>Ga0115008_10003679_pt1 | contig 12699 bp, 5 predicted proteins | sample FraStrMetagenome_FD_87164 | JGI IMG/M metagenome (GOLD analysis project Ga0115008, IMG submission 87164) | Marine eukaryotic phytoplankton communities from Arctic Ocean - Fram Strait ARC3M Metagenome | ecosystem: Environmental > Aquatic > Marine > Oceanic | place: Fram Strait | collected 2012-06-18
CGGTTGTGCTGGCGGTGGGGCTTGGTGTACGGGTGCTGGCGGTGGTGCTTGCTTTATAGCTACTGGTGGTGGTGCTTGCTTTACGGGTGCTGGCGGTAGTGCTGACTTTGCTACTGGCGGTGGTTGTGTTGCTACCTCTCTGAGATCTTGTAATGTACCACTTTTTTCTATATTCTCATCTTTTTTTTTTAAAAGTGAACCACCCTTTAATACATTATAATGAGTTTTTATATTAGGATATTTGCTGTTATAATTATAAGGACAAGTAGATTCACTTACTCCTTCAGAATGACATAACGTACAAAATTTCTTATGTGTGGGCATTATTATTACTATATATATATATAAATATTTCTATATAAATAATTATATAAATATTAATAGTGTGTATAATTATTTTTATAATACTTTAATTAAATAAATTAATCATATTACGAGCAAATTGTTGAGCGTGTATATCAGGAGCATTATTTTTCCACATACCTATAACATCATTTGTATTGTATCCTAAAATATCTCTGCCAGCATATATTTTATATGAACCTCCCTTTTGTTCAGTATCTATATGAAAGGTATATACATTCTTACCAAATGTATATTTTTTTCGCCGCATCTTTTTATTTTTTTTTGATTTATTTTTTTTTGATGTGTAGGAACCACCTTGTAATGTACTATCAGCAAAAAGATCCTCTTCATCGTCATCATCATCTACATTATTATCACTATCATTTGATTGTTCTTCATCAAATAAACTATCATACGATTGTCCATCTAAGCCCTTTTCAGGTTCTTCTTCTTCTTCTTCTTCCTCTTTCTCTTCTTCCGCTTCCTCTTCCTCTTCCTCTTCTTCCTCTTCCTCTTCTTCTTCCTCTTCTTCCTCTTCTTCTTCTTCCTCTTCTTCCTCTTCCTCTTCCTCTTCCTCATCTTCTTCCCCACTTACCTGATATGTTTCTACACCTTCATCATCACTAACCTTATTATCACTATCATCCTCCTTATCACTATCATCCTCCTTATCACTATCATCCTCCTTATCCTCTGGTTTACTAATTATTTTTTCTTTATTTTTTTCATCTTCATCACTTTCTTCCGATCCACTCATGGTTACTTCTTCACCTTCATTATCATTTTCATCATCATCATCATATTCGTCATCAGAATTTTCTTCATCCTCATCACCCATACTTATACCTTCCTCAGAACTATCTTCTGTTAAATCAGCCGATTCATCTATATTTGTATCAGAGGATAATATGGTTTGTTGTATTTGTTCTTGTTCTTGTAATTTATTTCTTACTGTATCGGGTAGATAATATTTATTTATATCTTCATTAAAACTCAACATGTCTATATATACTAAATAATCTATATTCCTATTTATTTCATTTTGTTTATCTTCTGAAATATCTTTATTTTTTATAAGAGAACATATACCCTCTTTATCAATAGTATAAATTGTAATCTCACGTGTATTTATAATTGATGTTATACTATTCTGACTTATCTTAATATTTTTATATATTCCTACACCATTAGAACCTTCTTTTTTAAATATTATTTTTTCTTCGTCTTTTGTTTCTTGTTCTTCTTGCTCTTCTTGCTCTTCTTGTTCTTCTTGTTCTTCTTGCTCTTCTTGCTCTTCTTGCTCTTCTTGTTCGCCTCGACGCATGGTTTGTAAACTTACCGTTTTACTTTTTATATCCGCCCGTTTGTTAGTAGCATTTTGAACATCCTCCTGTTTAGCTTTACGCATTTCTTCATCGGTTATTATTTCGCCGTCATTTTTTCGTACAAGTAATTCTAATTCAGAAGAAAATTGTTTATTTTTTCTTGGTTCTACTAATTCATTTTGCTGTATTTTTTGTTGTACTTTTTTGGCTTCAGTATGTAATAAAATTGCTATTTTTTCTTCTATTCCTAATTGTAATAATATATTTTTGTTCATACTATATAAGTCATTATCATATGTGATATTATGATGTGACAATAAATTTTTAAGTTTATCTAATTCTGATGTAGATAAATTAAATGTGGTCAGTATATTTTCTATTTTTTGTCGTTTATTAAATTTATCCCAATATAATTCTATTAATTTCTTATTTGAACGAGGTGAATTAACATGTTTGTTTTTTTTATTTATTCGCCTTCCTTCATTTTCTGTTTTCTTATATTGTTCACTAAATGCTTCACTGTATAATTTGTTATTTTTTTTTAAACGAGGTTTACCCTTTGAATACGCAGTTTTATTATTAATTATAAATTCTTGCCCTTCTGGAAACGAATCTACAGATATCATATCAAAGGTTTCTACACCCTTTTTTAATCTATACTTATAAGATTTTTTACTGTTAGTCATTAACGTTTTTTTTGGTTTTTTTTGATACACAGCATCAAATAATTTTGCTTGTTTAACAGATGAAGATTTTCCTTTGTGTTTTTTTTTATAATAATCATGAAATATTTGTTTTCCTTCCTGTATATTTACAGGATTTTTATTTATTTTTTTAGGCATATTAAATTATAATATATATAAACATTATATTATTATTTTTTTTTTTGCGTATTATTTAAAAATATAAAACATATATATCAAATATAAACTATATGTCAGATAAAGAAAAAAAAATTGAAGCAATTGATCCGAATTCTGAAGACGTTCTGGATAATGTATTATCGAATTTATTTAATTCAATAGATCCTGCTATGCTTAATAATTTAACAAATATGGCTAAAAGCGTTGTCAATAATACTTCTCAATCAAATAATGGAGAAACACAGAATAATGACGAAGACGAAGATGAAGAATTAGATTTAGATTTATATTTACTTGATGAAGAAGGAAATAATATATGCGATCATTTAACTACAATTAACAATACTCTTACAAAATTACACAATACTATAGAAACATTTACTACATTCTATATAGAATCATCTACATCAAAAGTATCGGTTCCATCAACTACTTCAAGCGAAGGTCGTAGAATGGCATTTCATACAGGCATGTTAGATAATAATACTAATAATTAACTGTGTATTTATTCTAATAATCGTAGCCATACTATTTTATCGGTAGTTGTGTCTAATCTTCCAGATAACATATATTTATCGGTATCTTTTACTTGACTATATAAATTTTTATATTGTTTGTTGTAACCAAATGGATTTCCTATAAGATATTCTTTATTCATAGAATCATCTGATTTGGATGTATTTGTAACTAATACTTTTTTTAATAATGTATGTATATCTTCTGGATTATATGTATATTTTGGATTGTACGTAGAAGATTTTTTTTTTTCTGTTTCCGTTACTACTTGAGCTTCTTCTTCGACAGATTCTGTCTCTTCTCTCGGCGTTACTGATTGAGCTTCTTCTTCGACAGATTCTGTCTCTTCTCTCGGCGTTACTGTGGCTTCTTCTTCAGCCGCTTCCGGTGCTTGTGCGGTGGTGTCTTCTGTTGCTACCGCTGTTGCTACCGCTGTTTCTTCAGATGGTTCTGTTTGATAACTACTTGAATGTAATAATGCGAATTTACCTCCTTTATTATGAATAATTATATTTAATCGTAGCTTTGTCGTATGCTTATTTATATAAAAATACATATTATCTTTACTTGAATCGATCGACTTCGAAGATATAAAAGAAATTGGTTCATTATCTATATGAAGTAAAAATATAACATTAATATCAGTAATTTTGTTAGCTATTTCCTGAACTTTTTTAATAATAGCTGATTGCCTATTAATATTGGTTTTTATGTATATTTTTTCTGTAATATCGAAAACACTTTCCATATGGGGAATCGTATAAGACGTAATTAATTCTTGTAACGTTTTATATTTATTTGTGTCTGATATAGAATCTATAAGAATACTTTTTATATTTACAGTATCATGGGTTGTTTTAAACTGTTTTTGTATTTCTTCTGTAATATCGATATGTTGTATCTCACCGCTTCCTCTATAGGTATTGTTTTGTGAATTATCTGAAAATTTATGTGGTATTATAGAATTTACTGAATGACTGTCCATTAATATTTTATTGTTTTATTATTTTATTATTTAATTAGATAATAATCTTAAAAAAATAATATATATTATAATAGCCATAAAAATTAAAACAATAGGAAAATAAAATATAGTTTGATCTTCTTGAACACCAAATGATTTTACAGAACCATTACTATTAAACATTAAAGAAGGTTTAATTAACCATAACACCATACCAATAATTACGTATAAAAGTATGCTAAGAATCATAATAGTATTCATATTCGTACAATAATTATATTATATATGTATATAAAATTTTTATGTAATAAATTATTAAATTATTAAAATGTTAATTTAATTATTTATTATTGCGTATTTATTCTATTTCATCATTCTCATCTTCTCCACCTACATTAGTCATACTATACTCAATACGAACGTCCATATCAGCTTGAACTTGCTCTTGTGCTTCTATATCTTCAACTGTTGCTACTGTAAGAATAGTATCATCTTCGATCATTTCTCCTTTATTTTCTTCTATAACTTCTTCTTTATTTCTTTTAGAAAAGTTACCACCCATATTTACATTTCGATATAAATTGTGTAAATGTTTCATATCATTTTCTAAAGAATCAAACTTTTCTTTACGTTCATTACTTAACTCCTGATGTCTGGTATGTATAGTGTCAACTATTACGGTGTCTGTACTATTAATTTGTAATTGTGTATCAAATATTGTAAATAAAATATACTTAACAAATGGTTTCATTTTTATAGGAATCATATCGCATGTTAATTGTAAGATATGAATAAATATATATTTTGATACATTCTCTATTATATTTATATCTAATACCTTTTTATCTACTAATTTATTATGTATTGAGTAAGTATTTCGAATAGTATCCATCATATGTATTAATTCTAATAATTTTTCAGTATTTTCAATAATAAAAAAAGATTCATCATTAAATTCATTTGCGTATACTTGATCAAACTGATTATACATATTTTCAAACGTTATTGTTTTACTGGTAGACTTAATAGGCTGTGTTTCTGTATCTACATAAGAAGGCAATGTTCCTTTATTTTGTATAAGATAGTATAACTTATTTAATTCTATAATAATAAATGTTGATAAGGTATTATATAATCGTATTGTATTTAATCGTAAATTTGTCTGAATAGTTCTTTTTCTAAAAGTATATTCTGTATGATACTGTTTAGATTTTGGAATATACCCTTGAACAATTAAATTTATTTTCAATATATCAATATATTCTTCTAGTAAATGTTTATTACCAATTTGTTTAAGTAAAAATGAATCGATTACATCCTTTAATTGTAATGAGTCGTCGTGTATTAACGTATTAAATCCATTGAGATAAGAGTATTCGTCTATAAAATCATGAACATATGATTTAATTCGTTTAGATTTATTTATAGCTTCTCTTTCAAATAATTCTAATGTAGAATTTTCGATGTCTTTATCATCTTGCTTTTGTATATTTGCTAATTCTTCAGTAAAAGATATACTTGATAAAGAATCACTAAATATTTGTTCTAATAAATCTTCTATTGTCTTAGATTTTCGTAATAAAGCATATTGTTGGTCTTGTTTATAACGAGACTGTTTAAAACGTTTAGAATGCTGCGAGTCATCTATATTTATATATATTTTACGATCTTCTAATTTTGAAAGATTATTGTATAATATATCAACCTCTTCCTTCAGTTTATCACAGGTTTTATTTGAAACAATAGATTGAATCCGTTCTTTAATAGTGTATATATACATATTTGTAACAGTATCTAACTGTGTTTCGCCTTCTTCATGGATAATAATATCTAATTTATTTTGAATAAATAAATCATAAGCTTCTTTATTTACCATATCAACACTTATAAAGTATTCTGATTGAACACTATTATATTTGTCTCTTAGTTTTTGCTCAAGGGCATCTCGTAAAACATCTGTTTCTTTTAACGTTGATAATAAATAATAGTCTGGATCGGTAACCGTTACAAAATTTCTTACAGAACCATTTTTTTCAATATCAAACTCTTCTGTTACAATATACATATTGATATTCATTATTTTATTAATTAAATATTGTTTATAATCATCATCCTTACTTGTATCATATGACTCATCTGATTCCTGTCGATGTTTATAATTTTGATATAATTTTTCTTTTGTATAAAAGTATTCCAATATATATCGTCCTTTCTCCTGTTCATTTAATCCTCTATAGGTATCAAGTAAATAATAATCATTTGATTGTTGATAATTGGCTATATTTAAATTTTGAATCGCTGTATATATTGTATGTATTTCTGGGGGCAAATCATTCTGATAATTGTTTTGAATATTAAAATAACAACTACTTGATTGATAGGAAACATAATTTGTATGTTTAAGTGGTTTATATAAAATTATATATTTATTAATTCGAGAAATATATTCTAATGATAATTTTCTTATTTCTTCTGATATACTTGTCATTAATGTATAAATTTTTTTATTTTGTGTAGACGTTGTAAGAGAATTTTGTAATGTTTGTAAGGTTGCTAAAGATGTATCATTACGATAATTATAATCAGGAGTCATAAAAGGTCTAAATGTAGTCCATTGTAATTGTGTAGATATACGTTGTTCTCTTACTAATACGGCATTATCATATATTTCTTTTTCTTTTTTTAATTCTTGAATAAAAGATTGACGATGTATTTTTACGTATAAATCATTAAAATAGTGCTCTAATAATATAGTTTCAATAGTATCATTATAATAAGATGAGGCGGATTGTTGAGACTGTTTTATTTCTGGTAAATATTCAATGTTAAATATTTTTTCCGTATTAATAAAATTATACCAAACAGATTTTTTAGTAGCTGTGTTTTTACTTTGTAGAGATATTTCAATACATTTATCCTTAATTTGTTCAAGAGTTTCATATATGATTACACGCTGCCCAGTATAACGAGCATCGCCAGAACTAACAATATTATATCGTTGTTCGGAATAAAATACTATTAATATAAAGTAAATCATGACCATACATATCTCCATTGTTTGGTTATGAATGTTTCGTTGCTGTAGTAAATAACTACTATAGTCCATAAATTGTTTGTAATCTGAGTTTTTTTTATATCCAGTAGATGAAACTTGTTTATAAAATTTTTTCATAAACACCGGAGCATTTTTTTCTCGTGTTTTTTTATTAAATATATTTATAATATTTTGATTTTCTTGTATAATTTTATCATAAAATATATATATATTTTGTAATAGTTTTGTATCGATACGTTTATTATATCTTCGAGAATAAAGTAAATAAATTTCTTTTTGTGATTTTTGATACATTGAATACATTGTATAACTATTTGTTGTAACAAAATGTAAATCTTTTTTTGTTAATGTAACATTTAATAATTTGGATAATGTATTATATATTTCTTTGAAATTCTTTTTTTCGTTTAGAGAACGTTCTGATAAAATATCCTCCTCAAAAGTATATTCATCTTCTTCGATAACTTCTCTAAAATATATTGGTCTATCATCACTAGAAAACCCTTCTTGTGTAGAATATTTTATATATTCTAATGTTTCACCGCAATATTTACATATTAATGCTTCTCCTTCTGTATGATCAGGAATACGATAGTTATCAACAATTTCTTTCGATTTTTTATTACGTGTATCATTATCTAACCAAGCAAGTTCCGTTAAATCAACATAGTGTTTACAACACATTTGTTGACATACATTCGGGAAAAAATAAGGATCCCAATAAACAAATTTTGAAGTATTAGGATCTGTTTCCGGATCGATTTGTTTATCTTGACGAATACGCGTGGTTTCTATACTTTCTTGAGGTGGTTCTTCGGCTTCTGGAAGGGATTCTTCGGCTTCTGGAAGGGATTCTTCGGCTTCTGGAAGTAGTTCTTTAGTTTCTTGAATACATTCATCCGATTTATAATAAATACCATATTTTTCAATAAAATCTTTTAAAGCCGTTAAAGACAAATCCATGTCTTGTATTGAGAATATATCATTAAATTCTTGTTGTAATTGATAAGGAACACGTTTTTTTTTGTGAACATATGGTTTATTATGACCAAATGAAAGGATTTTTGAACGTTCTTCATGATTTTTTTTTATTATATCTAATTTATTTTCAATATATTTCGAGTTACTTTCTAATAATTGTAGTAATTCTTCTTTATCATAGACAATATGGTCTTGTTCTTTAATTTGATTAAATTCCTTATTAATGTCAAAAATAAATTTTATAAATGGTTTAGGAATCATGACACCATTTGTATATTCATGAACGTTAGAATATCCATCCTCCTTGTGAAATATTTCATTATTAAATAACTCTTTTATTGTAATAGGTAAACTATTGATATTTATACAATTAGATGCTGATGTAACCGTTTCTTCTGATTGGGGTGTAGACATAATTATTAAAGGATCAATACTTTCTCCTATAGAAACAAGAGATTCGCGTTGAGACGACGATGTAGCAGGTTTTTCTGCGGCTTCAGCTTCAGGTTCCTTTTCTGATAAATCAAAGAAATCTCTATCTATATCTTCTACATAATCGATTGGCTGTTCATCTTCGTCTAATTCAGCAAGAGTAGAACTTCCAGATTCACCTTCTGTAACCTCCGATAAACTGGACGGTTCAGAAGAATCTGGTTCATCCGTGCCTGTAACCGTATCATCTATTAATGATAAATCATAATCAATTATATCTTGAGATTCTAGTTGTAACAAATCATCAAAATCCAGTAAAGATACGGCATCTGAAGCATGATTTTTAAAATGATATTTATCTAACATACACTTCCCTTTTTGTAAAACTTCTTCTTCGGACAGTGGTGTCCAACTATTACCAAGACGTTTATAAATATAACGACTTCGTTTATCTTGTAAAATACAAAATTCACCGTCAATTACTTTACGTTTAACGTCTTTATCTATAACAATCCTGTTTAATGAATCTAAATAATTAAATAAATTATAGGTATCAATTTCAAATCCTGAAGGCAGTGTGATTTGTTTTTCGCTTAAATCATTTATATTAAATTCTTGTGTATCCGATTTCATTGTCCCATCTGGTGACAAACGATATTGTTCACCCATCCACGTAACGGGTTCATTTGTACAGGATGTATCATTATTAATAATTATTTTTCCAGAACTCTTTTTTTTAGGTATATAGTCCGTATTTTGTATATTATGTATAGCATTGTGGGCAATATTTTTTATTTCATATTCAGGAGAAAATATATAATATTTTTTAAATAGTCTATATATGTCTTCTATTTGTTGCGTATATTGTATAGCTGATGGTTGTAATGATTGTTCACGCATATATTCATTTACTATATCAACATCTTCATCTGTTGTATCAAATATTTTATCATAATATACTTGATCATTAATATTGTCTTTTAATAAATCGTATTTATTTTTATATACTTTTACAATTTTAAAACCATAACACGCACTATAATATGTAAATTTACGTATTTCATCGTTAAATTTTTCTCGCAATCGCATAAAGGCACGTTTTTTACGTTCGACGTTATCTTCGATGGATACAAATACATCCTCATCTTTAGCATAAAAATTCTCTACTAATGTTTCAATATTTAATAATTCTCTTTCGATTTGGATATTTTTATAAATATCAAATAATAATTCATATCGTGAGTCCTTTTTACTAAGTGATAAAAATTCCATGACTTGTAACTGAGAATGAGCTAACTGTATAGAGACATTTTTTTCATATATATTATATAAGGAAAGTGAATTATAGGTATAAAATTCCTTTAAAAATTGTATTGATTTTACGGAACAATAATGAGTAGGAGGAAGTTGAGCTTTTGTTTCTAAAGAAATAGCCCTTTTCTTTTGTTCTTCACGTTCTATACAAAACTGTTGATAACTACTGACGGATACATCATTAAAAAATAAATTTTTGTAATAAAATAAATTATATTTTGAGTATATAATATCTACAATTTTTTGTACCACGTCTTCTGAACTAAGAGTAGCAGTAGATTCAGTTGTGGGTGAAATATGTGATAAAAATATATCTAATTCAGTATCTTCAAATCTAGTAAAAAAACGTATATAATAATTTTTAAACACTTGTTCACTTTCATCACTTATGCTTGTTCCATTATATATTAAATAAGTAAAGGTATTCTGTTCTAGTTTTTTAAGTATTTTGTGAACATATTTTTTATTTTTTTGTTCTGTTTGTTTAGTTGTATTATTTTTATTAATACTTCGCTTAAATGATAATACATTTTTATATATGATCTGTTGTAATTGTTTTCTTAAATCAATAGGAAGTTTGTTATACGTTAATTTATAAGGAACCAATACTTTATTTATATCTCTTACATTATAACTTTTCTGTAAAGTATGTTTATGTTCGCGGTCTTGATTCATTTCATACTCAAAAACAGAATGTATAGAAGGAACTATTTGTTTTATAGATTGTATATATTCTTGTTCACGTATTTTATTATACAATGGTCTTCTTACTCCATTTGTATCTATATATATTAATTTATGTAGTAATAAAGCATCAATTATATTTTTATGAATGGTCGTATCATCTAAAGTTGTCTTTTTTTTTTCATTTGTAGATTGATTTTTAATTGTTACCTGTTGTTCTTGTATATGTATAGTATATCTTTCATTATCAATCGTTGCCTGTGTTGAATACTTTTTATTTTTGTTAAAATATATAAAATTATTACGATTATAATCTATATTTTGTATAGACTTAAGATCATATGCATAATTATTTGCGTTAATATCATATATTATATGATATAAGTTATCTAATGTATCGGTAGTGTGATTATTTTGTAATACATAATCATAAATAGAATATCCATCATCATATGTTTCATAATTTATTTTATATCCCGCTTGTTTATCTGTATATTGTTTTTTTTCAATAAATGATGGGAAATATAATTCTACATTATGAATCATAAAACCACATATTAATAATGTTTCACCATCTATATATTTATATTTATAAGGAACTCGCGTTATACTTTTATTAAAAGCACTGTTTTTATGTTCCTTTCGATTAAAAGAACCACTGTACATATATTCGCCTTTAATACCATGACATATTTGAGTTGATTTAATTCGACCAAAACTATCAGTTATACGTCTTGTATCAAGTATATCCCGATATCTATAATAATTACTATCTGCTATTCTTGATTCTATATCATTCGATTCTATAATTGTATCTTCTTTATCTTTATTTACTATAAAAGAAGAATGAGATATATTAGGACGATATACTTTAGAACTATATTCTAGCCCATCTGGCATTAAATAATATTCAAAATTAGAATGTTCGGTTTGATGATCTTCTGCGGTATTTATATACGGGCGCATAATATCCTCGTATGGAATTTCTGGTGTATTAGGCGATATATTTGGTTTTAACATACCACCTACTTTTACAACTGGTATACTATCTTCTTCACTTAAGTCGACTGTGTTTCCTGTTCCATTAACTAATTCCTTTTCATACTGGTCTTGATTTAAAGCATATTTATTTTCAGAAAAAGCTGTGTTATTTCTATGTAATAACGAACGTTTATTAATTGAATCTTGAGCAAGTAACTCCGATTTATAATCTACAATCATACCATCATTATTTATAATATCATCTTCGGACGAAACATACAATTTACGTTTATCAATAACAATCGGCTTAATAAAATTATGCGTATACTTATTGTGTATAATATCTTTAATAAAAGCTACATTATCAGTATTCGAAAACACATCGGTATCTACAGGAGTAGTATTTCTTTCTACATCGTGAATTAATTCAAATAAATCTTTACTTATTGTTTCTAAATCATAAAATTTTTTATGTGTATACAACACTCGAAGTGTATCTATAATAGAATTTATATATTCTACATCAGACCATTTTCTTTCCCATACAGTCAATAATCTTTCCTGAATTTCTATACCTGACTGTATCACTTGTATATTGTCTAATGTTTGCGAAACTACCATATCAAGATTGATGTTTTCTGTTTCCGTTATTTTTTTTAACGTATGAATTTTATATTCATTTGTATCAATTTTATTAGAAACTATGTCTAATTCTAAAAAATCATCTGTTTCATTATCAAATAAAAAAATTTTATTTTGTTCTACATATAAAAAATCAACTATTTTATTATGATAGGAATGTGATGTATCCAAAGATATAAGTTGAACACTGTCGCCGGATTCAAATAAAGCTATATTTAAAATAGAACTGTCATCTGATTGTAAAATGTCTTCTGACGCTTCTTCTGGTGCTCCTTCTAGTGTGCCTGCTGATGCTCCTTCTAGTGCGCCTGCTTGTGCGCCTGCTGGTGGTTCTATTTCTAATTCTTCTGAAAAAGTAGGTTCCGTTTGATCAGAACTAAATACTTCTCGCGAAGGTTCTAGTTGTGGCAAAGATATTTGTAAAGTATCTTCTTCTAATGTCTGTTGAGTAACAGGAATAATATATTGGTGTGTATCAATTATTAATAATAAGAGATTAAAAAAATAAAAAATATATAATTTATATAAATAATAATTCTAATAAATAGAAATTTTAAATATAAATATTTAAAAATAAATCATATTATATTATATATA
>Ga0115008_10003680_pt1 | contig 12699 bp, 13 predicted proteins | sample FraStrMetagenome_FD_87164 | JGI IMG/M metagenome (GOLD analysis project Ga0115008, IMG submission 87164) | Marine eukaryotic phytoplankton communities from Arctic Ocean - Fram Strait ARC3M Metagenome | ecosystem: Environmental > Aquatic > Marine > Oceanic | place: Fram Strait | collected...
AACAGCAACAGCAACAGCAACAGTCATCACAGCAGCCGGACCAATCATAAAAACGGTGGCAGTATCAAATCCAGTGTGAATAATAGTAACGGGCACAGAGCAGCCTTTAGCTTTGGTGTCATTCATTTTGCTGGGAAGAAAGAAAAAGAAAATCGTCGTCGTAACAATTCTAATCCTAATAATAATAATAATAATAATAATAGTCCTCATATGGATCATCACAGTGGTTCGAATTCTATTCTAAACAAACATAATAATAAGACTGATAATAAGATTTCTAAGGATAAATACAGTGTCAAGAGTAAAAGTGGCAGTACCATTACGAGTGCGAGTAAGAATCATATGACCATAACAAGTAAATCTACAGGACGAGAAAGAGGACGAGGAGCTACGGCTTCTGCTGCAACTGGAACGGAAATGTCCGGTCATCCGCCGAATCGTCATGAAGATGCCACGTCTTCTCTTCCATCCTTTGTTCAATCTCATCCTCGAGGAAATAATAATTATTCACATAGTGGAGCTGCCTTACTTTTGTCTAATCCTTTGCAATTTCAACGTCATTTTATGGATATTTTAAACAGAGCAACGCGTACGAGGACACTTCATTCTAACGTACGAACGCAGGTGCCGAATGTCATTCGATTGGATTATCAGAATAATAATAACAATAATTCCAGTGGGAATAACGCATACTACTTAAACGATGATCTTCTAAGTAGAAGCGATGCTGGGAATAGTGATGTGAGCAGCATCACTGCGGATAGTATATTTTTTGAAGATCATCATTTTAGTGATATTCAAAGTCAACTTCATTTTATGTGTCTGGAGTGTGGTGGCAGCGTGGATATGAGTCGTCGAAATTATTTAGATGCCGATAGCCTTCGTGCGGAACAGCAGCAGGAGTTGGATGTGAGTACAACAATATCTGCTGAGAACAGCGCTAGTTGTACTTGCACCGAATGCGTTTATAGAAAGCCTCAAAAATTGCACAAAAAAAGATACCGTAATTTATCACACCAACAACTGCAGTTACAGGATAAAGATAAGGAAAAGGAGGACAAATCGAATAATAAAGCATATAAACGAAATCATCAATCATCTCGACAACGACCGCCACATTATCCTCCGAATCAATGGGTGAGATTTTCACCAGACGTCGAAGAGAATCCTGATGTCCAAAGTATTTTGTACGATGATTATCCAAATGGTAATGGTGTAGAAAGTTTTTCGAATGTGATGCATTATAGAGATGCGAAAGATTCATTCGCTACGACAGCAGTGAGACACGAAGACACTTCCGCTGTCGACGATTTTATTGTTGATAATTCTAACCTTGAAACAGGCGATAGTCACACGGAAACGGAAGATTCTCAACTTCAAAGTACCAGTGAAGGCTGTGATGAGAATTATGATGATGAAACGGAAAGTACAGTAATGAGTACCATTAGCTATACCTATCATGCCAGTAGCGATTCTAAGTATGAAACATACGCTATTCATGTAGATCGCACTCAGGAAGATCGTGCGTGTGAAATTGCCATTTTTAGTTTGGACCGGCCGCATATGAGAGGATTTCATTTGGCCTGGTACGTGTGTGTTTTCAAAGATTTTTTGTAACTTTATTGCAAAATTTTCATTTATTGCATTATATTTAGGATGGGTTTCTTCGTCGGCTTTTTCATCTGGTACGCCATCACACCACTACTTGGCGAAGTCCAGGAATCCCTAAATCTAAGTAAAGAAGACATATGGACTTCCTCTATCGCCGGCGTCACAGGAACTGTTATATTCCGCCTCATGATGGGCCCTTTTTGTGACGTATACGGCGCTCGAATTTGTATGGGCATGATAATCCTTGTCGCCTCCATTCCCGTCGGCCTCGTTGGCTTGTGCAACAATCTATTTTCGCTGAGTATCTGTCGCGGTATCATAAGTATCGCTGGTTCCGCTTTTGTCATGTGCCAATACTGGACGACTATCATGTTTACGAAAGAGGTGGCTGGAACTGCAAACGCGTTGGCTGCAGGTTGGGGCAATTTGGGCGGCGGGTTGACCCAAATTATTATGGGCAGCGTTTTCTTTCCCATTTTCAAGACGAGTTATCTACACATTCATGACTTCGATTACGATGACGAAGAACTGTCCGAAGCAGAAGCTGCTGATTTCGCCTGGCGTACCGTCTGTATCGCTCCGGCTGTTGCAGCATTTTTCTTTGGCATCCTGTGCATTAAGTATGGGGACGATTCTCCAAAGGGAAATTACCATAAACTAAAGAAGTTGGGATATATTCAAGACACGAACATGGGAATGTCCATGCGAGCCGCTGCCGCAGATGCAAATACATGGTTGCTAAGTTTGCAATACGCGTGCTGCTTTGGTGTGGAACTCACCGTAAACAACGCTGCAGCTTTGTACTTTCAGGATGAATTTGGTCAATCCACCGAAAGTGCTGCGGCCATTGCTAGTGCTTTCGGTCTGATGAATATTTTTGCCCGCGGCATGGGCGGATTGTTCTCTGATGTCGGCAATGCTGCTCTTGGAATGCGCGGTCGACTTATCTGGCAGTGTGCCGTTTTAGTCATTGAAGGCTTCCTTGTATGTGTCTTTGCATACATGGAAACCTTAAGTGGAGCCGTCATATTAATGGCCTTATTTAGTATTTTCGTACAGGCTGCCGAAGGAAGTACTTTTGGCATTGTTCCTTACGTTAATCCTCCATGTACAGGAAGTATCGCCGGTATCGTAGGAGCTGGTGGTACAGCTGGAGCCATTGTATTTGGCTTAATATTTCGCGAATTCGACTATAAGACGGCCTTCAATACCATGGGCGTGATTGTCATGTGTTCGTCCGTTTTATCATTGTTGGTGGTTATACGAGGTCATGCTGGACTTGTCTGTGGAGTCGATGCGCCGGAATTACGTGTGATGAATACCGGTGGTTGGAATCATGATTCAACGCATATAAACAACAATGGTGATAATGATGAAAACGAGAACAATGGGAATGATGGCGAAGGTGTTGATAGAGAGAAGGATTTTGGAGGAGGAGGGAACGATCATCATTCATCTGCACATGTACTAAAGAATAATAATAACATTAACGTCAATGAGAGGTACGGAACCATCGATTCCAACCGTAGGGTTGTTACTTCGAATCTTCGAAGAGATCACTTGTATGAAAATACAACGACTTTGGCAGTGGCTGGAAATTCGGATCGTAGGAAAAGGAGGAACAAGAATTATCGTACGAAGGTTCTTCGTAAGGAAGAAGAGGATAAAAAGCAGCAGAATCAAATGACACGTCACAGTCGTCGATCATTTAATTCGCAGCAACAACGAATCTCTAACACTTCGATTCCTCCTTCTCTTTATGATGACAAGGGCGGTGCCAATCAATCATTATCGTCGTCTGGTGACAATGTAATTGCAAGTTGGTTGAGTAACACTAGAACTTCGCCAAAACTTGGTAATGGGAAGGTACGTTCTAAGTTAAGTCGTTCGCTGTCGTCGAGGGAAGGGGGAGAGGAACGAAGTGAAACTTATGTAGAGAAGAATGATCCTTTCAACGACAACGAAGGAGAAGAGGAAGATTCTTCATCTATGTATACATCATCGATGATTGGCATCAATAGCAATAATAATAGCAACAACATTGACGATTCGCAATCAACGAACAATTCGAGCACTGTTTATAGTTGGATGGGTGATAGAGGAAGACGAGGGAGTGATCGCGAAAGGAGAAGGAAGGAGAAGTCCTTAACGTTTCGTGCTCATGATGAAAGGCACCCTCGATCAAGACGATTTGATGAGAGAGCAATATACGGAGGGGATAAAAATAGCGACGATGCGGGAAATGATGATAATAATTTTGATGGTAGTGAGGAAAAAAATGATGATTATAATTCTTCATCTAATATGTACAGTCGAGGGCCTGATTCTACTCGATTTTACCACCATCTATGAACGAAATAATTTTTGATACGACGACATTGAGATTACGTGATTCCATGACGTCTTATTTATTTGTACATAGCAATTTTTAATTTTTAAGTTTTCTTGAAGTTTTGTTTTATTCTTTTTACACCCTACCTGTTAGTGTTTTAGAAGTTAAGTTGTAATCTTTATGTCCTTGTCAAGATAGATAACATTGTATATTCCAACGAGTTTACTCACCAAAAATTTCAAAAAATCTTGGCACGTTTTGTTTTCGACACTTCAGAGATTCGTGAAGAGCATTTTCATGATTTTGAATGGATACATGAATTGAAACTTCATCAGATCGAAAGTCAGAGTAGTTTTGGCTTCTTGTTCTCAGCATATTTTATAAAGTACTTTTCGTAGATAGAGAAACATAGGAGATTAAAACCTAAATGATATTCTCATGAGGCAAAGTCGTTGAGATATTACGATACTGCAAGAAGTACTAAAGAGAACAGCCGACAGGTCTGACGAACGATGAAAGGAAGGTATGTGACTATTCAAATAACAGTTCTATAATTTGTAGAGAAACAATAAATGCGGATTACTGTTTAAATGATTATGACCAATGTAGCAAACTTTAAGAAGAAACGTTTTAAGAAGAAACGATGGATGAGGGAAAACTATTGTAAAATCTATCTTCAGGTAATTATGTACCGTGATGACAGCACTGAAACAGATCAAGAGAAAATTTCGTGATTATTATTCATACATCATGGAAGATGACAGTAAATCACTTGATACTTAGAGAATTAAATGGAATGAAGGATGATACTGATATGGTGGATTTCGATCAAAAACTACCTGCAAAGAGAACCCGTTCATCTCCTCTTGTGGTTAATCCGTCAAACTCGGGCGTTATCGATCGAAGATTTGCGAAGAAATATTGTCGAAACGATGACCTGGAAGATGAGATAAAAAAATCCAAGCGATGCCAGTTTTTTCGTGTCAAGGAAAAAGAGAGACAGAAGAAAATAATCGAAACAAAGGTGTTTGAAGAAATGTCGATGTTCAAGGCGAAAGCATTAAAAGAGGAAACTGTAAAGAAAAGTAAAAGAGAAATCTGATCCTTCGAATAACGATATTAATATATTTTTCCTTAGTCATTTTCTAAATTTACTTCTAAAATTTTGATAGTTTCTGAAACTTAATAAAATAAAAGATGATTTATTTGAGGTTTGGTCTATTTGGGTCTATTTGCCATTATCACAACTGAGTCAAATTTTTCCTGAATAATATTTCTTTTCTTATTATTGTGACCTGCAGAAAATTCTTATCGCACACACTCGTAGCTTCGTCAGGTGGGTATCACACATCACACCATTCATTTTTAAAGAAGTTAATGAACAATCTAACTCGTGTCGGATGATACAAATTTTATATCTTTTAGTTGTGTTATGTATTACTTTGAAGTATTATTTTTTCCATATTTAGTTGTTAGGTATTATGCTAATTTTCGTCTCTCTACATTCGTACAATTCTTTTTGTAACCGAGGTTCGGAACTTGTGTTAGTCATTCGTCTAATTCAGTTGTATTGGAAACTCTACTCGAATCTTCAAATATTGCTTGATATGTAAAGTCTCGAACTAATTATCACTTTTCAGAAGTCCAAGTCCTGCACCTCCTTCCCAACGCAAGCGATTCGACATGTTGCTCGCAGGGATCCTGGAACCTCTAATGCATCGATTCGTTACTCTAAGTAGAGCCATACTCATTCGAGCATTATGCTTATTTTTATTTTCATCTCTCTACATTCGAACTGTTACTCTGTTACATGTTGTATACAAGCAAAACGTATGTCAATTTTATCGATTTGTTTCGCTAAGAAAAAGATCGATTTGTTTCGCTAAGAAAAAGATCGATGCAAGACATTACAATAGACTGAATTAAAGTCAGTATGAATATTCGTATCCAAATGATATACATGTATAGTCACACAAGTAACTGATGAAGAGGATGAGTTGTAACTACAAAGTAATTTATACCTGGTACAAGAGTAGAAGTTAATAAAATAAAAGCATACAGTTTAAAAAAAAATTAAAATCGAGGATGTCATTGATGAATGGAATTTATCATGATATTTCCCTCTTGCATGTGTATAATCTAATACTTCATATGGACAAACATGTTTCATTTTCGATTGGTTTACACCAGTGGTTCACACGAAATGTCATCGGTTCACAGCTTGAGAGACATTTTCAAACGCCAAAAACATCACACAAAAGTAAAAGAACCGTCAAGTTCCAAGAATTCTTAAACAAATTGTAATGCGGCTTAGTTGTGGTGTATTACACTTATTTTCATCTTTCTACATTCTAAAAAATGACAAGGACTTTGATGCCATACTCATTCGAGCATTATGCTTATTTTTCATTTTCATCTCTCTACATTCGAACTGTTACTCTGTTACATGTATGTCAATTTTATCGATTTGTTTCGCTAAGAAAAAGATCGATGCAAGACATTACAGTAGACTGAATTAAAGTTAGTATATATGAATATTCGTTTCCAAATGATATATAGTCACACAAATAATCAAAATCGAGGATGTCATTGATGAATGGAATTTATCATGATATTTCCCTCTTGCATGTGTATAATCTGATACTTCATATGGACATACATGTTTCATTTTCGATTAGTTTACACAAGTGCTTCACACGAAATGTCATCGGTTCACAGCTTGAGAGACATTTTCAAACGCCAAAAACATCATACAAAAGTAAAAGAACCGTCAAGTTCCAAGAATTCTTAAACAAATTGTAATGCGGTCTTAGTTGTGGTGTATTACTCTTATTTTCATCTTTCTACATTCTAAAAAATGATAAGGACTTTGATGATCTTGCTATGCTTGCTCCTTTTATCTTTCTCATATGCGGACTATGTTCGGGAGGAGCTTGGAGAAGAGCAAAAGATGAATGTAATAATGAAAGAACAAACAAAGAAAGATAACAAACACAAAGCTTTGGCAAACTCTTGGCCCTCTTCATCATTTGATCATAATTCTGGGACGACAAGTGCACGTTTAAAGGTGTGTAAGTTAATATCATTTTTCATAGAGCTGTTGTAAATCACTTTGTTATTTTCTAATAACAATTATCAGGACGAGGAAGAAAGAAACAAAACTCGAAGACAATTAAAGAAAGCCAAGGGGTCGAAGAAGAAAAAACCCAAGAAATCAAAGAAGAAAAAGAAGAAAAAGAAGAAAAAACCAAAGAAATCGAAGAAAAATAAAAGCAGCAAAAGCAAGAAAGAAACTTATCCTCCAACGTCATCGCCTGCTACTTTTCCAACAATGATTCCTTCACCGTTACCTACTACGTCTTCTACGACTTCTCAAACATCAGATCCGACATTGCAGCATAATCAGTCTCCATCTGACCTACCTACAAATAATCCAACAGCACCATCAACATCGGCTCCATCTCTTCGACCGACAACAAGTCTTGAACCGCCTCCTCCATTGGATCCAAGTTCACCGCCGATCCCATCCTCACATCCTACAAATACATGTGCCTATAACACATGCTCCACACCCACTCGAACATCGGAGATTTTATCTGATCAAGCATTCCATGAAGAGGATCTTGGAGATTGTACAGAAAGTCACTATGTATTTGCGAACGAATTGTTGCAGTACCCAGAAAATAGTTCTACAATCATATGGCCGACTAATCAAGCTTTTCTGTGTGTTATTACTCTGTACAACGCCGTGTATCATCTTGCTACGGAATCGCTTATTAGTTTTGATTATTACGCCTTTCCAATAGAATCGTGTCGAATAAGCAGCGTAGGTTTGAACTTCGACAATGGATACTCAAAATTGGCCACATATGTTACTCCGTCAAGTTCGGATTGTAGCCTACAGTCAAACGACTGTTCAGGAATCAAAGAAGTAGCATTTTGTATAGGTGCAACATTCACGAATGCACCAATCGTGACATCCACCTCGGCGCCAATGCGAACACCAACCGTATCCCCAACTCGTCAAAAATTAGATGAACCGTCATCATATCCGACTTCTCTGGAAGACACTTCCGATTTGACAAAAACTCCATCATACAAGCCAACAATTACTAAGAGTACCGTTCCTACAATTAAACCTACTTCAATGCCAACTTCGACGCCGAGTTTGTCACCGAACGAATTGCCAATGGTCTATACGACGATCACTTTACGGTTTGATAGCGCACTTGCTGTTGATGCATTTAAGTACCAGGATGCATTGGAGCAAATTACATTAAATTTCGTCCAAGACCTCTTAGCACCGGATTGGGAAGTTGTCAATGTATCCTTGTCTTTCGCAATTGACTCGTTCGCGAGACGGTTGATTCGCAGGTTGCAGGCTCCAAATTTAAACGAGCTTTATATAGGTTTCGACATTTCCGCGCGCCCTTTAGTTTCTGCTTCAGCGAAATCAATGTATTTTGTGATCACTAACTATTTGTGTTTCAATGACAATAATACCTTTGCAGACGCGATCGCAGCCATACTATCAACTGTCACTGCTTGTGATCTAATAAGTGCACCAAGCATAACTCCATCGTTGATGCCGACACAGGCCGTTAGCGAATCTCCTTCGACAGCATCATTTATTCAAACCGACGCGTTGCTCTATACGTGTGGCGACATCATTACTGTTTCATTCCTAAACGCTCGTCCCGATCGTAACGATTGGATTGGCTTATACCCTTCATCTTCGTTCGTGAACGGTGAACTACCGCCTGGAGCCATAGATTGGACTTATGCATGTGGATCTCAAAATTGTTCGATCTCTACAAGCAGTAACGTCCTGACTTTTGAAGAAAACATTCGAACGACAGAGACACAGGGATTGGAAGATTCCCTGCAGATATTCTTAATCGATGATACAGGTGCTCCATATACGGATATCATTGCTAGAAGTGATGTGTTTCAAGTCATTGGATGTAGCAACGATCCGAGCACGGTGCCATCATTAATTCCTAGCAACAATTCGACGTCAACACCTACCATTAGTACATTGCCGACGAGTATAACGACTTCTACACCTTCGTTAGCTCCAACTAGTCAACCGTCCAAAGTTGTAAGTTTTGACGTATTTTCCTGCTACATATTTGCATATTATTTATCACTACTTTGTAAATAATTTAGCCAACAAGAAAGCCAAGTGTTGTTTTATCGAGTATGGCAATACCATCGGCTGAACCAAGTGATTTCCCCACTTTGGAGGCTAAGCCGACCTCTACACTTCCTCCAAGTTTGAAACCGAGTATGACACCAACGAGCGGTCCTACAAACTTTCCATCCTATGAGGTAAGATGAAACTTTGTCGATTCAGTATTAAGGAAGCGCTAGTTTTTAATTTTTGGAAAATTATCGTAGTCATCACGTGAACCAAGTGCCATACCGATGATAAATTTGACTGTCACGCCAACAACTGAACTGTCTCTTCATGTAAGTTTAATATCTTTAAATGAAGTACATGATGTAAGCGCAGCGCAATAAATGATATTATCGCTTCATATATTTAGCCATCGACCGAGTCAAGTGTCGAGCCGACTTCATTCTCATCTTTAGCTCAACCATTGACACCAAGCTTACAGCCTAGAAATATACCAACTATTATACCGTCAAGTTTGCCATCATATCAGGTAAGCTCGATATTTTTTAGTGCAGCACACGATATAAGTGGTATTTTAATGACTTGGTTTTCAAATGAATCTAGCCGTCCGTCGAGCCAAGTGAAATACGAATGTCAAGCCCACCCTTGACTTTATCGTTTGCATCTAGCTTGGAGCCTTCATCGATTCCATCACTAGTTCCGAGTTTACAGCTCAGTTATATTCCTATACATGAGCCTAGTTTATTTCCGACGTCAGCCCAGTCTTTGAGCCCATCATTAATTATCTCTTCACAACCTATATCGATACAATCGATGAAACCGTCAAGTTTGCCATCTGACAAGGTAAGCACAATGTTTCAGGGCTTAGCACACGATGAAAAAGATTATTTTATTTTATTTTGAAATGTATTCAGCCATATATTGAGCCAAGTTTATTTCCGACGTCAACTTCTACCGTAAATCCATCATTGATTCTCAGTTTGAAACCTACATCAAAGCCATCGGCAACTCCGTCAAGTTTGCCATCTGACAAGGTAAGCTTAATATTTTGAGTTCAGCGCATGCTCATAACATTTTTCAAAATTATAACCATCAATAACATATTATCCTTTACCAACGCATTTCTATCTGCGATAACTTGATCAAAATTCAATAATACAACCGATGTTACCTACGACATTCCCATTTGTAATACCCTCTGATCAACCATGACTATCACATAAATTATGATAATCATCTACAATGCATTCTAAACAGCCATCAATAACACCTTCTTTATTACCACCGACATACCCAACTTCGGTATCGTCTGATCATCTAACCATAGCACCTTCTATATTTTCTACTATATTGCCATCTGCTACACCTCCTGATCAAACATCAATAACGCCTTTTACATTACCAACGGTAATTCCATATAAGAAATATTCTGATCAGCCATCAACAACATCTTTTCTAATACCCACGATATACCTGTCTGACATACCATCTGATCAGCTATCCAAAAGGCCTTCATTAATACCATTATTATTCCCATCTTCAATACCTTCTGATCAGTCATTAACAACACCATCAATATTATCAACGGTATTTCCATCGGCAACACCGTCTAAGCAGCCATCAAAAACAACTTTAATACCTATAACAGACCCATCTGAGATGCCATCCGATCAATTATCAATAACACCCTCTTTACTGCCAACAATAAACCCATCTGAGATGCCATCTGGTCGACCATCAATAACACCTTCTGTATTGCCAATGATATTCCAAATAATAATACCTTCTGATCAACCATCAACAACACCTTCTTTAGTACCTACGATACGCCAGTCTTCGAAACCTTCTGCTAATTCACTAAAATCACCTTCATCAGTGCCAACAACACAACCAACCGCAATACAAGTTCAACCATCGATAACACCTTCTATATTGCCTATGGAATTCCTATCAGTAATACCTTCTGATCAACCATCAAAAACACCGTCTTCAGTACCTACGATATACCTGTCTGAAATACCGTCTAATGAACCATCAATAACACCTTCTTCAGTGCCAACAACACGCCCGACATCAATGCCGTCTGACCAACCATCAATAACACCTTCTGCATTGCCACCGCTGTTCCCATCAGCAATATCTTCTGATCAACCATCAATTACACATTCTTTAGTACCTACAACAAACCCATCTGAGATACCGTCTGATGAACCATCCAAAACACCTTCTTTAGTACATATAATACAACATTCATCGATACCGTCTGATATATCATCAATAACACCTTCTGCATTACCTACGGTATTCCCATCTGAGATACCGTCTGATATATTAGAACCTACCACAAACCCATCCGCGATACCGCCATATGAACCATCCATAACACCTTCTTCAGTACCAACATCACGCCCGACTTCAATGCCGTCAGATCAACCATCAATAACACCTTCTGCATTGTCTACGGTTTTTCCATCAGCAATACTTTATGATCAACCATCAATTACACCCTCTTTATTACCTACCACAAACAAATCGGCGATACCGTCTAATGAACCATCCATAACACCTTCTTCAGTACCAACAACACGACCGACTTCGATACCGTCTGATCAACCATCAATAACACCTTTTGCATTGCCTACGGTATTTCCATCAGCAATACCGTATGATCAACCCTCAATTACACCCTCTTTATTACCTACCACCAACCCATCAGCTATACCGTCACATGAACCATCCATAACACCTCCTTCAGTGACAACAACACGCACGTCTTCGATACCGTCTGATCAACCATCAATAACACCTTCTGCATTGCCTACGGTATTTCCATCAACCACACCGTCTGATCCAACATCAATTACACCCTCTTTAGTACCTACGACAAACCCATCAGCGATACCGTCTAATGAACCATCAATAACACCTTCTTCAGTACCAACAACACGCCCGACTTCGATACCGACTGATCAACCATCAATAACACCTTCTGCATTGTCTACGGTATTTCCATCAGCAATACCGTCTGATCAATCATCAATTACACCCTCTTTAGTACCTACGACAAACCCATCAGCGATACCGTCTAATGAACCATCAATAACACCTTCTTCAGTACCAACAACACGCCCGACTTCGATACCGTCTGATCAACCATCAATAACACCTTCTGCATTGCCTACGGTATTTCCATCAGCAATACCGTCTGATCAATCATCAATTACACCCTCTTTAATACCTACGACAAACCCATCAGCGATACCGTCACATGAATCATCCATAACACCTTCCACATTGCCAACGGTATTCCCATCAGCAATACCTTCTGATGAACCATCCATAACACCTTCTTCATTGCCTACGGTATTCCCATCAGCAACACCTTCTGATCCACCATCAATTACACCCTCTTTAGTACCTACCACAAACCCATCAGCGATACCGTCACATGAACCATCCATAACACCTTCTTCAGTACCAACAACACGCCCGTCTTCGATACCGTCTGATCAACCATCAATAACACCTTCTGCATTGCCTTCGGTATTCCCATCAGCAATACCTTCTAATCAACCATCAATTACACCCTCTTTAGTACCTACGACAAACCCATCAG
>Ga0115008_10003691_pt1 | contig 12682 bp, 4 predicted proteins | sample FraStrMetagenome_FD_87164 | JGI IMG/M metagenome (GOLD analysis project Ga0115008, IMG submission 87164) | Marine eukaryotic phytoplankton communities from Arctic Ocean - Fram Strait ARC3M Metagenome | ecosystem: Environmental > Aquatic > Marine > Oceanic | place: Fram Strait | collected 2012-06-18
CAAAAGTAGATTCCATGTACAACTTACATTTGTTTGCACAAGCCAAACTAGGAGTAGATTCCATGCACTGATAGCTTGTAATACCATAGAAAGTATGCTTATAACACCCTCCTCTACCTCTAAGTTGATGCTTAGTCCAACGACATAATTTTACAGCAGAATGTGTTCCAATAAGTTTATATCCTTCTTTCTTTAAGGCAACTGCCTGCTTGGCTGTCACCATTTCAGGAGGTTCAGAGGGATTAGCCTTAGATTTCGATTTATTCATTTCATTTCCCATATCTTCCATATCCATAACTCCTGGCTCATCCTCATCATCATCACTCCCTTCATTATCCGATGAATCATATTCATCCTCAGAAGAGCTTCCACCGGATGCTGAACCAGCCTGTGGATTTGTAGATGACTTGCAACATCCCTCATCTTCTTTCTCGTTTCCGCATCCACAACCATCTTCAACTTCTTTGGAATTTTTGGATGACTTGCGATTTTTAGATTTCTTACTTTTTTTCAATGGGAAATATAAGTCCAACACCCCTGCCACGACTTTATCCATCCATGGTTTGAACACAGTTTTATCTACATCACCAATACTCTCATCTCCCATGGCTAAATTCCAATTCCGTTTTCCTGCTTTCGTTGCGTCACTACGGTTGATCAATCGTTTCGAACCTAATTTCCCAATTAAAAGACGATGAATATCTTTGGCTGGCTTACAAAAGGTTTTAGGATCATATTCCGAGGATCCTAGACCAAATACAGAAACGGTTAAATTAGAAGATGCAAGAGCTTTCTTTGGGACCCTCCAGTCGGTTGTGATTTCATGTAAGGAATCTAAAAGATTGGGAAAGGGTGTATCTAATGATTTGTTATTGGCAACTGGAGGAGGGAGAGTACCGTTGGTCCATGTTGGAAGTACCAGAATTAAAATTGGTGGATTCGTTTTGGAATCCTTAGTAGCAGTATTGTTGTTTAATTCGTTCTCATCATTTAAAAATTCATCCCACCAATCAAATTTATGTATGGGTTGAATTTGAATGTCAGGTTTGCTTTCTTCATCATTTAGGAGAGTTGCCATTTTATCATGTAGCTCATGTGCCATTTTAAGACATGATCCAGTTGTAGAAGCATAAGCAATAGTAATATTTCCAGGGGATAAAATTCGTCCAGGGGTTTCTGTGTTGGATGTTTCTTTGACATCTTCAGTCTTATCAGTTGATGATTCCTCCAATGCTGATATAGAACTGATTTGCACTTCTTTTGTTATTTGTTTGGATAAAAGTATTCCGCCCACTACGCTCATACAAAACAAAGCTGTTGCAGTAACTGTAGAAGCCGTGTCAGAGACTGAATTTGTGGAAGGTGCCATGATATTAAGAGGAATGAATTCAAAGAAATAATGTAAAAGAGGAGACCCTTCTGTGGAAAATGGTTATAGTTATTCTTTTTGCTGCTGCACCTTATCAAATCTTCAAATTGACAGTCGTGTTGGTTTTATTTTGTTTATTATCGATATAATTTTTTGACAAGACTGTTCGTAAAGACAGCCCTTTTTGGGTGGCTTGGACAAGAGCTTCCCACCATCCTGTCACAGCAGTTTTTGCTCAACCTATCCCCATATGTACTGATACAAATGTACATACAGGATATGTTCTTGTGTAGGATGATCAGCAAAAGAACTTTGTCTACGTCAGCATAGTTTCCACAAATCATTTTTACATTTTTAATTAATTTTTATATTTCTTATTTTTGTCGTCGATGACGAAGAGCAAATCCTCCTGATTTCAAGACAAAGATTTCTCAATTTTATTTGAAAAAAAAGAGTCATCGAGAAGATCTTTCTTCTTATGACTCCCACACTTCTAAATTATTCTGATAAAGTGTTTATGAATCATATCTGCTGACATGGACCAACAAACAAAAATTGTGAAATGCTGATTGCGCAATTGATTCTTCAGAAGAGGCAAGCCATTTCGCCTTTCGTCATTTCACCGTAATCCTTACAAAATTGGGTCATGATGAAAATCAACCTTGGCGCTTATATTTTTGATTAGCTCCATCACCAACACTCATTTTATATTTGCTATCATCCCGCAGTCCTAATTTCTTCCTTAGAGAGAGGCGCTACAGTGTGAAATAAGAATCATGATGGAGTTAGTTATGTCAAGCGACAAGATCAACAAGAGTGTCCGTTGGTGAGAAGGATTTGAATGGATGTCGAAATCAAAATAACGTAGTGTAGATCAAGTACACCCGTATGAATGAGATATGATTCAAAATGTATTCCATGTGTGTAGTCCGAGTGATTAAGTTGGTGCGTGAAACTACAATGTGATGCATACTTTGTTTCAGATTGAACCTACCTGAATGTTATACCATCTTCTCCAGTTGACTGGAGTACTGCCTTTTCCATACCTCAACCAGAGCACCAAGATTAATGTGCTAAGCACAATAGTCGGAGTCCAAGAGCCTTCGACTTGATCACCATCCATCCTATAGTTCGAAGTGTTTGTAGATAAGGGTACAATTGCCAACCGTAGATGGAGTAAACTTTCGTGTTTTTTGATGAATTTGGCATGCGTAATTTGGGCTAATTTCCGTGTAGTATATAGATTTATATACACCAAAAAAAACCCTTTCATCACAGCCTAATTAGCTCAGTCGGTAGAGCGCACGACTCTTAATCGTGTGGTCGTGGGTTCGATCCCCACATTGGGTGCTTTCTTTTTGTTTAATTACAATTTTGAGTACTTTTCTCACACTTCTCTGCTGTGCACGGATCATGAAATCTCCATGAGAACATATACTTTCTTTGTTCCCTAACAGCAGATCCACTCTAAACTGTGTTGATTTCATCTTTGTTTTTTTTTGTCTTGATATGTTAGCAATTTTATTTTTCAAAAAAGACTTCTTTGTACTTGTCGTCTTGATATGCAGGTAAGTTTATTTTTCGATGAAATCATATTTGGTCTTGTACAACAGTGTTACCCAATTATAAAATGAAAGAATTGAGAGTGATTTAGATGTTCCTAATGGAAACAAACATGTCGTACATAGTTTATGCATAAAAATGACAAAGAATGCTTAACCTAAAAACAAATATGCTCATATTTTAGATTTTGCAACGTAGCTATCATATTTTTACTGTGTTGTTCTTAAGAGCAATTATCAACGCATTTTGGGGTGTAACCTTCTCATCAACATAGTACACAATTTCAGCATTTGCGAAATTAAGCTTTTCTATCATGTACATCTTTCTTCCATAATCTATGATACGCTGGCATGCCCGACCTAATCCCTTGATGCCACATGAAAGTTCTAATGAGTCGACAATATTCGAGATATTTTTACTATAATCGGGGTTTTCATTTTTATCTTTTCCATCTTTTCTTGGATCTTCTTTTTCCTTATTATTATTCATGGTACTTTCCAGTGTTACATTCGAATCACCATCCTTCACCTCATCCTGTTCTGTGTGAACACATCCAGAGGTCCATTTTCTCATTAAATCAAATTCTTCCCTTCCAAAACGAGGAACAAAGGACATCGATTCTTTTTCAGAGTTTTCGAAAAGATTAGGACAACAACGTGAAAATGTATCTTGTAAACAGAGTCTTCCAACATAGTCATCCCAATTACATATTCCATGACAACATGTAGCAAAGGCACATCCATCGAGAGAAGATGCTATTGGTTCAAGTGATTTGAGAGCTAGATCAGTACCACTTCCACATAAATGTTTGGCAATGACTATTGTTTTCTTTTTGCTGTATGAGAGGGTGGAATCGATACTCTGATGTGAGTTCTGTGTTGTTTTGATGTTCGTAGATTCATTATTGGACAAAAGTGAAGGAATGGCGGATTGGAGATGAACGTGTGCTAGATCACATCGAATTCGATGAAAGTCAACATTTTCAAGTTCAAAATACAATGCAGGTGTGGACGATATTTCTTTCACGGACGCTGATTTTTGAGATTCTGGTGACAGTCTGGATTGTGTACTGGATTTATCACGTTCCTTTTTGGCTTGACGAATCCTTGATTCAGCTTTAAATCTGGATGGCGCCCTCTCTACCATAACTAAATTCACATTTGACTTTGCATTTATTTCTAACTTCTTGTTATAAGGTATGGTCTCTCCAGGTTTGCTGGAAATATCCGTGGAAGGGATGACGGAGGTTACACCCGCCACAAGCAAACCCAAACAACCTCTTCCAGCGCCCATTTCAATGATGTTGACAGTATTCTGCAATAGACCCTTTTGACGTAAGTGACCAATAATACTGGCTTGTTGATGGACATGACGTGGTCCACCAGTTCTAATTTTATGAGAAAAAATCGCTTTTGATAACTCGTTTAGCTCCAATTTACTCATATCCTGTAAAGGTATAGCGTTGAAGAGTTGTGATGCTGTCAATTGAGCAATACCTGCTTCCTCTACCATTTTGGATTCGTTAGTATTTCTTGGATTATTTTCTTTATTTGAGGAAAAAGTTGGAAAAAGTATTTTGTACACCTTTAATACCGCTTTCGCCAATTCTTTCGACTTTTCAAGGGTTCTACCAGCAGTCTTTTCATCCTTTTCAATAACCCGTTTACAAATAAAATCATTGGAGAAATTAGGTCCATAACCTCCCTTATTGACATCTCTTACAAAGTATGGTTGACTCTCTATTTCATTCTTTAATTTAGCTTTGGGGCATATACGAATATGTTTCTTGAGCATATGTTCATATATGGTATGTGATGGATCAATGGGACATGGGATTCGTTTCCATTTTTGTTTCTTTGAATTACGATCGGGCTCATCTGAATTTTCATTCGCCCTTTTTTTCGGATTTACGTTTTTGTTCTCATTTGGTATACCATTTGGATATAAATGAAAATGATTTCCACAATATCGTGGAATGTATTCATCTTGATCGGTTTCTGTAGATGTTGCTTTGTAGATTGGATCATATGAAATTTTTTTTACTTGTTGTCGACAAAATCGTCGTTTTCGAGCAACGTAGGCATGACATCTATCCCATGCTTTTGGTGGTCTTTCTGGGATCTCTACTTGGATGTTCGATTTTCTATTTGTTTTTTGTTTCATTGTTGTTACTATTTGGCCTTGCTTTTTTTGTGGTGGGCAAAAAGGAAGCACTAACTTGATGATACGAAGTCTTCGTATATTAATCACGTAGAATAATTTCTGGAACTCAAATATGACAGGAATTCGGTGGTACTGCTGCTCATCATTTAATTTAGAAGGAAAAAAAGTTTGCTGGATCTGCGATATTTTTCATTGATATCAGATAGAAGATGAACATGGATATTAAATAATCTCATATAAGGAAATTGTATGCGAAGGTCTTCAATGAAAGCTACAAAAATTATAATCTTTAATATCAAATAGGGATTGGATTGAATCGACTAAACATCGCGGCAAGTTAGAAGCATCTCCTTGAGAAAATGAAGCAATTTTAATTTGAGAGCAGTGTTCTTTATTTTCATTTTTGTATCAAATCTATAGAGACTGGAAGTCTTTTGTTTAGTCTTTCACAAGACTCTTTCATCTAAATTCCATCATACCCAAAGCTAAATCAACACCACGGAATAAAATGCAAGAAAAAAAGAGCACCCATAGCTTCCACGCCCAAAATCAGCGGTGATAAAAAACCCCAAATGGGCCAACAGGCACGTATCAATAATATTCCCGCCAACAATCCCACCCCTGTCATTGTGGGAATGACTCTTGGACAATATACTTCCCATGCATCCGAGGAATGAATATTTTTCACCCATGGAAGATAAAATGCTAAATATATCGTCAAGATTGTATTGATACCAATGCAGATGAATGCTACATCTAATACAGGGCGAAGGATTTGAGGATCTGTGAGGATTGTTTCTATAAAGTTTGTATATTTCCCCACTGCGAGAGCGGCTCCTACCCATATGGCAGCATGGATTTTTTCAGAGATTCGTTCTGATCGTGTTTTGGTGGTATTCTGACTTCTTATGCTAGAAGAGGAGGAAGGAGAAGGAGGGGATGATTTTTGTGCGGAGTTATCATTTGATATTCTTCTGTAGGTGGCCATTTTGAGAATCGATTTTGCTGGTTTCAATTTTTCGATTTGTACTTGTTATGATGCTCGTAGTTTCAAATCCTGTAAAACTACGCAGTATATATCCTGACCCTTGATTACCCTATGTTTATGACGGAAGGAGCATTATTTACACTAAAAAGTCGGTGTCATGCATGAGCTTTATAGCAATTTATCAAAAAGCATGACAAGTAATTGCATTTGAAAAAATAGAATTTTAGAAATGGCAAGAATAATGATCACCATAAAATAAGTATTCAGCGAAATTACATAAAAACGAAGCATGAGGAGGAGTAGAGAAAATAGGTAAACAAATGAAGGATTCTTAATCCAAAATTATGATAATATGCAATATTTCAATAGAAATGCAGTTATTCGAATGAAATGGGACTTGTATGAAAAGGAAAGAAATTTCATACTTTCAAAGTTACCCTAATAATTGTCTAAAGTACAAATGAATGAAATAGAATACAATTCGAAGAATACAAGAATAGTTGATGTACACGTTTAGTATACAATGCCATTATTCAAAAGCCACCATACTAACTCACCTTTGAAAGATAAGAAGGTAAATGCTCGAAAATGATATGATTAACAAGTCACCATTTTACTTAGGTTTACTTGGTGTGTGTTTTCACGTTACAAAAATTAATCAGAACAATACGCAAGCTTCTTTTCTGAACATTCCCATATTCTTCCAGAATAAAGATGTTTGCACAACTCAAAAAGTGTGGTCATCAACCAATTGAGGAAATGCAAGAATTCTCATCATGAAAAGATAATACTGGAAAGGATTCGGGAACTCCTAAATGTGACGAATGGGAGTATAATACAGCCGGATGTTGCTATGACGGTGGAGATTGTGTGGAATCAAACATGAACGAAACAGGAGAATATTTTGATGAACCACCTAGCTGAAAATGATGTGTAGCTTGGCAACGATAACTTTTTGCTGCTCTTTTTCTATATTTCTTATATCGGAAATGATCGTATTCTGGGCGCGAGGAGAGAGATGGATATGAAAATTTGATTGGAATTTACGGTTCTACTCTCACCATTTTACATTATGGTGTTCTTGTTCTTTTTGTCCTCATTGTTTATGCTGTGACACCTACTTTTTAATTCAATATATACTTTATAATGTTTTGATTATAGAAATATCTACTCAATTAATATAGATCTCTAGAAGGAGATACTTATATTTACTATCTCAGATGTGACAGTGAGAGATGATACAATTTAAGAGCAATCCACGATTTTCTTCATGATCTATAATCCAAATGTAAGGACTATCAGACATCATATAATGATGCAAACCATATGTGATTATGCGCATGATACACGTCATGCATTTGATCTACGATTCATTATTCGTGTTCCCATAATGATGAAATTCATTTCTATAACATTTACACCACAATTTATGAAATTTAATCTATATGCAATCAAGACAATTTGTCCAGATGAATATAAACATCAACCAAGTATTTCAGACTTTTAAGGTTAAATCATAATTTTGACGAACAAGATTACTTCACATCAATTCCATTTTTATTTAATTCAACATTCGTTTCAGCAATCAATTGCTACACTTAAATGTATTTTTGTATTGAATTAGTGAAGAAAACAATGTGCGCTTATCACATAATAATCCACATCATGATATCATTTCAATCCCTCTATCTATCATCGATGACTCGATCATTATTTAACCGTTATTGCAATGTCTTATTACGGTAAATAGAGAAGTTATGAAGGCTTATCTATTTTTTTATACATTTTGTCTATGGTACGTATCGTAGGGTTCAGATTTTTAATCATTTTCTACAGTCTGATCTAGAGTATATTTTAATTTACTTAGGAGATGAAGATAGATCCTTATCAATTCAAAGACACAATTTCGGAGTAAATTAGCCTGAATCGGGAATGGAAATCTTTGCAAATAACAAATCTTTTCTTATTTTTTATACAACTACCTTTCTTAAAGGCATTCGTTTCAATTTCGAAAAAGGCAGAAAAAATCCTTGTCAGGATCAACCCAATAATATGAACATTCCACCTTCGATTCATGCACTCAAACAAGATCAAAACTTGTACGAGGTTCTGAGATATGTTGTACGTGAAGAGCTTGACAAGATGAAAGACAGCATAAGTGCCGATATTCTGAATCTACAAGAAGATTTGAATAAGTTGAAAGCCACAATTCACATACCCTCAGACATAGAATTAGATGAAAAAAACTACAATATGACTAGCAAGTCTGCAAATAAGGCATTTCCACGTGAGGAAACAAATGATGAAAGAGAATTCAAATCATATTCAAAAGTAGTATACGAAGAAGAAGAAATGCCGAGCTATACGTGGATGTGTAATATCGATACGGAAAATAATGTTTCCAATCGTCAGATTGATGAAAGATTTATTGAGGAGGCATTTCCACGAGAGGAAACATATGATGAAGAATCATTTAGATCGTCTTCAAAAGGAGTGTACGAAGAAGAAGAAATGCCGAGCAATGCGTGGATTGGTAAGAACGATACGGAAAATAATGTTTCCAATCGTCAGATTAATGAAAGATTTATTGATGATATTGTGCAGAAGAAGGTGAACCAGGTGTTATCTTCAAAAAATAATGAATTTTCTTTTTACGGGGATATGGAAATGTCTCAATCAAATTTACAAAGATCGTCCTCTAAGAGAAGGCAAGCGAGTGCCACTCTTACTGGAGCAGATGCAAAAGTTTTGCATGTAGGTGCACTTGACCAAGATGCGTATTCCATGATGATGCTCTCCAAAGTTTGGTCGCAAGCATGGTTATTGGGAATTTTGTCCTTTATAACACAAATCACACTAGCCTCTATTATTATTAGCGAACAGACAGAAACACAGTTTTTACAAACAACAATGAGCATTCCCGTGAAAGTGAAACGTCGTACAAGAGTTGCTCAATTTTTAGCAATAATCTTAGCTTTAATGACGCAAAATGAATTTTTAACGGGATTGAGGACAATTTTGTTACTCCCTTACCGTTACAAACATGCATGGGGCAAGGTTGTTGGCATTAGGAACTATGAAAACTGTACTAGAATAATGTGGTTTCAACGAGTCTTCATTCCAAATTTACTCAAATCTATTCAAGGAGGAATGGTCCTTGTGACCAGTTTTATTGTAATCGTCCAAATGACATCAACAGTTGATGTTCTCAAAGATTATTCAGCACTATTTGTTATATCGTCGGTTGATGATTTATTCTTTAGCTTCGCTGACATGGGCTATCTCGGAGAAAAATTATCAAGAAAGGCTGATAGACTAAAGGATGTAAAAATTCCAGAGAATGAAAAGCGAGTGAGGAAAATTTTGGTAACTTTGTTCATTCTTTTGATAATAGGATTTTTAGGATCATGGGCACATATCGTTTCTGGACAGATTCGAGGAGCATATTTGTTACAAGCATTTCCAATTTGTCCCTTCGACACTCCCTTACATCATAAAAAATTGACTTTCTTTGACATTGTAGCTGATAACAAATGCCAATTTGTAAAAGGAGAAGGAACTAATATCATTGAGTGTGGATGGGATGGCGGTGATTGTGAACAAATTAATGTCAAATATCCCCTCTGTCATGTTGATGATATCTCAAAATTGGGAGACGGAACATGCCACAATGGCACATTTAATAGTAAAGAATGTGGTTTTGACAACGGTGATTGCGTTGACTCTAATGCAGCAAATCAAATGAATTATCCAAAGTGTCCTGTGAAGAATATTGGTTGGATTGGTGATGGAGTATGCAACGGAGGTAAATACTATTCCATGGAGGGTTGTGAACGTGACGGTGGAGACTGTGTAAAATGCAGTGCAGATAATTTGGATTTGATTGGAGACGGAAAATGTGACAAAGGATATTATAATACAGCCGGATGCAGCTATGACGGTGGCGATTGCTTGGAAATCAGTATGAAAAAAATTGAAAAATATACTAATTGCACCGCAGATCATGTTGGATGGATTGGAGATGGAGTTTGTAACGGTGCAGATTACTTAAACGGGGACTGTGGATTTGACGAAGGGGACTGTGATGATTGCATTCCTAAGTTTCCATTTTTAAACTTATCAAGGATTGGAGATGGTAAATGTGATGATGGGAATTATAATACAAAAGAATGTAGCTTCGATGGAGGCGACTGTTTGAAAATTAATGCTGAAGTTCAAAAAACTTACCCTGGTTGCTTCGTGCAGACACAATCATTCCTTGGAAATAGTCAATGCGATGGAGGAGAATATAACACAGAAGTTTGCGGATTTGACGGCGGCGATTGCATTGAATTTAACGCGAAATATCCTGATTGCCATGTCGAAAAACCGTGGCTGGTAGGAAGCGGTGTTTGCAGTGGAGGAGAATATGACACACCAGAATGTTTTTTTGATGGGGGCGACTGTTCTGATATAACCTGTTTTGTAGAATTTCTGTCTTGGATTGGAGATGGATTCTGTGACGGCGGGGTATATTTCACAGAAGATTGTGATTTTGACGGAGGCGACTGTGATAATTGCAAAGCTGACAATATGAATTTAGTGGGAGATGGTATCTGCAATGGCAAGGAATACAATAATTTTGAATGCGGATTCGATGGAGGCGACTGTTTTGAAAGAAATGAAATAATGAGAAATAGGTTTCCTAATTGTAACGTAAAAAATGTTCATTGGTTGGGGGATGGTGTATGTGATGGTTTGGAATATTCTGTTGAAGAATGTGGAAAGGATGGTGGAGACTGTAGAAGTAGTTGTGATATAGATGATATAAATTTGATAGGGAACGGATTTTGTGATCAAGCATATTTTAGAGTAGAATGTAGCTGGGATGGTGGCGATTGTGACAATTGCGCAGTCACTGATAGAAACTTGATTGGAGATGGTATATGCGATGGCAAAGAATATAACACATTGGAGTGTGGTTTTGATGGAGGGGACTGCCTTGAAAAAAATGCATTTATTGAACAAACGTTTCCTAATTGTCAAGTAGAAAATATCCGTTGGTTAGGGGATGGCGTATGTGACGGATTTGGATATTCTACAGAAGAATGTGGGTTGGATGGTGGCGATTGTAGAAGTAGTTGTGACATAGATAATTCTACGCTCCTTGGGGATGGTTTTTGCGATGAGGGAGGATATAATGTGGACGGATGTTCTTTTGATGGGAACGACTGCGTTCCGGTCATAAAGAGTGTAGGAGAAATACATGTTGGAGACAGGAAATGGGTTAATGGTGTAATAGGATCTGATAGTTTTTTTTATTTCGCTCCATCGAATGCAAATAAGATTCTGAAAAAAGATCCTTTTTCAAATTCTACCACTTTTGTTGGAAACGATTTAGGTCCTGATCAGTGGAAGTGGTGGGGATTCATCAAAGGTGCAGATGGTGTATTATATGGCATACCATTCAATGCTAATTCGATTTTAAGTTATGATGTAGCATCCGAAGAAATGTCACTGATTGCAGAACAGAATGAAATACTGCTTTCAGGAAATATGAAATTTGGTGCAGGAGTTCTTGCCGAAAATGGTATAATTTATTTTATACCATTTCAGCATAACAAAGTTGTAAAATTCGATCCACAAAATATTGCACTGCCACTCACTGAAATTGGTGATGACTTGGGACCAGGTTTTAAATCATATGATGCCATTCTTGGAAACGACGGTAGTATCTACACTGTACCAGTGGCAGCCAACAGAGTCATGAAGGTTGATGTTGAGAATGATAAAATATCCTACATAGGGGAATCTTTTGAAGGGGGCTGGAAATGGAGCAATGGAGTCCTTGCAAAGGATGGAAACATTTATACATGTCCTCTTCATGCAGCAAAAATCTTACAAATAAACATTCAAACTCAAACAACTCATTTAGTAGGACCAGATTTAGGAAATGATGAATGGAAATGGAGTGGTTTTGTAGAAGGGAAGGATGGCTTCCTATATGGTATTCCATTGGATGCCAACAAACTGTTAAGGTTTGATCCCATCCAGCACACAGCAACATTGATTCCACTCGAAGGAGAATTCCACGGTGTCAAAAAATGGTGGGGTGGACTTTTGGGAGATGATGGTACTATTTATGGGACACCCTATGTTGCGGATCAAATTTTAGCGATTGAGCCTTTGTTGTTCCGACCATAAAAATACTAGCCCTACATTTCAAATTCGTTTTATACTTGTATCATGATCATGGTGATTTAAAATAATGAATTATTATATTCGAATGCATGTAATTAATTACCGTTCCTGGAAGGATCTACGAAATATGAATTTATTACCGTCGTACACAATGACTTGACTTCCATCAAGGTCGATTGAGATGAAATTACCCCTCCAGGAAAACAAACTTCCAAAAAAAGAAGAAACATTCTCCGATTCTTCCTATCCTATACCAACAAACCATTGATTAAAACTTTTGATCGATCGGAACATGTTCCAACGACAATTCTTGTGCATAGAAGGATATCGGAAAACATTCAAAATTATTATACCTCAATGTTCCAGCACCAGCAACTGCACCTGCACCCACATCCTTCCCTTTCCCCTCCTCCACCTCA
>Ga0115008_10003692_pt1 | contig 12681 bp, 19 predicted proteins | sample FraStrMetagenome_FD_87164 | JGI IMG/M metagenome (GOLD analysis project Ga0115008, IMG submission 87164) | Marine eukaryotic phytoplankton communities from Arctic Ocean - Fram Strait ARC3M Metagenome | ecosystem: Environmental > Aquatic > Marine > Oceanic | place: Fram Strait | collected...
AAAAAAAACGAGGTGATTTCAAAACAACCTCACCTCACCTCAAAAAAATCGAGGTGATTTGAAAACAACCTCACCTTTTAGGTGAGGTGGTCGAGGTGATTTGCAACCCTGGCCTGGACCAGGTTTAGGCTCATGGTCGAGCGCATGAATGCTTTGATCAGCACTCTTGCCACTGCGAGGAACGCGTACAGGCTGAATTGCATGAATTGCTCCGTATTCTCGATGAAAATGAGAGTAAATTTTCTGCTCGAGATCTTGTCCGCTTATTCCAGATTGTTGTCCATCTTCATGTGCATCAAGGAAAACAAGCAGCGTATCTCGGCCAAGGCGTATTACAACCCCATTTTCGAGCATAAAAGTTTCGCGAATTTCACGTCCATTTACTTCGACAGGCGTTTTTCCTTTATCGGTGTCATTTGGAGTTATCGTAACAATTCCCTCCATGTTTGCCAACACACAGTGTCTTTGCTCGATATCCAAGCCCTGTCGCAGGCGTATGTATTGACTGAAACTTTTTGAAGTCGAAGGAACGTAACCAACTTCTGTGACATTTGGTAGCACCTCGTGTACGACTGCTGTAGCACCTGGTGAAATTATTTCGAGAATTTTCGGATGTCGTCCTGCTTTGACACCTTCAAGTACAGTGATAGTATTCGAGACACTGATTTGAGGTGATTGAAGACCCTGCATTTGGTGTGGTTTAAGCGGACGGTTCTTATCATCTGGTCGCTTTTTCCGAGCCTTCTTCGGCTTGTAGCCAGGAGGCTGAGGCTGCATAACGAAGACCATTGTCCCGCGTGAGCGATCCCATTTGTTCATGATATCTAACGGCTTTTCATCGTAGTCCATGAAAGTTCCTCGTTCTCGAGGCGGACAATGATCAAGGACGGAATTTACTGGAATGACGCACTAGAAAAAGCAATTATGAGCGGGTTTTCCCTTCTCGATCGCCCTTTACCTTTGCAATGAGGTAGTTTTCTGGGTCATCAGAGATATTTAGCTTCGCAAGTGCTCTTTCTACAACTTCATCAACATTATCAATTGGATAGGCTTTGGTCATTACAAGATACTTCCCGGGGCTGATATCAGTGTAAATTGGGATCTCTTTCGCTTCATGAGCGACTTTATCACGTTTTTTGCTTCGATTCTTGTCCACGACGAATTTTGGGTTTGAAATTGTTCTTGTGAAATCTGAAGGCTTCGCTTCCTCGAAAATAACATCGGCGATACCGTCTTGTTTCTGTGACTTTTTAGATTTCTTCGTTGATTTGCGTTTGGAACCAGGCTCGTTAATGTAGATCTCGCCAACAGTCTTGTGAATCGAATAGTTGTCTGATTCGTTGTTAACAACAAATCGACCGTCGAGATTGTCTTTAATCCAATTAAGCTGTACAATCAGTGGGTATTCGTTTTGCTGTAGCTTGATCGCGTCTTTGTTCGGGAAAGCGACGTAAAGAGAATAATTAGGCTTAAGTATTTTTATTAATTGGTCTCAACTTAATGTGCATTTTTACCGGCGAGAGCATTCTCATATCTGATCTCAATTTCTCTCTCAGCGTTTCGATAACATCAAATGTGGATGCATTCGAGGCAACGCGGATGCATTTAGTAGCTACTTTTTCGCCCTGATCTTTGTAATAAAATCGAATGACGCCAAAGAAGTCGCCCGAATCGTTTGGCTTCGAGATAGCGAACATGTCTAGCCGCGTCTCGTTCCATTTTTCTATTCTAGCCTGTAGCTCGTTCATTTTCGCATCTAAAAATCAAGAAAGTTAAGTTACAGTTAACTTGGTAGAAAATAAATAACCCCATGAAGAATTTCGGCAAAATAAGCTACAGAAAATAGAATGAATGAGCTTACAGAAATAAGATAAAATAATATTGAATTAATCGGCGAATTTCTGAGTTTGTGCTTGTAAGCGGCCAAGCGAAGCGGCGATTAAATTAACAGCGCGTAGAATTTGCTCTTCCGTGGTCGTGCGGCCAGTAGAAAAACGAATTGTCCGCTTTTGAACATGAAAATCAATCCCGCACGCGTTGAGAACACTAGATCCGACTGATCCTGAGTGACAAGCTGCTCCTGTTGAAGCAAGAACCTGCCCGTTGAGGGACTCGATAAAATCTTTACCACTTGAAATTTCGGGCAAAGATACCAGCAAAGTATTAGGCAGGCATGGCTCTTCTTAAATTTTATCATGAGCGTAAGAATTGAAAGAAGAAATATACCACTGAGCCAAGTAACTGGCGTTAGGGCGCTGAGTTTCTCTTTCAGAATATTTCTTGTGTGACGCATCTGAGCAGCATATGTCGCCAAGTGTTCATTTACCAAGCGTGCAGCCTCCCCTGAAAAACGATATCTTTATGCGCATGGTAAAATGGCGTAATTTGAGAGCAAATTATGTGCTGCTCGCCGCAATTCGAGATCATATCGGGCGACACAAAAAGAAATATGAAAGAGAGACAATAACATAATGCACGCACCTAAACCGACAATCATCGGCGTATTTTCCGTCCCAGGACGCAAGCTGCGCTCTTGCCCTCCGCCAAAAAGCATGGGCTGCAGGAGTGACGGATCGCGGGCATAAAGAGCGCCTATTCTTGGGCCATAAAATTTGTGGCCCGCTAAGACGAGGTAGTCGCATTTGATCTTTTCCACGTCGATTGGTATTTTACCGTAACACTGGGACGCATCTTATTCGAATGAAAAAATTTACTTATTCAAAATTTAAACTAATTAAAAAACCTCTACGTTTGAGAGTAAAATTAAATCTTCATCCTTTCCCACAAGATACTGTGTTTGAAAGCCACTCTTTTTCAATTGTAAGATTTCTTCACCGATTTTCTCTGCAGGTTGAATAGCACCTGTTTCATTGTTCGCAAGCATGACTGCGACAAACTTCGTTTTGTTATTGATGTGTTTGATAATCTGATCAGAAGTTACGGCGAAACGGCTTTTCGCTGGGCGCACGTAATCCACTTGACAACTTTTGGAAGCTAACTTCTTAAGAGGGTTGAGTACAGCACAATGCTCCAGGGCACTTGTGACAACATGGCAATCGGGCTCATCCGCACAGCATGAGTTTATTGCCCAATTTAATGCTTCAGTTCCACCGGATGTAAATATAATTTGGGATGTAGATGCGCCGATACCCTAAATACATATTGACAGGCGCAAATTGATTAGTTCCGGAAAAAACTGCAGTTTTACACACATTACCTTTGCCAAATGCTCACGGGCTATTTCGATTTTCTTCCTTGCTATCAATCCACGTTCGTGGCCAGAACTTGGATTCCCCCAATCTTCTATCAAACTCTTGCTAATCGCATCAACTACTTCACTATCGACTGGAGTAGTGGCGTTGTAGTCTAAGTAAACACTACTCATTCTGAAAAAGAAGCGTGAATAGAAAAAGCTTCATGAACTTTTTTAGAAAATATTATTTTATGATATCGTTTTCGCACCATAATTCCATAAAAATAAATATGTTTGAAATAACGATTCTGAACTTTGTTAACTCGTCGAACAGGACAGGGGGAGTTTTGATAATGAATAAGTTTTCAGGATTCATACTTAGGTAAATGTTTTTTGTCCTCAATCATAGAAACAGACAAACGTTGAATTAAAACGATTTCAAGGGATGTTAGGCAAGAATATATGATTAAAGTTGCGATTTAGCTTTTTAAAAAAGCCTTTTTTATAAATAGAAGTGTGAGTGTAATAAAGCTGACTTTTCTCATGATTCATGATGATAGTATCAAAATTTACTCCAGCTCGATAAGAAGATCACCATCGGCGACCTTTTCACCGTCAGCTACGTGAATAGCCTTAACCTTTCCGTCTCGAGAGACTGAAAGAGCGTTTTGCATTTTCATCGCCTCGACGACAGCGCATGTCTGACCAGCAGCAACCATATCACCAACGGCAACGTCGACAGAAATGACTGTACCAGGCATAGGTGAGATGAGTTTTCCAGCGAGGTCTTCTTTTGGCTTCTCAGGCATAAGCTTCTCGAGTTCTCTGGCCTTTGACGGGAGGATAGAAACAGTAAAGACAGATCCTTCGAATTGAATAGAGACGGACTCGTTGGTGAGCTTGATTGGCTGCACGATATCGTCGTTGAAATGAATAACAGACTCAGAAACGTTGGGAGATGGATATTCAACAGGTTCAGCACCGTCAACACTGATAAGAAGCTTGCCACCTGACTCGGTTACATTGATATTGGCAGCAGTATCGTTTACGATTGCAGAAAAGCTTGAGACGGGCTTGGGCTTAATCAAGTGACGTTCGTTCGACTTGTAGCTGAGTCGGGAGGCAAGTCGGGTGTAGTAAAGGGCTGATGCGATAGAAAGAACACGAATTGATTCTTCGGAGGTCAATTGCTTTCCCTTAAAAATTCGTTAGAACTCTATCGAAAAATGTAGGCAAGTCTTACGTGGAAACCATCAGGGTAGTGTTCGTACAAAAAGTTTGTGGTAATATCACCAGAAAGAAAGTTGGGATGCTTGATAATCTCTTGCAAAAGAGAAGCGTTGTGAGTGACACCACGGATAACGTAAGAGTCGAGTGCTTTCTCCATTCGCTTTAGAGCCTCCTCTCGGGTATCAGCGTAAGTGACAAGTTTGGAGATCATGGCGTCGTAGTAGATAGAGATCTCTGATCCCTCCTTGATACCTATAACACGATATTTGAAGCAGATAAACGCAATTATTTATACCAGAGTCGCAACGGGTACCAGGTAACTCGGTTGGCTCCTGGTATCGATGAAGCCGCCCGACAGAAGGGAGACCGAACTGTTTGGTTGGATCCTCAGCGTAAACTCGAGACTCAACGGCCCAGCCGTTAATCTTGATGTCATCCTGAGTGATAGAAAGAGGATGACCGTAAGCGACTCGGAGCATTTCTCGAACAAGATCGACTCCAGTGATGCATTCGGTAATAGGATGTTCGACCTGATGAGAGAAATTTTCTGTAATCGATGTAAAACTTGATTGTCAATACCTGAAGACGAGTATTCATCTCCAAGAAATAGAAGTTTTTCTCAGAGTCAACCAAGAATTCAACGGTTCCAGCTGAGTTATATCCGACAGCTCGAGCCAACTCACAAGCCTTACAATATTGATAAATAAACTTGTACTCATTGCTACTAAACCTGCTTGCCCATTCGCGCTCTGAGTTCGGGATCAATAAAGACTGATGGAGCTTCTTCAACGACTTTCTGGTTACGTCGCTGAACGGAGCACTCTCGCTCGTTCAAATATACAACATTTCCGTGCTTATCAGCAAGAATCTAATACATGACTAAATTTAAATAAATTTGAATTGTAGTACCTGAAGCTCGATGTGACGTGGGCTGTCGACGAATTTTTCAATCAACAAACGATCATCGCCGAAAGAAGAAGCTGCTTCTTGTTTTGAAAGATAATAACTGAAATTTTTTAAATATAATTTTTATTTCGTCCTTATCTTACCCTTCTTTCGCTTCAGCGTCGTTCCATGCGACTCGCATACCCTTACCTCCGCCTCCAGCGGACGCCTTGATCATAACTGGATAACCAATGTCATTCGAAATTTCGATTGCGTGATCCAAACTTAATTTTTATTTTATAAATCTAACTTGATAACGTACTCTTTGACAACACCATTAAATCCAGGAATGACATTAACGCCAGCTTTCTCAGCCACAACTTTCGACTCAATCTTGTCACCCATAGAAATGATCGCTCCATTAGGAGGACCGATAAAGGTGATGCCGTTCTCCTTGAGCTTAGTTGCAAATTCAGCATTTTCTGAGAGGAAACCGTATCCGGGGTGAACAGCTTGTGCTCCAGTTTTCTCTGAAACTGTTATCAAAAATAAATTCCAATAGAAAAATAAGTCAACACTAAAAAATAAACGACCGTCTTAAATATTGATTTCAAGGTATTTGTCCGCATACGTGCGTGAAGTGGACATGATTCTGAATCACTCTTGAAAATAAAATAAAAAACGACAAAAGGATTGAAAGATTATACATGAATCAACTTGAAAAATAGAAAATACTCTCTGTCTAACTTACTGATTGCTTCAATAATTCTGTCCATTCTGAGATAGGACTCGTTGGTTGGCGCTGGTCCAACGCAGACTCTCTCGTCCGCCATGTTGGCGTGCACGGTCTGCGCGTCTGCCTCAGAATAAACCGACACGGTCTTTATTCCCATTTCTTTTGCGGTCTTGAAGACGCGGCATGCGATTTCTCCTCGATTGGCGACGAGAATCTTATCGAATTGGGGCTCGTTAGGATCATACGTCACGGTCTTGTAAATGTCCTTTTGCCAGTTGTGGGCAGAGCGAGCCGAGAGTCGGTTCACCTTTCGGAACATTCTAAAGAGCAGCGATTTTTTAAAGGAAAACCTACGAACTGTAAAAAAAATGTCCGCACAATCTTACATTTAATAAATATTTCATTATTTTGATAATTTTTTGGGAATATTTAAAATCATACATTCTATTTTTCTCTTCACGCCCCCGGTATGATTATTTTACCAAATGTCAGATCGTTGTAAAGGCAAACATTTGAAGAATCGAGTGAATAACAGGTGCCCTTCAGATGGTTATTCAAGCGCTTTTTTAAACGCGAAAAAAATAGTAAAATACGAGAAACGGGCAGCTTCGCCACAATGGTTAACGCCCAGAATCTATCACTCGCGCGAGTTTCATTGGGTTAACCTAATCACCCGAAAATAATCGTGCTCAGACGAAGATCGCGTTCTCCCAATTTAATTTATATTTGGTCAGAGAATTCTCTCACTCGTTCAATAATGAATAGTTTATATAAATAAAATAGCAGAAGGAATAATGCACACCAACAATCGTTACAGAAAAAAGTTGAGAAGTGTTATTTGCTTAAGTTTACTCTTTGTTTTCAATTTCTTCTGACTCCGGCTCAGGAGCTGATACGGATTGGGCACTTTCGGGGTTATTTTCTAAGACTTCTGGGATGATTTCTTGTTCAGAAGTTTTTTCGGTATTTTTAGGTTGCTGAGAAGCGGTATCACTCGTTTCGGGGGTTTTGTCTTTATCAAGGTTATTTTTTATTGTGAGTGATGAATTTAAATACACGAAAAGGTTAATTTGAGTATAAGTTATCCTTTCCTTTTTCTTTTTCCTGATTGAGTTCTGTTTCGACCGGCTTTTCAGCATCGTTGTTTTCGTCGTTCGAGTGTAATTCAACTTGATCTTCTTCATGAGAATTATCTCCATTTTCGGTGACCATTTCTGGAGAAGATTTTTCCTCAGTTTTTTCACAAATGACATCTTCCTCAGTTGGTACATGCTGCTTTAGCCTTTGGCAAATTTTGTTGACATCGAGTGAGTAGATCTCAACAGACTCTCGGACAGGGATACCAAGACTTGCAGCAAGTGTAGCACTTGGGAATAAATTCGACAAACAGGTGTTGACAAATGGGAGGAACTCGCTTATTACAGTTGAGCACAATTTTGTGAATGATTCTTTTTCGCGGCTTGTGAAAGAAACCGCTTCTGCGCGATAGAGTTGGATGATACGCTCGATAACTAAGTTCGCCATTATAGTGAGGCGACCTTTGACCTTTGGCGCTAGCGCGATTGGACAGCAGAGTCTGAGGTTGGTAAAGGCAGTTTGACATCCATTCGCAAGAACTGCGAGCGGGATGAACTCTAACAGCGACGTTGGAGGTTGCAGCGAGACTCCGATTCCACAAGATGCAATTGGCGTCGAAAACAATGACACTGATTCGGAAATCTGAAAGTGCGCCATGTAGTGGAGAAAATCCTGCTCGGCTTTCGATATTTGATCATCAAAATACTTCTCAGCAGCGTTCATAAAAATTGGCATGAGCAAAGGGCGGAAATCAGCGCCGACGCGGGAGAAAGATAAACCGAAATACATTGATTGAGCTAGAATTGCTTCGAGATGTTGCGCACAGCCGCGGTCGAGGTCAGTTTCCAGAACTTCCAGAAATTTGTTAACCTTACGGACTACCCAAGAGTGGAAAAGAAGAGACTTGTTTGGGTTAAAACATGTAATGAATCGGGAAATGTTCGATTTATTTTCATGATGTGAACCAATTCCTGAGATTCTTCGCCACTTTCATCATCAGAAAAAATCGCTCTATATTGCGTGATAATGTCGAACATGTGAACTCGGCAGGCCTCTATTGTTTTCGTGATATGCGTATGCGGATCATTATCAGGAATAGCTTTCAGATTTGTCTGGAGCCAGAAATCACGCGCTTGTAAAAACTTGATTCTCAACTCCGCTTCGGAAAAACAATTCATTCGTCGCAAATAACTGATGATTCGAAGACATGCTGGAAGTTGAACGTTTGTCTAAGAAAAATTTGAATTTGCCGAATATAAAAAAATCAGTAACCTTGAGCTGAGAAAGCAAATGATTAAGAAGAAGATGAGATGAAGCCTTCACTGCTCGGACTATATCTGCAATGATTTTTATATGCGAGAATTTCTGAAAAATATTAGTTAAAAAAATTGGTTTACCGATTATTTACCCGCTCTAATTTTCGAATAAACTCAATAAGCTCCAGAGCTTCTTCGTAGTACCCATTTCTGACAGTAGTATCGACAAGCTGTGGAACCTCAAGGAGCTCTAGAAGCTCTGTATAGCGGGATTTTGTCAGATTATTCATTTGTCGGTCATGAGAAATTGTTGACACCTTGTCGTGGAATGCGTTACTAAATTTTTGAAATAAAATTAAAGCAAGCGACATAATATGGCGAACCAATTATCAATAGCTCCAGGAAGATGCTCGAGAAGATTCTCAAGCCGCCCTTCAACGGTTGAAAATTCAGAAAAGACATCCCTTGTGCAATCTGCCGTTTGAATGAAAGTTTTGTAATTTTTGAAGGCGAGTTCTTGTGTCTGAATTTGATTTTCTTCCCTTGCTTCAGCAAGACGCTCAGGCTCTTTCTTCAATGTAGCGAGAGGGTAGCCACTGAGTTCTTGAAGATACTCGCAGAAATCCGAGTCGGCGGCCCATTCAGCGGGAAATATATCTGTAAAAACACCTTCCGAATCCATTCTAAGAACAAAATAATAAATCAAAAAATACACAGAAAAATTCTAATAATATTACATGGGAAAATATATGTCGAACGGATTACAGTTAGGAATACGCATGATGTAGATTTTTTATTTAATTTTTTCATTCGCGTCGATTTTTTAGCAATAGACAGTTATTTGACTGGAGGCACAAATAACCGTTCAAAAACATGTCGCGCTAGTTTTCATCATTCTCTGGCGGTGAGTCATCGTAGTAAGAATCCTCGAATAAGAATTGAGAATCGCGCGCAATACATTCAATTTCTAAATTCTCTTTAGTCCTTTGAGTTTGCTATCCGGTTGACGTAAAATCATAATTTGCTCCCAATCATGCGAAGTATAAAGAGAAACCGTCAAATTGAAGATTTGGTTTTTGATAAACTGCAGAAAAGAGGATTTATTGAAAATGGCGAAGAAAATGCGAATTTTGTGAAGAATCTTCAGTTAGGTGTGTTTAAATCTCATGAGAAAATAATAACTAGCATTTTTACGAAATTTTTGCGTTTTTTTAAATTAAAAAAATTTAGAAGAAAGTATCGAAAAAATGTCAGAAAGGGCTGTAAAAAGACGCACACGTTCGTCGCTATCACAGGAGGGCGTATTCAGCACTAGTCGTTCCCTTGAAGAGTTCCTCGCCTTTGCCGATTACGATTTATTTCCGTGGCTGAATGAAGTCAAACAAATTCTTCAGATTCATGTTGCTTACAAGATCGCCATGGACTCTTGTTGTTTAGGATGCGGGATCATATTTAATAATCCTTTTTTTTTATATCCTTTGGTGCCATTATAAATTTCATAATAGCCAATTTTAACCCTGAAAAGAGTCTTTACTTACAGTCTTGGAAAAAGATTTCGGCGAACATCAAAGGCTTGACTTCGTAAAAAATCAACTGACAGAGGAAGTCTACAGCACGCTCCAAAATCAACAAGACTGCTCAAGGATAACAAAGTTGGTCAATTCAGGAGATTATACAGTCTTTATTCAATCAAAAACAGATATCAAAGTTCATCCAGAAGAATATGCGAAATTTTGTTCTTTTGTTGCCCGATTTCCTATCATAGGTACCGTATTTTGCATAAAGGAAATGATTCTTTGTTTTAAAATTGTGATTTCATTTTTTAGTTTCAATTCTGTTCCTCTCAATCGAGTTCGACACAAATATCGAAGAAAGCCAAGCCGAGTCGACTTCTGATATTTCTCCTCTCACGCCGCCGGAGCACGAGCCTGTCGAAAGCCCAGAAGAGCCGCTGTTTAAATTTTTGCCACAAATCCGCGAGCTCACCGACACTTTTCTGCCATACATTTCCGATATTGATCATTTTGCCTTTTCAATGCCGAGGGGAGTAACCTGCTGCGCAGCATCGTTCAACAAAAAGTTTATCGCGTGCTGTAGGAGTGACGCTATTACCACCTTAGTGGATGTTAAACGCAAGGTCGAGATCAACCTCAAATCCCATTCTGGCCCAGTTTTCGCGTCCGCTTTTCTCTCTCATAGCGACTACCTCCTTACAGGCGGCAGAGACAGAACAGTTCGTCTCTGGAATACCTCGAAATTCGTCGAATCAAGAGATGACGCCGTTTCCCTCGATTTTATTTATAACGGTCATACATCGCACGTGACTGACATTGCTGTTTCTTCACTTGACCTGTACTTTGCAACTGCCTCCGATGACACTACTGCCAGACTGTGGAGAATCGAATCTGAACAATATCTAAGAGCATTTGTTGGACATTTAGGTAAAGTTGTGTATTTATTTCATTTACTGTCTTTCAGTCTGAAGAATCTTATGTTGCGTAACACTCATGCGTTTTTTAACAATTTACCTATTTAAAATGCAATTATTCGCGATCTATCCCACGATAATCAATAACGTTTTATCAGATTCTCTCAACGCTGTCGTCTTCCACCCAAACTCAAACTACCTTCTGACAGGCTCTGATGATGGATCTGTGCGTCTCTGGGACGTGAATACTGCCAAATGCCAGCGCGTTTTTGGAATTGCTCCAAAAGGCGAACAAGGAAGTGTCGAAACGCCAGTCCTGTCTGTTTCAATGAATCCAAACGGCCGCGAAGTGGCCGCTTCTTATAGAGATGGAACGATTCGCGTATTTGACTTGAAAGAGGGAAAGACAACGGTTGAATATGCGACAAATCAAATGGCGACGAAGCTTTGTTATAACGCTACTGGCTCACTACTTGCGTCCATTTCCGACAAAAACCTGCGAATTTGGAACTCGACTTCTGAAATTTGTAAAATCCAGCCGATATTCTCGGAAGATAGCTCATCTGCCGCTGACAAATCTTTAGTATCTGTTTATTTCGAGGGTACGGGAGATATTACGCTAATTTCTTCATAGATTATTAAATTTACTTCAACATTATTTGTGAAATATTTACATATTTTCAATACAAAGATGTGTTTTAGATGAGTTTACGTCGATCGAGCTCTTTCGTAGCTAATTCTTTTTCTTCGCGTTTTTTCTTTCGCAGCTGGCCTCGTTTTATCATTCTTGCATTCCATGCCTGGAATTCCTTTCTCTTGCACTTGTGCGGTTTCTCCTTAGGTATTGGTCGTTCAGCTTGTCGTGCTCGCCAATCTAACAAAATAATTTTACCAGAAAAGATTTTCTTATGATAGTTACGTTGACTTATCGGGGGAAAGTCGGGACCAAAGCAGCAATAATACCATTGACCACATCTGTCCCAATCAATGTGAATAGCTCCGACTTCGGGCTCGGCGTTCCAAATGTTTTGGAGCTTCTCTACGCTTTCGGGGTCATCCCAGCTGAATTTTTTCTTTTTTTGTTCGGCAAAATTGTGAGCGATTTCATTATTGAACTTTTTTTCGCTATCGAAATTTATTATCACGCCTTTTCTATTTACTTACAGTTGACCTCGTCTGAGCATTTCAGAGAACGTTATTTTTCCAAGGAGTTCTTCGTTACTTTCTTTTACATTTTTTTTCTGTTTAGCAGACTCACTGTTTTTACGTTTATACACAAATTAGAGCGAATAATTACCTCTCTATTTTTCCGATTCGGATGCTCTCATCTCGTTTTTTAGCTCTTACGAGTAGGTCAAGAAGCTGACTTGTTATTTCATTCTCCATTTTTACTTGAATGAAATGATTTTTCCCGATAGTCTTTAAATATCCTATTCTGATAAGAATTGATATTTCGACAAATGCTCATATCCGGGAACACCCATAAACACGAAACATCGTTGGACACTCTGATCTATCATAATCAAGCTAATGATAATTTACATTAACTAATTAAGGCTGGTCCGTTAAGTTACAAGTTTGGACACCAGAGTCTGGTGACCAGACTGCATTTTGAGACAGTTGTGCGATGCATACATATTAAAATTATTAAAATAGGGCGTGTTATCAAATAAACCTGATTTTGCTAACATTCTTATTTCATAATCTTGTACTTTCTAGCGCCGATTTAGCAATTATTTGTACTTGCACTTTTGTGAAAACTCTCTTCATGTCAACATTATTTGTTTTCACCTCAAGCACGGCAGAGATTTACGTCCAACACGTGTGGTTAACTAAAGGCAATTTTTTTATTTTTAGCCCTCAATAAAGAGAACAT
>Ga0115008_10003697_pt1 | contig 12664 bp, 10 predicted proteins | sample FraStrMetagenome_FD_87164 | JGI IMG/M metagenome (GOLD analysis project Ga0115008, IMG submission 87164) | Marine eukaryotic phytoplankton communities from Arctic Ocean - Fram Strait ARC3M Metagenome | ecosystem: Environmental > Aquatic > Marine > Oceanic | place: Fram Strait | collected...
TCAAGTATGATGATTTTAACAAAATTGGCGGAGTGGACGGGACTCGAACCCGCGACCCCCGGCGTGACAGGCCGGTATTCTAACCAACTGAACTACCACTCCGCTATTTTGGTTTACACTCAACAACAAGTCATTGAATGCGGCGAGATAATACGGTTATGACGCTGCGCAGTCAACCTCTTTTTTAAATAAAATGACTAGCTGAACATTTGACGAACAATATGATGAAATTCCCAGCTTAAATTTACTAAACTATATAACTAATCAAAAGAATAATGCTTATAACTATTGGTTGTTTATACTTGTTTTTTTTTATGGCGCAAACTGATAAATACAACAAGAGCAATACAAATTATCATTATATTAATAGCAATGATAATAATCAAAGTGTCCTGATCTTTTTCGACTTGTAGTTTTTTTTGTACGAGTAATGCTGCCGCTTTTTCTCGTTCGCCAATCATCAATATCTCACTTACTCTTGTATTGTTAATACTTATAATTTTAGTATTACCTTGGCTATTTTTTGGAGTGTTGTTTTGGATGTTTATAAGGCTATTATTTTTTCCTGTATTATCGAATTCTTCATATACTGATTCAACATTAAAAGTAAACTCTGGTACCACGAGACGAAACTCGCGACCATCAATTGTTTCACCAAAAGCACTTACATTGACTCTATAAAGGCCTGGTTCAGTGTTAGTTATCTGAACAGTCCGGTTATTTCCATTTTTTTGCATAATCGAAAAAGATTCTATTTGTCTATCTGGAAAAGTTAGCTTTCCCTGAAAGACAATACTGTCAGTCAATACCATGGAGTTATCAATGGTCAAGTATAATTGGTGAGGTTTAGTGTTATCCTTAGAGGGTGTGACCGAAACATCAATGGGTGTTTGTTGTAAAAGGATAGGAGTTTGAGTTAACTCTCGTGTTTTCATCGGCAATTTTATAATATAAACAGGTTGCCACTCGCCAGGAGCAAAATCGAGTACAAATTCACCAGTAAAGGTATTATCATGAGCATATTCATCCAAGCCATATCCATCGTCTCTGAATGACGTCACTTGGACAGTATCAGCACCAAAATTTTCATAAGCTAAATTATTTGTCGTATAAAAATTAACATCTAAGGTAACTGCATCCTTAAAGTAGCGACTCTTGATAGCTTCTTTTCCATTAAAAAGATGTCCTTCAACTTTTAAAGTTTCACCTGAAAAAACAATATCAGGAAGAGGTTTAACCGCAATAGTAACATCCGATACGATTAAAATATGACTTTCTGGTAATATATCACCAACTGCCTGCCATGGGCCTGGCATCGGTTTTTTAATTTTTATCATATCAAAGGTCGCGTCATCAAACCATTCCACTTTATCGCTATCAAAATTATTAACTCTAATTTTACTTCCGTCTGGTCTTATTAAAATAATAGGTGTGCTACCACTTTTACGATAAAATATAAGAGTGATTTCTTCTAAATTGGCATCTAAGCGGAAGCGGTTATCAAAATATGGTACTTGATTGGTAACATTATCTGCCTTGTGATAATGGATTTTAGTATCACTGACGTTTTTTTTATTTTGACTTTGGTATTCACTTGCTATGACGCTCTTTTTGGCTCCAAATATAACTAACACAATAATTAATAAAACTATCTTTACTCTATTAGAGAAAAAGATATAACCTTTAATCATTTCCAAAGTGGAACTCCCCCTTTAGCTAATATGACGTTAAGTCGCTCAACATGCGCTGACTCTTCATCGGCTGAAGCAGAGATAACCTTTAATTTATTTCGATCACTAGAAACTCGTCTAATGATATTATCATCAGCTGCATTACCATCGCCCGTAGATAAATTAAAACTTGATTGCTTTCGTGTCATTTCGATATAAACGAAAGCAAGCAGTTGAGCATCAATTAATGCACCGTGATAAGTTCGATCAATTAATTTATCAACACGGTAAAATCGAGCAAGGTAGTCTAATGTTTTAGGAGATCCCAATTCATCTTTTGAAAGTTTTAAAGTATCAATAATAGAGCATATGTCGACTGTCATTGGCACTCTATGTTGTTTATTGCCATTTGCGTTGAATAAAGTAAACTCATGATCCATAAAACCAACATCAAATTTAGCATTGTGTATAACTAATTCAGCACCCCGGATAAAGTCAATAAACTCGTGAACGACTTCTGAAAAAATAGGTTTATCATTTAAAAAGTCATTGGTTAAACCGTGAACATTTATAACCTCTTGATCCATTTCAAATACTTGACCACGTTGATCAAGTGGTTTGATGTAAGCATGAAACGTTCGACCTGTTAATTGTCTATTGATCATTTCAACACAACCAATTTCTACAATACGATGCCCTTCTCTTGGATTAATGCCGGTTGTTTCAGTATCTAAGATAATTAATCTACGATCTTTATTACTTATAACTTGGTCTGACGTATTGCTCACTGAGATACCTTTTGTATTTAATTACTGGGAAGTGATTTTGGAAATTCAAGCAAATTAATTTGTATACGTTTACTGGCATAGCACATTACGATTAATGAGCAAGCAATAACACCTTGGCAAATAATCCATGATAATGATGTCATTTGCCAACATAAATAAGCAATAAGGTTAATTATAAAATCAAATGAAAGCGCAACCACTAAAAGGCTTCGGCAATGTGGCCAAACCTTTCTAACCCAAACAGATGAATTAGGGCTTCTTAGGCTAATAAGTAATATCACAAACAAGCCTAAGGAACCAGATAGAAGGCTCAAAACAAATAAACTCATCTCAGGATAAATCCATTGAATAGTGACTACCCTATCCTTCATGTTAGTCACTGACACAAGCCAAATTACATAGCCGCGTAGTACGAAAGCCAGCACTAAATAAAATCTTTTTGAAAGCTTTAAACAATCAAATTTGTCAAAGTCTTCTATTGAGTATGAATGGTACTTATTAAGCATCTGATTTTTTATCATTTATTAACCGCTCTTGATGTAATAAATGTTGACCCACAGTAATAGCTTTTACTGATTTTGAATGAAACTCACGCATATATAAGGTGTACACCACCCACAAACTCATCATAATAAGTAGCATAGGATGAAAAAACCAACACATTGCCGCTAGCGCAAAATAATATGAACGCAAGCCGTTATTGTAAGAGTGCGCAGCTTGATCTTGCACAGTTGCCATTTGTTTAGCATAAGCCTTTAGGTTTTTATTATTACCAGAAATATCTAAAGGGGTTGCGCCTATCATGACATTTAAAAAACCATATTGACGCATAGACCAAGTAAATTGAAAAAAGGAAATAACAAATATAAAAGCTAATAGGCTTAATTTTAATTGAATAGCTAGATGATTTACCGAGTAAGAAAAAGGTAACGAGGCAATAACAACTTCTAATGTACTTACTTTTGCAAATAAAGTAAAAACACCAGCAACAATTAGCAGTGTACTCGAAGCAAAAAAGGCAATATTACGCTCTAAATTAGCCAACAAAGCCGCTTCTGAAACACGTACTTCACGAGAGATTATTTCATACATCCAATGAATACGATGTTGATGCAGTGAGCGTGCAATACAATCTGTTGTTTTAGCTTTTTTTCTTGCAAAAATAGTGTAACCAAACCAAGTCATGATAAAAATACATAAGGCTAAAAAATCAAATACAGTAAATGGCAAAATCAACTCCGAGAGCTAGAATCAAAGTAGAGATTATACGCCAACAAACTTTATTGACCAACAACTTCATAAAGACATTGTTGAGGCTATCTATTATTTGATTTTTAGTAATAGTTATTACTAGAGAAGCTCGCTAATTTTTGATTAAAATTATATTGTATGTATTGTATGTATTGTATGTATTGTATGTATTAAAATAGTGAAATACTTGATTTAAGTAAACAATTAAAAGAGACTTACAGCCGTTACTAAAAATAACTAACTTAAAGACTTAATACTGTAGGAATAACCAAATTAGCATGAAGCAATTGATAATAGTAATTATAATTTCTTTAGCCTTATTGGCTTGTAACAATACGGCTAATTTAATAAAGCAAACATTACCCGGTAAATGGTTAATTACCTCACTAAATGGGCAATCAGTAATTACTAACAAAATTACTACATTAACATTTGATGAGAACCTTTCACTATCAGGTCTGGCCTCATGTAACAACATATCGTCTAGTTATAAAGTTGATAATAAAAGCCTGAGTATTGGCCCAATCGTCGCTACACGAAAAATGTGTTCACCCGTATTAATGCAGCAAGAATCAAAATTATTAAAAGTACTCAGTAAATCAAAACGCTTTGAAATAGATAATAGTCAGTTAAGTCTATTTGATCAGCAGGGTAAGCGTCAGTTAAAAGCGAAACGAGTTAAAACTTAAATATTGATAATATCTAAAACAAAGCCACCTATACTTTTTTGCTATAAGCAATATAAGTTATAACAAAATATAACTTCTTTTTTAAACTCAACTAGCTACTCTTAGCTTCACAACGTAACTAATTTACAGGATTGACCATGTCTAAAATCTTCGAAGATAATACTACTACTATCGGTAAAACTCCTTTAGTAAAACTAAACCGTGTCATCAACACAGAAAATGGTGCTAATGTCTATGCCAAAATAGAAGCGAGAAATCCTAGCTTTAGTGTAAAATGTCGAATTGGCGCTAGCATGGTTTGGGATGCTGAAGAAAAAGGTCTACTAGTTCCGGGTAAAGAAATTGTTGAACCAACAAGTGGTAACACAGGTATAGCCTTAGCTTTTGTAGCGGCTGCTAGAGGTTATGCAATCACCTTAACCATGCCAAGTACAATGAGTTTAGAGCGCCGTAAATTACTTAGTGCATTGGGTGCAAAAGTTGAACTGACTGATGGTGCAAAAGGTATGGGGGGCGCTATTGCAAAAGCCCAAGAACTTAAAGACTCTGATCCAGAAAAATATGTATTACTCGGTCAATTTGATAACCCAGCTAATCCTAAAATTCATGAAGAAACTACTGGGCCAGAAATTTGGAATGATACAGAAGGTAAAGTCGATATATTTGTTGCCGGTGTTGGTACAGGTGGAACACTCACAGGCACTAGTCGCTACCTTAAGTTAACTCAAGGTAAAGCGATTAAAACTGTTGCAGTAGAACCAAGTGATTCTCCAGTAATTACTCAAGCGCTGGCAGGTGAAGCGTTAACACCAGGTCCACACAAAATCCAAGGGATTGGCGCAGGCTTTATTCCAGGTAATTTAGATCTGGAAATGGTTGATGCTGTTGAGTTAGTTTCTAACGAAGATGCCTTTGCAATGGCACACCGTTTAATGAAAGAAGAAGGTATTTTAGCAGGTATATCATCAGGCGCTGCTGTCTTAGCTGCTAAAAGGTTAGCTGAATCTCCCGAAAATAAAGGTAAAAATATTGTTGTTATCTTACCTAGTTCTGCAGAGCGCTATTTATCTAGCCCTCTTTTCAGTGAAACATTCAGCGATAAAGAACTAGTTCAATAGCTAGTTTTTGATTATAAAATTAGCCAAAGTAATATTTTCTTTGGCTTTTTCAATCAATATTTCACTTAATCTCTTCACTTTAGCAAAACATTTACGTTATCATTTACTTAATTAATATTCTTAAATTAAAATATCAATGCATTGCTTCAAATACAATATTCTTCTAATAATTTTTCTTACTTTATTACTAAGCGCTTGTTTTAATAAAGACACTTCAAAAATTACGTCAGTAAATGATCCTGAAATTGTTGCTATGGCCTTTTTTGATGCTTTGTATAATGAGAGAAATATTGAAAAAGCCGCTTCTGTTTGTACACCTAAACTAGCACGTTTAATTTTACATTACCGCTCACCTGAAGCAGTAGGTCGCCACTTATTTAATATGTCATACGATAAAGTACAAATGAGTCCAGATTCTAACGGTGTCAAAATAAGAGAACAATTTAAAGGTAATGCTAATATAACCATTTATTTTGATGGTAGCTATCAAGGCAGCAGAATAAAAGACGTTAAACGTCTGGCAATAGTCCAACAAAAAGGTAAATGGTTTATTGATAAACTTCTAAAAGATCCATTTTAAATATTTCACTTTAAAAGAGCAAAAACTATGGTAAAAATTGGTATATATCAACATTTTAAAGGTAACTTTTATAAAGTTATTCATGTTGCAAAACATAGTGAATCTGAGGATTTCATGGTGGTCTATCACCCTAAAAATGAGCCTCAAGACATTTGGGTTAGGCCTTTGCTTATGTTTGATGAAACCATAGTGCGACAAGGAAAACACATTAAACGATTTAAATTTATTAGTGAAGATTTATAGTAACCGCTTGTTCAAAAGAATATCTATAACAACTAATAAAAAATAACGGTATCCTTATGATTGTGATTTTTGATCTTATCTAAAAATATCCTTTGCTGGCCACTAGCTAAATCAGTTCAAGATTTTTGATTGTTCTTTTTATCAGATAATAATAATTTGTCAGTACAATTTTAAGGTTTGACACAATAAATTAACTTATAATTTACTACTTTTTTTTGTGACACCTCACTGACGTAATCACTTTTAAGTATTCTTGACATAATCATAATTCAACTGAAAAAACTTTGTTTATCTGTCTATAAAATATGAGTTTTAAAACTAAAGTTTGCACCAAACCTTATCATTGACTAAAATCGCTGCAAACTCCTAAAGTTGATAGCATTTAAACTATAAAAGCTATTCACTTACAAAATAAGCATAGATCTATGTCAGCAAGAATTTCTTTAAATATTGGCCGTGAAAAATCACTACTTAGAAAGCACCCTTGGATATTTTCAAAAGCAATCAACAAAATAAAGGGTAAGCCAATGCTAGGCGATACTGTTGATATTTTTGATAATAAAGGTAACTGGTTGGCTAAAGGAGCCTACTCTCCTGAGTCACAGATCAGAGTAAGAGTCTGGTCTTTTGATGAAAATCAAGAAATTGATCATGCTTTTTTTGTTGAAAGAGTAAAGAGTGCTCAAAAAAGACGAGATTGGTTTATTGCTCAAGGTCAATTGACTGGCTATAGATTAATTGCTGGCGAGTCGGATGGTTTACCAGGAATAACTATCGATAAGTATGATAATTTCATTGTTTGTCAGTTGCTCAGTGCAGGTGCTGATTTTCATAGGTATACATTAGTTAGTTGTCTTACCAGTCTTTACCCTGATTGCCACATATATGAAAGGTCTGATGTTGATGTTAGAAAAAAAGAGGGTTTAGAGCCTGTTACTGGCTGGTTAACTGCCCCTCAACCATCAACAGAATGTGTTATTGAAGAGTATGGTATAAAAATACATGTTGATATTGCTACGGGTCATAAAACAGGTTTTTATCTAGACCAACGTGACTCTCGCGTAACAGCCGGCAAATTTGCCCGTAACAAAACAATTCTTAATTGTTTCTCTTACACAAGTACTTTTTCTCTCCATTGTGCTGCTAATCAAGCCAAAGAGGTGATTAATGTTGATGTGTCTGAGTCTGCTCTTGAAATGGGTAAACGTAACCTTGCATTAAACGGCTTATTAGATGCTAATGTTTCTTTTGTTAAAGACGATGTGTTTAAACTACTTAGAGCATACAAAAAACAGCAAAGACAATTTGATATGATTATACTTGATCCCCCTAAGTTTGTTGAATCAAAGGCTCAGTTAACGGGAGCCTGTCGAGGTTATAAAGATATTAATATGCTGGCAATGCAATTACTAAAACCAGGAGGAATATTAATGACCTTTTCATGCTCTGGTTTAATGGAGGCCAGTCTATTTCAAAAGGTAGTAGCTGATGCTGCTTTAGATGCAAAAAGAAAAGCTTACTTTGTAGAGAGATTACAGCAAGCTGCCGACCACCCTATTTCATCTAACTACCCTGAAGGATATTATTTAAAGGGATTGGTTTGCCAAGTCGAATAAATCAATACACATTATATGGAAATAACAATAACGCAATAATAAAAAATTATTGCGTCTCTGGCTTACACTAATATTAATCTATTTCTTCAATAGCAATGCCAATTAAATAGCAATTAATACTCTCTTCATCGACACGAACGACCTTACCACTTATATCGAGTGGTTGAACCTGATTACTGGGTGAGTCTACTTTAACTCTGACATAACTACCAATAGATAAAGGATGAGCAATTTCAAAAGCCATACCCGTAGCACTTAAATCTCTACAGGTAGCTATTATTTGAGTATTAACTTCATCATCAATTACGGTAACGGTTACTTCACTATTTATCATCATGCGATAAAAATTTCGCTTGTCATCAAAGCCCTTCATACTTTCTCCACAAAAAATTGTTACGCTATATCTACACTTCATAAAATTAAGGCTATGAACAGCCAAAAATAAAGAATAGCTATATATTAAGCACTTAATTGATAAGATCTATTTCATAGAAGTAATTAACTTATAGAAATTAGTGTTCCTTAAGTATCGAACATATATTCATAATAGCTAGTTTATTAAAAGTTACGAAAAGTTTTTTAAATGATTGGCAATTCGCTTAACTGATATGGGTGCAGAAGTACCTAAATTTTGAGCGAATAATGATACCCTTAATTCTTCTATTAACCATTTCGTGTTAAGTAAATTTTTATCAATAGGCTTATCTTTTCGTTGTTTTGTTAATGTTGATTGGTAGAGGTCTGATACTTTTACTACTTCAATAAGTTTTAGTCTATCTTGATTTGGATCAATAGGTAACTTTTCTAAGCGCCTCAACATACCTTGTAAATACCGGATAAGGTCATCTAACTTCTCGATACCAGAATGACTAACAAACCCTTTAAAAACTAAAGCGTCGCACTGTTGTTTTATATCACCGTGCGATTGAATGGTATTTAAAGGTACGCTACCTTTCATTTTTTTATTAACTTGATGTCGCAAAGTTAATACTGACTCTACTTTTATCGCTGCCATTAACACCGTGTCAGCAATTTCAGCACGAACATAATCACAACATTTAGAAAATATAACTTGTTGACGTGGAAGTTGACCTGAGTTTAACTGCTCTGAGTATTGTTTTAAAAGCCACAAACAAGCACTTTGAATGCAGTCTTGAAGCAATTCGTTGATTGCCCCAAATGGATTAAAATACAGGCCTAATTTAGCTTTATTAGGTAACTTTTCCTGAAGATATTTAAGTGGTGTTGGAATATTTAATAAAATTAATCGGCTAATACCATCTAACATAGCATCTTCTGCATGTTGCTCTAACTCAAATAATTCAATACTAACACTCGTTTTATGATCCACTAATGCAGGGTAAGCTTTAATGGTAATTTGAGCAACGCGTTTTTGATAAGCTTGTGGTAGTTCCCCAAAGTTCCATTTTATTAAGCCTGATTGCTCAATCCCTTTCTCTGCGACTTGTTTGATTGTCGCTTTTACTTTTCCTTGCAGTGTTTCTTTCAATTTATTGAGATCTCGACTCTGCTGAAGTAATTTACCATGCTCATCGACTACTTTAAAATTCATAGTAAGGTGTACAGGTAAATTTATATTTAACCATGCTTCTTCTGGAAGACGGACACCAGTCATACGCAATAAGTGTTTACTTAAATCCTTCTGTAAATCGCTATCTTCTTGAATTGCTGAAGCGAGAAAAGCTTGAGCATAATTTGGAGCTGGTACAAAGTTACGCCGTTGCGTTTTGGGTAGTGCTTTAATTAGTGCAATAACTAACTCCTCCCTTAAAGCAGGAATTAGCCAGTCAAAGCCTTTATTTTGTAATTGATTTAATAGCGCTATAGGAATAATAATACTGATCCCATCATCTATATCACCTGGACTAAAATAATACTGAAGTGGTAACTGAATATTACCCTGTTGCCAAAAATCAGGATATTCTCGAACACTTAATGAATCTGATACTTCATTTAGCAAAAATGCTTCAGTAAAGTCTAATAATTGGCTATTTTGTTGTTTGATTTTACTCCACCAAGCTAAAAAGCTACGTTGACAAATAACCTTATCAGGCAGTTTTTCACGGTAAAATTCAACTAAATATTGTTCATCGATTAAAAAGTCTTTACGACGTGCTTTTTGCTCTAACAACTCTATGTTTGCCACCAACTTTTTATTACGAGTCAAGAACTTTTCTTTAATTGTACTATCACCATTAACGAGGCCTTCACGAATAAAAATATCTTGACAGATTAGCGGTTCAATAGAATTAAAGTTAATTTTTCTTTTACTAATAATTGGCAAACCATATAAGCTAACTTGTTCAAATGCCATAACCGCACCCTGCTTCTTTTCCCAGTGCGGTTCGCTGTAATGGCGCTTTACTAAGTGCATTGCCAGAGGCTCTAACCATAAGGGATCTATTTTTGCATTCATACGGGCAAATAAACGACTTGTTTCCACGAGTTCAGCCGACATTAACCATTTTGGTGACTTTTTCGCTAATACAGAGCCTGGAAATATAAAAAACTTCATACCTCGAGCACCTTTGTACTCACGATTTTCATCTTGTTGACCAATATGACTTAACAAACCAGAAAGTAAGGCTTGATGCACAGGTACTAAATTACTTTCTTGTACCGATTTCGAGATATTTTTCTCTACACCAGTATAATTGTCGGTTAAATTTGGTAGTTCAAATTGATAATTAACTGAAGTTGTTACAATATTTTGCTCTTTTAGGGTAAGCTTTAATTGGTTAAAAATATCTTGCCATTCACGTAAACGAACATAAGATAAAAACTCACGTTGGCACAATTTCCTAAAATGATTTTGTGATAAATCATGTTTCTGTAAATTAATATAATGCCATAAATTTAGTAAACTAATAAAATCTGATGATTTATTTTTAAAACGAGCATGCTTTTCATCACTTTGCTGTTGCTTTTCATGAGGACGTTCACGAGGGTCTTGAATACTAAGTGCACTAACAATAATAAGCACCTCTTCAACACAGCCTAAAGTAATAGCAGATATAACCATCTTAGCTAAACGAGGATCAATGGGAAATTTTGATAACAATCGGCCTGACTTAGTTAATTGAGTATAATTATTATCTAAGTTTTTACCTTTATTTTTATGATTAGAAGCTACAACTCTCTTCTCAGAATTATCGATACGCTCTATTGCGGCAATTTCTTCAAGGAGACGAAAACCATCAGAGATATTTCTATTATCAGGAGATTCAACAAAAGGAAAATCAGCAATATTACCTAAATCTAGCGCATGCATTTGTAAAATAACTGTCGCTAAGTTAGTTCTTAAGATTTCAGGATCAGTAAACTCAACACGGTTTTCAAAATCATCTTCGGAATATAAACGAATACAAATACCTTCAGAAACACGACCACAACGACCAGAACGTTGATTAGCACTAGCTTGTGATATAGCTTCGATGGGTAAACGTTGAACCTTAGTACGATAGCTATACCTTGAAATACGTGCAGTACCGGGATCTATAACATATTTAATACCGGGGACAGTTAACGACGTTTCAGCAACATTCGTTGCGAGAATAATATTACGGCCGCTATGTGGCTTAAAAATCTGATTTTGTTCGCTAATCGTTAAACGCGCATAAAGGGGTAATATATTAGTATTACGCAAATTTTCCTTATTGAGTACTGCAGCTGTATCACGTATTTCACGTTCACCATTTAGAAATATCAAAATATCGCCTTGACCGCAATTACTCAACTCATCAATTGCAGCAATAATGCCACTGATAACATCAATGTCTTGACTTGACTTTTCACTATCCTCAGGTGAAGTATTCTCATATAAAGGGCGGTAACGCATTTCTACCGGAAAAGTACGCCCTGAGACTTCAATAATCGGTGCTAATACGCCTGACTTACTAGCAAAATGCTTAGCAAAACGTTGAGGATCAATCGTTGCCGACGTAATAATAACCTTTAAGTCTGGACGCTTAATTAAAATTTGTCTTAAATAACCTAAAATAAAATCTATGTTTAAACTACGTTCATGGGCTTCATCGATAATGATAGTGTCATATTGACGTAATAAACGATCTCGTTGCAATTCAGCCAGTAGTATACCGTCTGTCATTAACTTAATATAACTGTGCTCACTCACTTGGTCGTTAAAACGAACCTTGTAACCAACTTGTTCTCCAAGTTTAGTCCCTAATTCATCTGCAATTCTATTAGCTACGGTACGGGCGGCGATTCTTCTTGGTTGCGTGTGACCAATTAAACCATTTATACCTCGGCCAAGCTCTAAGCAAATTTTAGGAATTTGAGTCGTTTTTCCAGATCCAGTTTCTCCTGCAATAATAACAACTTGATGAGTTTTTATCGCTAGTGCAATTTTCTCAGCACTATCTGAAATGGGTAAACCTTTTGGGTATACTATCTTAGGTATAGCAGCTAATTTGGCTTGTTTGGCTTGGACAGATTTTTCAATTGCAACTTTAAGTTGTTTTATGGATTTTAGATCTTGCTCTAATTTTATTGCTACTATTTCATCATTGATAAGCGTATCGGCTTGACGAATAATATTTTTTTTCAACTGGATTACGCGTTTTTTAAGACGCCAAACGTCTCCCCCTCTAGCTTGAGTTAATAAGTCAAAAAGGTTTTCTATTTGTGATAAAACGTTGACAGAAGACGAAGGTAATGAAGACAAA
>Ga0115008_10003698_pt1 | contig 12663 bp, 13 predicted proteins | sample FraStrMetagenome_FD_87164 | JGI IMG/M metagenome (GOLD analysis project Ga0115008, IMG submission 87164) | Marine eukaryotic phytoplankton communities from Arctic Ocean - Fram Strait ARC3M Metagenome | ecosystem: Environmental > Aquatic > Marine > Oceanic | place: Fram Strait | collected...
AATTTCCGCTCCGCAGCCTGTTCGAGACAAGTATGGACGCGAGCAAATTTGGTTAAAGAAATTCACTCTTCCTTCGAAATACTTCATCTACATAGTCGGCAACGCTGGATCTCGCATCGAAGAGATTAGAAAAGGGACAAACACACAAATTAAATACGGTCCGGAGCAAGACGGTCAACGACTCATTCAGGTCACTGGGACCAGTGAGCAAATTGACAGGCATGGCGCAAAAAATCTTGCGGTAAAAGAATATTTTAATGAGAAGTCATGTTTTTTGCACCTGAAAAGCGCATTGTTTATAATCAAAAGCATCGCCAAACGACATATTGACTAAGCCGCCTATTGTTCTGCCAGGCCTCTTTCTGCATTTCGTATTTCTTCATTCGCATTCAAATTCAGCCGTCGCCGACAAAAACAAATTTAGACTGAAAAAATGACCGAAACCAACACTGGATTGGATAGCGCTTACGTCAAGGAGCAGCTTGGGGATGTTCTGACCGTTCTTCTTTCTGAACTCGTACAGGTGCAGCCCAGCGACCCCATCGAGTGGCTTGCCAACGCTCTGCGTCAACACGCCCGCGGCACGTCGGTAAGCAGCATTTGATCTCGTTTCTCACAATTTCTGAGAACGGAAATAGCCGTGTAATTAACCAAATTTTTAGACCCCGGCTGTAGCAACCGCTTAGAAAGTGCTTTACGATTCTTGAAATCCTTTTACTTTTTATAACCAATAAAATCATCTATTTTGCTTTACAATTGCTGATATTGAGTGTGTCCTAGAATGATTAGGCGGCCTCCGACGTTACTTGTTCCCACGCGGGGGGAAATTGAAGCTGCCTGGCAAGCTGCTAGAGGAAATAAGTCCGAGGTAGTTCTCTTTGTCGGTGTTTATTTTACATGTTTTACTGTCTTTGTCTTTCGTTCAAATTTGTACAGATTGGCATTTTTTTTCAAATCATACAATAGTCCATTTATCGGCATAAAATGAAGAAATGTCTGGCGAATGTTTTGAGAATTTCTCTATTCTCGCGTCGATTGGATCATCCTCGTGAGACCATGAAGTGTCGCAACGGCTCGAGTACAGACTGCTAGGATCTCTAACGATGTTTTCAGTCCGAATATATGTTCCAAAATTGCTTTCTAGCGATCTTCGAAGTCTGTATTTGTATTCGCGACCTCGTTTTGTTATTTTTTCTTTCTTTTCTTTGCCGATGAGTATGTTCGCTTGCCAAAGCGTGAAAACAAGTAAGCCCATCGTTATGACGAGAAGAAAGCCAAGAATAATGATTATCAGGATCTGTGCGTCGATTTTCGGAAGAGACATTCTTTTTTTCGTTTGTCTCTTTAGAATAGTGTCTCTGAAACTGTTTTTTTCTTTGTTATGATTACTTTGTATTAATGACAAAGCCGTTTTCCCTCTTTATAGTCCACACAAATGCTGCCACGAGGTCGCGCTCGCGCACCAGGTGCCGATTTTAATGGCGACATTTCCGCAAGGTGCAAAAGTATCGACCGATACTAATAAGCTCCAGGAGGCCTCGGATAAGGAGGATAGTTCGCTTCGATAAAATTTGATCCAACGACTTTCTTAAAAAGTGTGAGAACGACTCTCTAACGTTTATTATAGAAAAACGCTTCCATGAAGAAGAAAGGCAACAAAGTACTTGAGCGGATCGGCTTGGAAAAGTCGGCAATGAGCCTTGATGACACCACGATGTCCCTTCAATAGAAAGAAATTCACTTGTTTTATCAGTTTTTAACGTTATTCCAATTTATGCTCAAACTCTGCCAAAAACACAATACAGAACCTGACCGCCGCCCTTTTAGACAGTCGATTGGAGCTACAAAAACGCTTGCCCTTTAATAAGGAGCAATTTAATCCAAATAGGCGCAAAAACAGTATTCAAATTCAATAAAGATTGATAAAATTTGATTCAGCCGGTACGTTGATCTATGCATCATGCATCTGTATAATTTGACGCTACAGAAATCTACAAATATCACTCATGCCGTCCATGGGAATTACTCTGGGCAGAAGCAGCAGGAGATCGCGGTCGCCCGCGGAACACTGCTGGAGATCATCAAGGTATATTCAAATCAGGCTAATCTTCATGGCTTGATATTTACGTTTCATTCAGCCTGATCCGAATACCGGAAAAATACACACAATCTGTTCCCGCGAATGTTTCTCGCTTATTCGCTCCCTGATTTCCTTCCGACTTACTGGAGGAACAAAAGACTACATCGTGCTCGGCTCTGACTCTGGTCGTATCAGCATATTAGAATATAATCCCGATAAAGGTTCCCTCGAGCGTGTCCATTGCGAAACCTTTGGCAAGTCGATGGCTCGGCGTATCGTTCCTGGTCAATTTCTTGCGCATGATCCAAAGGGCCGAGCGATCATGGTCGCTGCATGTGAGAAGCAAAAACTCGTGTACATCCTGAACAGAGACGCACAAGCGCGACTTACTATATCGTCACCTTTGGAAGCGCATAAAAGCTCGACGATTCATTTTTATCCCGTCGGCCTAGATGTTGGCTTTGAGAATCCAGTTTTTGCCGTCATCGAGTTGGATTACGAAGATGCCGATGCTGATCCAACTGGCGAAGCAGCGCAGGAAGCGAAACAGTCGCTTACATTTTATGAGCTTGATCTTGGGCTCAATCACGTCGTTCGAAAGTACACCGATCCACTTGAATGCGCTGCCAATATGCTTATTCCTGTTCCCGGTGGCTCTGACGGACCAGGCGGAGTTATCGTTTGCGCTGAGAATTATCTGATTTACAAGAATTTCGGAGATCAGCCTGACATTCGTTTTCCTATTCCAAGACGTAGAAATGACTTGGACGACCCAGAAAGAGGAATGATCATTGTAGCGCATGCTACTCACAAGACCAGGTCGATGTTCTTCTTTTTGCTTCAAACGGAGCAGGGTGATCTTTTCAAGGTGACCCTAGAAACTGAAGAAGACATCGTGACTGAAATTCGACTGAAATACTTTGATACTGTTCCAGTTTCATCAAGCCTTTGCGTTCTTCGAACCGGTTTCCTCTTTGTCGCAGGCGAGTTTGGCAACCACAATCTCTATCAAATTACTCGACTCGGCGAAGATGACGATGAGCCTGAGTTTTCATCGGCAGAGCCTCTTGAAGAAGGAGAAACTTTTTTCTTTACTCCGCGTGGGTTGAGAAACCTTGCTCTTACGGATGAGATGGACTCGCTTTCGCCTGTTCTAAACTGCGAAGTCGCCGATTTGGCAAACGAAGATACGCCACAGCTTTACGTCACTTGTGGACGCGGGCCACGCTCGACTTTACGAGTCCTCCGACACGGTCTTGAAGTCTCCGAAATGGCTGTTTCCGAATTGCCGGGTAATCCGAACGCTGTTTGGACCGTAAAAACTTCGGCTGATGCTGACCACGACTCTTACATTATCGTATCATTTGTAAATGCCACTCTGGTGCTTTCAATTGGAGAAACTGTTGAGGAAATCACTGATTCTGGTTTTCTTGGAACAACTCCTACGCTTTCATCCGGATTGATGGGAGAAGATGCACTTGTTCAAATCTACCCAGAAGGTATTCGCCACATCAGATCAGATCGACGAGTCAACGAATGGCGCGCACCTGACCGAAAGCAGATTGTAAGATGTGCTTGCAATCGCCAGCAAGTCGTTATCGCCCTTACTGGTGGCGAGATCGTGTATTTCGAGATGGATCCCACTGGCCAGCTCAACGAGTACACAGAAAGAAGAGAATTTGGAAGCGAAATCATCGCACTCGATGTCGGCGATGTTCCAGCGGGCGAGCAACGCTGTCGATTCTTGGCTGTCGGGCTTTCAGACGGAACTGTGAGAATCATCTCTTTGGATCCAAACGATTGCCTTCAGCCGAGGACAATGCAAGCCCTTCCGACTGTGCCACAGGATGTAGCTATCACGGAGCACAAGGGACAGTATGTACTCCAAATTGGTCTTCAAAATGGCGTTCTCCTCCGAACAACGATCGACTCTGTAACTGGTGAAATATCCGATACGCGAACACGATATCTAGGAACAAAAGCTGTCAAGCTATACAAAGTCGTAACAGAAGGAGAAAATTCTGTCCTTGCGGTATCTTCCCGCTCTTGGCTTTCTTATCGACATCAGCAGCGATTCCATCTGACGCCGCTTTCCTACGAAGCACTCGATAGTGCGACTGGCTTCAGTAGTGAGCAATGTCCAGAAGGTATCGTCGCCATCGCTGGTAACACGCTTCGTATCCTGGCCCTTGAAAAGCTTGGCGCTGTGTTTAATCAGGTCCGAAATCCTCTGCAACTGACTCCTAGGAAATTTGTTATTCATCCTGATACTGCCAATTTGGTCATTGCTGAGTCGGACCACAATGCGTTCACTGAGGAAACAAAGAAACAGCGTAAAAACGCTATTGCCGAAGAGACCGTCGCTTCTGCAGCCCCAGAAGAGCGAGCTCTCGCTGCAGAGATGGCTGCTGCTTTTCTCAAAGAAGAACTGCCGGAGTCTGACTTTGGCTCGCCAAGAGCAGGACAGGGCATGTGGGCCAGTAAGATCTCCATCATTTCGCCGGAGACTGGAGGAACACTCCACCACGTGTGGCTGGAGCAAGGCCAGGGTATTCACTCGATGTGTTTGACGAAATTCCAGTCTGTCGGAATGATCGATTGGTATCTGCTTGTTGGAACAAGTAACTCGATGATTTTGAACCCGCGACAGAGTCAAGGCGGATCACTTCATGTTTACAGAATTCACGCTGGTGAGCGTTTTGAATATCTTCACACGACTTACACTGAAGATGCACCAACCGCAATCACGCCTTTTCAGGTTTAACAAAAATCATAGATTATAGTGAAATCATAGAGGACTCCGTTTTAATGAAAAAAAAATATAAATAAAAATTAGGGTCGTGTACTGATTGGTGTCGGTAACTTGCTGCGAATTTATGATTTGGGAAAGAAGAAAATGCTTCGAAAGTGCGAACTTCGATCTATTCCGAACAGAGTCACAAAAATTATAACTGCTGGTCAGCGCATCATTGCTTTTGATCAGCAAGAGTCGGCCTTTTTCATCAAGTACAGAGTTAAAGAAAACCAACTCACAATTTTCGCTGATGATACTTTTCCAAGGTAAAACAATCAAAATGATTGTAACATTGCTTAATTATCTTTTTAGATGGGTTACAGCAGCTTGTATGTTGGACTACTCGACTGTCGTTATTGCAGACAAGTTTGGAAGCGTTTCGGTTATTCGATTGCCGGCAGAGACAAATGAGAATACACAGGTGATTACAAATTGACAACTACAACTATTTGTTATATAAAATTTATCTTATATTATATATAATTTGTAATGTATATGTATTGTTGACTAATTGTCATACAAGTAATTTAATAATTTGTTTTCAGGATGATCCCAGCGGAGCAAAGGCTCTCTGGTCGAGAGGAAATCTGAATGGAGCTTCACAGAAGGCAGAAACGCTCAACAACTTTTTCGTCGGAGACATGATCACTTCTATCCAGGTATAATATCCAGGTATAATTATATGAATTATTTATAAACTCTTAATGGTCGACTCATTTGTATTTTTATAGAAAACAATTCTGATTCCCGGTGGTGGAGAATGTATTGTGTACGCAACGATGTCAGGACGAATTGGCATTCTAGTGCCATTTGCAAGTAACGAGGATGCAGACTTTTTCCAAAGTCTCGAGATGCATATGAGACAAGAACACACATTTTTGGAACGGGTTTATTTAATTTTGAAAGAAAATTTGCTTTAAATTGACGCAAACAAATAAATGTAACCTCTGAAAGACTGGACGTGATCATCTAGCCTTCCGTGGATACTACTATCCACAAAAAAGCATCGTTGATGGAGATTTGTGCGAAGCATTCTCGCTTCTCGGACAAGATCAACAGAAAGGAATCGCGGAGGTTTGACTTTTTCAGCTGTTTTATATTTACCTTTTGTCTAGGAAATGGATCGACAACTTGCTGAAGTTTCAAAGAAGCTGGAAGATATAAGAACACGATTCGCATTTTAGTCTAATTTTTGTCTTCATGTTCAAATACCTTTTAAACTATCTACTGCCGTGTTTCATTCGTCAAAAAATGAATCGTGATTACATCAGTCCAAATTTATCATCATTAGAATGCCCGTTGACGTCTGTCTTGGAATAGACGTGGGCACGGGATCTGTCAGATGCGCCGCATTTGACATGACTGGCAAACAGCACGGAGAAGCGTTCACTTCTCCGATTCGTATTTCATCTCCCGCGCCTCAGTTTTATCAGCAATCAACGATTGACATTATGACAAATATCGAAAGCGTCATAAAACTAACGATTGCAAATGAGTCGATTAATGTGACTGGTATCGGATTCGCAGCGACATGTAGTCTTGTTTTTCTCGATGACAATTTTGAGGGAGTTTCAGTCCATCCTACTGACGAATATTCAGATGAAGATATTATTGTCTGGATGGACCACAGAGCTGAAAATGAAACATCAGAGCTCAATAAATTAAAAGCAAAGGCTCATCAATTTGTCGGGGGACGTTTTTCACCCGAAATGGAACTGCCAAAATTGAAATGGGTGAAAGAAAATCTTCCGAAAACTTGGAAAAAGACAAGAAATGTTTATGATCTCGCTGATTTTTTATCTTTTAAAGCAACTTCGGTTAAAGCTCGCTCTGTTTGCACTCTCGTCTGTAAGTGGGGCTGGCTAGCGGAAATGAACGACTGGGAGGAAGCTCTTCTTCGTGACTTTTGTCTTGACGATCTAAAAAGTAAAACAGAAGGAGTTGTTAAACTTCCAGGTGAGAAAATTGGTCAAATCTGCGCAGAGTTTTCACTTGCTACGGGTCTTACGCAAGAAGTATCTGTCAGTGCCAGTCTTATTGATGCTCATTCCGGAGCTCTTGGAGTTCTCCAAGCAAGTTTTCACTCCAGTGCGGCCACTCGACTTGCTCTCATCGCTGGAACCTCTAACTGTCACATGATGCTGATTCCAGAATGTAAATTTGTACGGGGTGTTTGGGGTCCGTATGAATCGGCGATAGTTTCTGGCGAATTCCTCCTTGAAGGCGGGCAAACTTCTGCCGGATCAACAATAGATTGGCTGCTCAATCTTACTAAATCAAGTTTTGAAAATTTGCAATCAAAAGCTCAAAATTTATCCCCTCTTACTGATGTACTTTGCATCCCTGATTTCCATGGAAATCGCAGCCCTCTCGCTAATCCTCTTATAAAAGGCTCATTACACCATATTGCGATTCATACCACTGCTGAAGAATTATTCTTATCCGTGATTCAAGGACTTGCCCTTGGAACAAGGATGATTATTGAACGAATTGAATCTGAAGCTTGTATAATCATTGATGAGCTTGTTCTCACAGGCGGTCTAGCCAGATCAAAGGTGAGATTAGTGTTTGAATAATTTTTATGACCAAATTATTAAGCTTTTCCAACGAGTTCACGCTGACGTGACTGGAAAACCAGTCATTGTTGTTGATACCGAAAACGGTGTCTTACTTGGTGCCGCTATGCTAGCAGCATCAGCGAGCGGAACATTTGAAACATTAAAAGTGGCTCAAAACGCAATGTCACCGACTGGAGCTCTCGTTGAACCTGATTTTACCCTCCAAGAGTTCTATTCCGAAAAGTTCGAAAAATACAAACGCGCTCTAACAACGCAATTTTGATTATAAATCTGTTCTGTGATTTTCTGTTATTCCGATTCTGAAATGTTATTCTAATAATTCGTTAGAAAATAACCTATTGAACTAAAAGATATCATGGTCGTATCAGTGGCGGCGCCGCTAATAGCTCCGAGAAGATGGCTTGGCAAAGGTCTTATTGATTCGAATACGGTGATAGACCTCACTTGCCCTACAAGTCCTGGAGCAGACATCTTTTATACGACAGATGGATCAAAGTAAATTATTCTTTGTTATGATAACACTTATTTTAATTCTTGTAAAGACCGACTGAAAGAGTAAGCAGGACAATAAACACAAGAACGTATCGATACGATGGGTCTGAAATTTTACTACGTCAAGGAAGAAGAGCTATTAAAGCTCTTTCTGTTCTTTCGTCAGGCAGATCTTCAAGCATAATCACAAAGGAATTTGTGGTCCAGTGGGCCCCATCAGAGTCGGATGAGGAGGACGAAGAGAGTAAGTCTTATCAATCAGTGATAATTGACTTGTGGACATTATATTATCTTAGTGGCGTTGTTGATCTTGTGATTTTAATAAAAAGGAGGATTTTTGGAGGCGATAAGAAGCACACTCACTTCTTCAATTTTACTGATTTTAATCAACATATTGTAAGTTACAATTTGTAACTGTTACAGTTACTAAACCTGCAACTTTTGATTAAAAAGTAATAACTTATCTATATTTCCATCTCAATTAATTTTAATAAGTAAAATTTCTTAATTTCGCAAGATCACCGACGTATTTAACATAGCATAATCTACAGCCTAGCTTTGAAAATAATTATTTAATAATTAGATGCCGATATACAAAGCGCAATCGATGCGTCAAAAGAATCAAGATTGCAAACTTCAAGGTATGAATAGCTCAAGCATCACAATATAAGTTCAAAACATGACTAGGATGGATACAACAAGAACTGTCGGGAACGATGTGCTCTTTCGACGAGTAGCTATTGGCCAAAGACTACCAACAACCAACCAAGCTCCAGGCCTAACTCTCACCAACACAAGAACTATGAATGAAAGCAAGATGCATGCTTCAACTGGGCCTTTTCAAGCCAATTTCAATGGTAACTTTAATTACTTTACTAAAAAATGAGACTAGTTATAGCTTCATACGGGCCAAGTCAATATGATTTGCCACCACCACCGAAGATCAACGGAAATCTGATCCGTTGTTCCGGATGTGGCCGCGTCAACAATCCTGACTCGCGATATTGTGACTGGTGTGGAGCTCTTCCTGGTGCTCAGGAAACGTGGGAAACAGTTCCTTTTCCGATCAGACCAAAACCCGCGCAGCCTACTCCGCGAGCCGTACCTACCCTCGTTACACGAAATGGCTCGACTCAAACTGTAGGGCTTTTCTATCCAGGAGGTCATCGCATTCAGAAAGAGTCTGATGAGATTTTCAACAAAATGGAGCGTCAGACAACAGCGTTAGCGAACTCAAAAGCAATGTCAGCTATTTCTCCTGGAAATGGAAAATGGAACCAGCAAATCGACCATATAAATCAACACTTGAAAACTTATGCGCAGCAGAACAAGGAGTTTAGAGAAGCGATATCGGAGCCAAGGCTCCAGAAGATCATAGGTGCCGAAATACTTGATGAAGATGATACGATTCAAGTACGAATGGTCTTCCCGATCGCGCGTGATTTGAAGGCAAACTATGTTGCGAGAAAGGAAGCGCCGAAGAGGGTTGCTTTTGGATCGACGACTTTTGAGGAACCAAAAAAACCTCAGAAGCCGAAGAAGGACGAAATCCCTGCCGAGGAGCGTATTTTGCTCAACGAGTTGAAGAAAAAACGATGCAATATCGAGCGCGTAGAAGAGTGTCTTGCAGCCGGTGCTGATCCGAATATAAAAGACGAGCACGGCATTCCAGCGCTGAGCATCGCTGTTAGCAACTATCACTTTGAAGCAGCAAAGCAGATTATCGAAACAAAGAATTTTTCCGTCACTTACAGATCTGCTGATGATCAAAATACGTTCTTACATCTTGCTGTCATGGCGGGCGAGTCCCCCGAGAGCATCTATCTTGTCGATCTCCTTTTGCAAAAAGGAGCTACTGAACGAAAGAACAAAGCTGGAGAACTTCCTTCTGATATCGCCAGAAAATATCGTTACACGAATTTTTTGGAACTTCTCGAGCCCGAGCTTGTTTCCTCAAAGTCTTCCAAGGCACCTTCCAAGGCGGCAACTCCATCGACGAAGTCGACTCCAAGGCTGGCTAAATCACCAACACCAAAATCGTCAGCAAGTCGACCGCCGTCAAGCTATTCCCAAGCCAAATCATCCAGCTCGTCACGCTCTTCCGTTTCCGAGAGCAAGCCGAAATCCGCTCGCTCAGGATCAATCACTTCTTCTCGCTCCCGACCTATGAGCAATCGCTCATCTGTCCTCGACGGCTTCTAAAAGTCTCCCTCAATACGTTTTCTATGTCCTCAAAAATCACTGATCTATATTTTCTACTTCCTGATCTCTTTTTATTTTTCTATGTTCAAAATATTTTAATATTTAAATAAATTCTAAATGGAATTATACTCAGAATGTCTGCGGGTCAGTTGAGCTCGCCGATAATTTTGGCGGTTGATCCGTCAAAAATTCTCAATCAGAAGAAAATGATCGTCGCTCATGATTGTCTTTTTGAAATCGACGCGCCAAGTCCTGACTGCAAAATTTTCTTTACAATCAACAAAGAAAGACCCGCATCATTCGATCTCCCGAAGAAAATCCGAAAAATGACGGTTCCTCAGCGGAATACAGTTCATTACAAGAAGTATTTTTGGCTCAATTCCGGAAAACGCACAATCAAGGCGATGGCAATTGATTCAAAGGGACGAGAAAGCAATGTTGTTACACGAGTTTTCACCGTTTCTGATCCTTGTAACTCTGATTACACGTCAGTAGAAGAGTACAGATGCGCTGACGCGATAGTTGAAGATCAGATCAAGCCGAAGAGAAATGAGATTCAATCGATGACGTTTTCCGAGCGTGGTTGGAACGAGGATCAAACTCAGAATTCTATTTTCTTCGAGGAGCCAATAGCAGAGCCTGAGCTGCCAAAATGTCTGTACTGTAGTTGCGAGTATGCATTGTCAGCCGAAGAAGCGAGATTTTGTTCGCAGTGTTCAAAGCCAATCCCGCGTTATAATGAATGTGAGCCTGAAAAAGTTTACCCTGGATGCACAGGTGTTTGCACAAAATGTTCATCGCTGATTCCTCTCGACGCCTCAAACTGTCCAGTATGCGATGAGCCGATTCAAGAGCGCTCGGTTGAGAGTTGCGAGTATGATATGAACGGCGATCGGATTTGTGACGCATGCTCGCGGAAATCTGCTCCCACGGCGACTCATTGTCAATTTTGCGATAAAAAATTTCCAATCCCGGTCATGCTTGGCCAGGCTATCCCGCCAAGAATGAACCCCGCTGCGATGGAGCAAATTTGCACGGGCTGTGAACGACGATGCGCTCCAGAGGCGCGAATTTGTGATTGGTGCGGAGTCCCCTTAGGTACCCTAGTCCGAATCAGTGCTTCCAAAACAACCCCTTAATTTTTTAGCGACTGCAGAGAATATCCAATGCGTCATTTGTTTCACTGAGCTACCTCCATTTGTGACGTTCTGCGCAGTTTGTGGAGTCCACTTTGATTCTCCACCAAGACTTGATCCAAGAAACTCGTCGTTGGGAGAAATTGCAACCTTGCCTTTTGAACAGTTACCAAGGTTTAACAGCTCATAAAATCAATAATTATTCTGAAAATATAATTGTTAAACACATTTTCAGATGGTCAACTGGCCCACTTCCAATCGTTGAATACGAGGAAACTCCTCGACCAACGCGCGATTCTCCGACTTCAATCATTCCAAAATACGCCAACAAAGCAATCCAGGCGCCTCCAATTCTCAAACCTTCACGAACCAACTCTACTTTGCCACATTCTCGCCCAAATAAATCTATTTCGGTCATTTCATCTGGAAGCGGTCTTTGGCGGAAGCAGCTTGAGCACATTCTGACGCATCATGAGAATCACGCCAATAAAGATACAGTCTATCGACAAAAAGTCGCTGATTTACGAATGGGCAGCGTTGTTGAATCGGAAATTGGTCTGAGTGCTGATCCCGAAACGGATCAGCAATATATGTCGATCGTGCTGTCTTTTGCATCTCCAGATAATCCTGACTATCCGAGCTCGAAGAGTTCTAGCGCTTGGGAACTTTACAAGACATCTCCTGTCAAGAAAACGCAAGAAAATCCGAATCAAGAAAAGAAAAAGAAGAAAGCAAAGAAGGCAGCGCCGAAAACAACTGCGGAAAAGATACTCGAGGCGCTCTCACACGAGGAGCGATTGCTCTTGGCCGAGGTCGGCTCCCGCGGGCAACACAGACTCGGCCAAGTTGCACTTTTGCTTGATTCTGGAAAGTTTGAAAAACTATCGAACATCAATTGTCAAAATGAGAAAGGAGTAACGCCACTTTATCTTGGTAAGATCAGTTTTTTTCGCGGGACTCATTATCAAAATATTTAAGCTGTGAGTGGCAATCACAATGAAATATGCAAATTGCTGATAAATGCAATTCTTGACAAAGAAAAACATCCAAAGAAGAAAAATACTTCACTCAACACAAAATTTGGAAAGGAGCTGAACACCATTCTTCACGTGGCTACAGAGCAGGGAAATATCCTTTTGGTCCAGACGTTACTAGAGTATAATCTTTTATCAAACTATTTTCAAAACAACTTGCAATTATAGATCTGGAGCAAGTATGAAGCTGAAAAATAGAAAAGACCAGACAGCGTTTGATCTGGCTCAATGCGGGACTAGTTCGAAAATCACCAATTTATTTAATCAGCATCAAGGCAGACTTCTTCTCGAGTCTCAACTCCGTAGGTTTATATAAGTTTAAAAAGAATTTTACTTTATTTTAGAA
>Ga0115008_10003704_pt1 | contig 12655 bp, 12 predicted proteins | sample FraStrMetagenome_FD_87164 | JGI IMG/M metagenome (GOLD analysis project Ga0115008, IMG submission 87164) | Marine eukaryotic phytoplankton communities from Arctic Ocean - Fram Strait ARC3M Metagenome | ecosystem: Environmental > Aquatic > Marine > Oceanic | place: Fram Strait | collected...
AATGCTCTTCTGCGCTTATCAGAGGGCTCTTGTTGAAACAGATAATGATGGTAAAACTCCTATTGATTTAATGAAGTTAGAAAATATTTTCAAGTTGCCATTGGTAGAATTGTCATATCAGGCACATAATAAAATCGGGCCCTGAAGGTGTGTAGTACGTCTTTTTTATGACCTACCCGAAGATAACTCCTGAATAGATGTTATTATCTTTGTCACCGCAAACAATTCATTTAATTCCAAATTCGAAGTTCAGTAATTTGACTCATTGCGATATCACACAAATAATTACGACCCTAACTCCTTATAACATACTTATCATTCATCAATCCAAAAATTCTTTTTAAGCATCTCTTCATGATCAAATTGTGACAAGAGGTATCGTTTGTCATCGCATTTGACGGTTATTAACTTAATATCCATACTTTCTTTAAGTGAATAAATACAAATAACACAATGCAGCTACAATTAAATCAAAGTCCCTACTCCTACTGCAAGCGCTTACTTTTCAAATTTCAATACGCAAATAAAATTGAACTTAAATTATTTAAAATGGTCGTGAAGGCGTTGAATCAAGTCAGCTTTTCTACCGCTAACTTTTAAATTATGCTTTTTGCATTCATTTTTTAATTCCTCTAACTTCATTTTGGAAAAATCGTCACTCATACTACTTTTGTCCTGTTCTTCTTGTTCAATAGTAACAGCAGATACACTTTCAACACTTTCGTTAGCATTCAAATGTTCATCGTTGTAGTAAAAGCCTTTGCTACCATCGATATCCATATTTATAAATGGTATGCCAAGCATAGATTCCCAACCAGAAACTATTTCTTCTTCTTCTGAACTTAATACATTTACCACATTACCGCGTTTTCCTGCACGCCCTGTTCGGCCAGCGATATGAGTGTATTCATCAGGTCCAAAAGACCGACCTATGATAATGACCGTATCTAATCCTTCCAAATGGAGACCACGCACACTATCCTCAACAGTAACATAGAGATAACCAGTAATATCATTGTCATTGACAAATGCGTTAGATCGCCCAACGCCTTTCGTCATGCTCACTTTTTGATGAACTTTAATCAATTCATCACTAGTATCACCTTCAAGAGCATCCAAGAGACCCTGTGCTCTTGGTACAACTATAAATCAAAATATTATTTTATCTCTTCAACGTGTTGATTTTTAAAAAATCAAGAAAATAGGAAATAATAAAACGTACCATTGAAATGAGAAAGCGAACCAATCGCATTGGCAACATTTATACCACAATTCCTTGTAAGAACTAACAAAATTTTACGATGCTCGGGACTGGGGAGATTCTTAATAATATTCGATGCTTGTACAAGCAAAGCGCCAATTGTACTTTTGTTTGAAACACTTAGATAATTTCGTACAGACGAAGGAATAGTAATAGCACGCCCAACATGAACTCCTTTTTTAGCACCTTCTGTTGCCAAAACTTTTGATGCATCAAGTGGCCTTATCACGGCAGGGCATTCACTCGCAGCTAGGCCGAGCACTCGTGAAAGTTCTCGTCTCATCGGTCGCCCGATAGTAGCGCTTGCTGCGACCACTTGTAGCGTTGATACACCACTGTTACCTTCTTGTGAAGGAGATCTAGCAGCAGCAGAAGCCTGGTAAAGCCCTGCACGAGCTATTGCATTTGAAAGTAATGCTGCAGGTTTTTCGTGAACCTTTCTGCTTCTGTTTTTCCCTCCTTTTTTGACTTTGCTTACATTCAACAATTTATCGACCTCGTCCAGAACCAGATAACGGACGCTTGATACAAATTGACTTACGAGCGGTTTTGGCGTTGGACTTGCTGGCATCTTACCATCCCCATACAAACTTGTAAATATAGCTTTGGCACTACCGATGAATATGCGCTTTCCATTCAAACGCTCCTTTTCGCCCCCGTCCATTAGATTAGAAGGAGTATTTACCAGCCGCACAGTGCCTTTCGGTGCCAAGGCGTTCGCTACTCCTGCTACCTGTGCAGCAAGCTCTCTTGTAGGTGTAAGAACAATACAAATTTCATCTTCATTTGTGGTTCGTCCACGTCTTCTTTGTGTATTCATTATCTCAGTTATTGGCAATAGATACGCCAATGTTTTGCCAGAACCAGTCTCAGCATGAACAATCACCGACTCTCCTGAATAAATGTGTGGTATAGCAACTTTCTGAATAGGCGTTGGGGTTATCAATCGAGCGGACGAGCATGCATCCGATGCAGCCTTACTTAACGGTGAAATCCCAGCAAATTCAGTAACCCTAACTAACTCTTGTTCGTTGTCGTCCGAAGATGTATGGATTATAGCATCATTTACCTGTTCCCCCTCCTCATGATATTGATCAGAATATTTTATTCTAATATCTAAATCGGCCAATCTTCTCGCCAAAACCGGTTTTTTACCTTTGATAGAACCAACTTTACGAATTTTCAAACGTTCTCCAATCATTGATTTTATATTTACCAAACTGTATTTCATATACTTTCGAACCAACTCCTCACGTTCCCTCGCGTAGTCATCGACGTTCGAATCACCACCATCCATATGAGAACCATCATCCTTCACCGAAGCGAGCTTCGCACGAGAATTTTCACGAAACGCATTAATTTCTTGTAAGACGGATGCCACATCACTCTTCTGTTCGTCCACTTTACTGCGCAGCAACGTATTGGAGAGCATCACATTCTGACATGTTGTCCTTCGTTGGATAAACTGTAATTGATTCCATGAATTCACATAATCCCACAGTAGAATTTGGACTTGAAGAAAAGGCAGTATTTTTCGAAACAAGGTCATCTTCCTGAAATAGATTAATGTGTTGAGATTAAAAAGAAGAAAAGTCACAATTTTAAAACAAAAATGTAAAGTACGTACATTTGTGTGGTGCCGAAGCACAAATTGTCGTCGGTCGTGAAAGTTCGCTTATGATGTAAGAAGGTCGTAAGCTGTAGGTATGGATCACCTAACTAGTTCTTTCGTGTCAATCAAAGGAACCTAAATGCGAACGATGGATCGAACATCGAAAATCGTATCTTGTATGCTGTGAGAAATGTACGAGCATCGGTACATGTAGGATATTTTTTATATTTTCCGTGTGAACACCATGTAGATTCTACAGGTATCTCTCTCGGTCGATTTTCTTTCTGTGTATTCATAGGATATTTTTTCACATTTGTTCGATAGAAAGAAACAGTTGCACGAACTAATATATCATCTATCATCACTATTTCGTATAAAAGTTTAATTTTGCATTGCAATATCGTAACTCCATCCACCTCGATCATGTTTGCTTTACAGAGAACCGGGTAAGTTCCAATTCAAAGTAGCTCAACATAATATATGTTTTTCACAGAACAAATGTATATCCTGACACTTTTGCCACATGCTTATTATGTGCTCCTTATTTGTCAGTATTCAAGTCCTCCAGCGTCGTTTTGCATCTACGTCCGTCCATGGGCATAAGATTATCGATATGAGGAAGGCAAATTTAAAGCAGGAGTGGTTGAAGGATCGTGCAACCTATCCGGTAAGATGGATTCCTTCATTTGCGAACTTTCGTCGATTGTATCGTTTTAATTTCTGAACTGTCATTGTTTTGTATTTTGCGTCTTGGGTTAGTTGATTGGTATCATTAGCATCGGTAAGGTCAAGGACTTTTACTGTTCGATTTTTGTCCTTTCGTTTTGAGCTTACTTTTGTGGGATTTTCTATATAGGGGGTTTCTTTGCGTTTGGTGTTGGGATCAGCTGTCTTGCAAGCAATCCAGATGTAAGGATTTCACCTAGCAAGAGATATTCCAAGCTTAGGACTTGGGAAAATTAGTTTGATCTCTTCTAACTTTGTAATGATAGAATGAGAAGAGGTGTTGATTACAATGGAGATGAGAAGAGTTGATGTAACGAGTAGTTCATTTGATGGTTTCGTTGACTTGGATTTTGTTCCATTTTTCTTTATAAATTTGAATGATAGTGCTTATGTCCCAATGAATTGTTGGATCAAATCGTAAGATTTTAAGCAAGATACAATCTTCTTTACCTTTAGTCTTTGAGTCTGCTATATAGGTATATTCTCCCTTGTCAAACGTATCCAATTTAATCTTGCTCTTACACTAAACGAAAGTAAATCAAAATGATAACTCGCATAATTGCTTTATGAAAAAGTGACCTGAATCACCTTTTTTATGACAGATCGATAATGTCAGCTACAACTTATAATAGTATTCGTCACAATGACTTAAATTGCATATCCTCCTCACATGATTCCTACCTCGACAAAGCATATGCACCTGTCACGTAGCGGAACTGTGATCTCCTATAAGAAAGAAACTGTGTTCTTGTAGACAATCAGATGAGCAGTAACGCAGGCTGAGAAAAAATTTCCTCTTTGGTCAATCTGCTACTTTCTATAGGTTACAGAGCAATCTACAGATTCTGTGCTCCTACGTGGTCTTAATTTAGATGCTTCGAGCTCGGTCTTTATCATAGATGCTCTACCTTTTGAATACACTTATATTGTTTGTGTTTGACTTTGCCGAAAAACTTGTTAATGTGTGAAATTGGTAAGAGCGGAACAATTTATGTAGTTATGATTTATAGTAGTAAATGAGAAATTTATGAAAATCGAATGCAAGGAACACGTCGACTAATATTAGAATATGAAGATGTTGAGGATTTTGAAGCATCAATAAGATTTAGTTGGTAAATAATATGTTTATTTTGTACTTGCATGAAAAATTAAAAATGATCTGCGTGGCTTTACTTTTCCTTCATTGAGTCGAAGTATGTAATGAAGGTAGGTAACTCCAGTGATTGTGGCAGAGTTCTGCGAGAAACCCTAATGGTTCTCTTCCATCTTCTATATTATCAATTTTTAATTCTGCTCTGAGTAAGTCTATATTATCAACAACTGCAACAACTACCAATAATAAGTGATGCTGGCTTCACCATCGACAACCGGGTTTTTCTAACAAACATCAAAGATTGCCATTCCTGATGAAACAATCTATCTAACATGTAAAGATTTTTTCTGGAAATAAGTTCAGTGTTCCATTTTTCAAGACAATCATCACCTCACAAACAAAAACCTAAAACAAACCATCCACCCAATTGCAATCACATATTGCGTGGACCGAATAACGACAACATGTATTAATATTAGTACCATTAATCTTCCATCTTCCATATTCGGCACATATTGTTCTAAATTTCGCGTTGACTACTACTCTAAAATAACTCTCTACCACAACCACAACGGTACAATCCCACATTTTGGATGTTTGCACGATACCGGTAAACCCACATAGCTACACTACACTTTTATAAATCATAAATCACACATCACACCACGGCTAAATTTTTATTGTGTGGCTCCTACAGCAGCACATAGCAGCCCTTCTTCTTCGTACACATGTACACAGTACACACCCACACTGTTTCCAAACATAACCATAACCCTAACCATAACCATAACCATAACCATGAGGACCATGACAGAAGGACCTAACATTGCAACCCTCACAACCTCACCCCAACAACTCACATCCGATCCACTCTTAAAACTCCTCGTCCACACATTACTGAGTAAATCACACAAGGCATTTACCCTCACACTCCACAAACCTAATAAAACACCTACCTTAATTCTGTACCATTCCACCGAACATGCCATTTCCTTAACACAGCGAAATGCCATGTTACGTGCCCTGTGTGGTACGTTTGCTGCCTTAAAACCCTTGGTGGATGGTTCTTCTATGGAGATTAAGAGTCAGATTCATTCTTGGATGAGTGTGGCTTCGACTTGGTCCGGAGATTGGTCAGGTTTGGAGGATCATTTGTCCAATTGTGCATTTGTGGCACATACGGCGATGGCATCGTTGGCGGATTTGGATTTGTATTTTCGTTTGGTTCCATTATGGTCTAAGAATGAGAATCCAGGGAGTCTGTTGCATGTGCGACGTTGGGTTCGAGCGGTGGAGGTGGTGTTGAATAAAATGAATTTGGCACTGGGTGAGGAGTATGGGATTGGTTTGCCGGATGGTATTTCGTTTGAGGGGTTGGAGGGTAATAATGTGCCGTATATGCCGGTATTTTATTATCCAGAGCATTCTTCTGTTACGGGTGTTGCAGAGAGTGTTTCGTCGTCGTTGTCCACGGGGGAGCCTAGTGCTGTTGCTGGTGGTAATGCAGAGAATAAAGGTGGTAGTGATAATAGTGGAGCAGGAGGTAAAGCTGTGACGTCATCTGGAGGTGGTGGAGAGTTGACGGAAGAGCAGAAAAAGGCAGCTGCAGAGAAGCGTGCGAAGAAAAAGGCTGATAAGAAAAATAAGGCTAAGACTGATGGCAAGAAGGCAGCGGCTGCGGCACCGTCAGAGTTGAGTATCTCAGCGTTGGACATTCGTGTTGGAAAAATCCTCAAGGCTTGGGAACATCCTGATGCGGAGAAACTGTATTGTGAAGAAGTGGATGTTGGAGAAGAAAAACCGCGTCAAATTGCATCTGGTCTCAGACCGTTTTATACTCTGGACGAGATGCAGAACCAAACCGTATTAGTACTTTGTAATTTGAAGGCTCGAAATTTGGTTGGCTTTCCATCGCACGGCATGGTTATGTGTGCTTCAAATGCAGACCATACAAAGGTTGAATTTGCCGTTCCTCCGGAAGGTGCTGAAGTGGGAAGTCGTGTAATGTTTGACGGATATTCTGGCGATCCTGAACCGGAAAATCGTGTTGCAAAGAAGAAAATATTTGAAAAGCTCGCCACAGACTTGAAAACTGATGACGATGGTAATGTAATTTGGAAGGGATCATTAGGAAAGATTGGCCCATCTCCATGTCGTGCCAAGATGGGTATGCCAAATGCTCATGTTGCGTAATAAATTAGACTTGATAAATTTCATCTTCCTTTGTGCCTTTAGCTTGCTACAGACTTTGTGTCGTCACGAGAAGGAGTAAAAATTCGTGAAAGAAATTTGCGAGATAAAGAATTTTTATCTTAAGATCCAACCCGGCAAAAATCCGACCCAGCTATGGCGATTTTGAAATCAAAAAATAAAGATCGAGAAAGTTGCCCATCATTTTATCAGCATAAAATCATTATCATTTGTAAAGGTTACCGACACTGATTCACACAGGAGCCAAGCCTCTTAGTTCAAAGTGCAATCAACAATATGCCCCCGCATATACATAGCTTAAATTTTATTCTACTGTTGGATAAATTTAATCCGGTTCACGCTTTAAGACATCCAAGGCTGGGACCACAATTTCTACAGACTTCCATAAAGTCTTGTCTTGATAGATTAAAACAAGCTGTAATGATGACAGGGAAGACTGGTCGCAAAGTCTATAATATGACCAAGGCTTTAGCTCCACCGAGCCTTGTAGATAAGATCGAAGTCTTCAATGATAGACGTGATGCAGGGAGGTTCATGATAAAGAAGAAAATCTTTCACAGTGTTCTTAGTACGAATTGTAAAATGTGTAGTGAGGGAATAACAGATGACTTTTTAATTGAAAAACTCTTGCTGCCGTCTTTTCTTGGTGCTAACTTGAAGCACGATGAAGATGTCATAAAAATATGCCTTTGATGTTAGAGGAATTGAGTAAAGAGATGAACAATTCGGTAAACGGTAAATGGAGTAACTAGATAAATATCTTAAGAATACACCATATCGCAAACGATATTTACAGCCTATGTGATCTGAATTTAATGCATGCCCTTTTTCAATTAAGTATTTTTGCATATGTAGTAAGAATCGGTATTATATGAACCAAACAATAGTGAGCATAAAATAAAAGTTTATATTGTTTGAAAACAGCGAGGCGTTTTTAACGATGCAGACTTCATCTAACAAACTATCATTGTATTGCACTTGAATTCTTTCATTATGCTTAGCTTCTTGTCGAATTTATTTTGCTATGTAACGCAACTTTTCTCCTTTGCGACTGATGAGGAAGTCGAGCTCTTCATTCTAAAAATTACAAGTGTGAAAAGAATAGTTATAACATGAAGATGAAAAGCTATACGAGTATTTGAGATAAGTGTTCTATCCATATGAACATTGTTGAGATTTAACTTTTAACGCATTATTCCCGCACTGTATTTAGACATCACAACATCACGAAAAATATTACCTCACTTCCTTCACTCTTGTCATACCAATCGCGCTCAGTATTGCTAGTACTATAAATATTCCTCCCAAGATGCACATATTTTCAGTGATGGTACCAGGGGTGTTGTATCCTGCCAAGTCTATCACCTTTTCGGCGCTTGTGCCGTTCAATAAGGCAAGAGCCATTGCTTGGAACGAGTATTTTATGGGACTGAGCCACTGAAGTGCATGAGGAACATCAGGCATAGATGTGTACGGTAGAAAACCTCCGCACAATGATAAACTTATTGTGACAATGGTTGAACCTACAAGAAATGATAAATCTTGAGTCGGTAGCCAAATCGAGCAACAGAGTATAATGGTAGAGCCCACAAGGCCAGACATTATTAGAATGCTTGTAATGGTAAGAAAATTTATCGATTCAGAAACCACTGGATTAATCAATGCGCACATAGGAATGACAATCGCTGCTTCTACTATCGCTGTCAAGATTAAAAATATGAACTCCAAAAAGACCTAAATCAGGTATAGTAAGAATGTATATTATTCATTAATATGATTTTCAAAGATGTTAATATATAAAGCCAGTGACATGCTATCAGAGATTTGTAAACTTACCTGACTGATCCCATACATCCGTTTGGGGTACAAACCAAGCGCACTCTCTGCTGCAAGAAATCTTTTGTCTGCATAGAAGACGGGAATTGTGCTAAAGGGTAAAAGATAAGAAATATTCATTAGGAATAGATTAGCTCGTAACAAAATATCAGCTTCTTGAAACGTCAGACCCGCATTAGAATCTGTGGCACCTACTCTCCAAAAGACCATGCCAATAATGGCTGAGAGACCACTGTAGCTTAAAAGTCTGGCAACAACATTGGTGATATTTCGTACGTATTGATTTAGTAGGTTACGACGGAAAAGGATTGAAAGTTTGAAAAATTTATGGCCTGCACAAGTTGGTAAATCATCTCTTTGTCCAATACTATAACTCGACACATAACGATTAGATTCAACATCAATTTCGCAAGGGAGTTTGTAGGGAACCTAGATGATCTTTATCATCACCCTTATTGAAAAGTCTCTCCCTGTCTACGTTTGTCAAATGATAGCTTGATGCCTTGACTATGAGGTCATTGGCGATCGCACTTTTTTCAGGTATTTTCTCACCGAAATTTGTTTCATAAAAAGTTGGTAGACTAGAGCAATCACCCGAGAAGATACATCGCCCCTTTGAAAGTAGTATTAATCTATCGAAGAGTTCAAAAATCTCGGGGCTCGGTTGATGAATAATTATCAAGGTTGCAACGTGAAGCTTCAGACTGAGATCCTTGAGTAACTTCATGATGAGATATGCATTTTCAGGGTCCAGCTAGGTATGAAGAAAAAGAAAAGAAAACATGGTAGGATATAAAGATAGTGTTAGTCGCATAATGATATAATCTCTTTGCAATTGATAAACGCAACAAAACCATATCTTTACAGCACGTACACCACTGTAGAAGGAAGAAAGTCTTCTCAGCAATCGAAAATAAGTGAAATTAATAAATCTGAAGGACACGCACCTTGTCAGTTCGTCAATAAACAACATTTTTGGCCTCAAAGCTAATACACATGCAAGCGCTAGACGCTTTCTCTCACCGCCAGAGAGACCTCTAACGCTTACGCCTCCAGCAAGCTCTCCTCCAATTTTTCACGACGCATATAATTTTGGGTCAAGCCCTACCACATCTAAACATGCCCTGATGACGTGTTCCTGTTCATGGAAATCCCCTCTACCAAACTTCATGTTTAAAGTGAACTCAATGGCTTCCTTGCATGTTTGCGTAGGATAAAAGTACTCCTGCTGAGGGATATAGGCCGAGAAACCTTCTATAGCCTTGCTCAGACGAAGCACTCCTCCTTCTCCTTTAACTTTTGCAATATTTAAACTCCTCCCTAATATTGAGAAATTTCCATAGATATCGCCAACAGACTTACGCCCTGAAAGGATGTCCAGTAAGGTAGATTTTGCAGCTCCTGACGGGCCCACGATTGCAGTTACATCACCCTCCTTCATATATCCATAACTCTCGAATAAAGTGGTGACACGGTCTGACTGTAACTTCCTCTTCTTTTGATAAGTACATGATACATTTGACCATTTCATTAAATAATTCGAGGGATCCTTACTATCATGGATTAGGCTGCCCTTTGACACATGCGAACTAGTGGAGTTGACACAACCTTCAGGGTTACTTGTCAAGGTATTGACTCGAATGCGTGATTTCTGCGTTTGTCTTACTTCCTCGCTATCATCATTATTGGTGCCCCAAACATCTAGTACTGTAACATTATTACCTCGTTCTTTTTGTTGGATTAGTTGAGGATCATATTGACGCTTTATCAAGTGGTAGCAGTGATTCAAAAGCGGTATAACAATGATAAAGGTAACAATCACCACCATACAACAAATTCCTAATAAATCTGGCATTTTCTCATATTGAGAGGTAGGAATAATTCCAGTTGACGATCCTACCAAGTGACCAATTGCCATGGCAGTCATCATAGGATGCGTATCTACAGGGTGGGTTATTACAGACAAATCGCAAACATGTGATCCTTTCACACCGATCACTGACAAACTCTTTCTTTCTACAACAGCATCTGCTTTACAGGTTCCAGATGCATGATAGGCGCTAGCAAGTCCCTTGAGCACAAATCTCTCCAGCTCCTCGCGATTTCTGTATGATAGTGATGGAATGGTAGGTACACATTCATCCCAACTTCTACAAAAATTATCGTCATAAAATGATGATGAAAACTTGCACTGGGTTAAAAAGCTCGCAGAAGAGTCGAAAAAGTTACGTCCTTCCGACAGTACTCCAACTAGGACATCATCGAAAGGTCCTTCCTTCCTTCTACCGGCGGCGTCGTATCCTAGATTCTCCAATAAAGTAGTGTTAGCAAGTACTCCAATGATGAGTTCTTCAACGCCATCTGTAACGACCTTCAAATCACTATACGCATCTGGTATTAATTCTTCATAATCTACATCCCACCCGTCATTTACAAGAGGCTGATCACGAAAGTCTTTCGAGTTTAACGTGACGAATCCCCTTGTAAGAGGATTTCGCTGAAATAAAATATACGGTGCAAAATTCGGTGGTATGTTGCCCGAGCCATAGAAAACGAGTGCGCCAAGGAGCTGTTCATAGCATTCGGAAGTTCTGTCGATTGGCTCGTATGTAAGACATCCTGCATGAGCGTTCGCCCATGAAGGGGCAAATTTGTGTAACGTTGAAGCCCAGTTCTTTTCGTTAAACGCTGCGACGTCTAGCAAAGCAACAGAATCTCCTTCCATATCCTTTAGCGAAGGAATCAGAACAGAATAACGCTTTCGATCCACAAGATCTTGGCCAACAGCATCGTTGATGTGTATCGGTGTTATGTTATATTTCGAAAGCGTCTCGGAGGGACCGATTCCACTAAGCATAAGGAGCTTGGGAGTTTCCAAAGATCCTGCACTAAGAAATATTTTCCCACCATTTCGGACGTAAACGGACGCGTCTTCTGCAGGGGTGCTGATATTGACCCCTATGGCAACTTCATCTCTAAATATGATTCGCTTGGCTGTTGTTGATAGAAATACGGTCAGATTGCCTTGACTCAAAATACTAGGTTGTTCATTGTCTTCACTTGAAATCAAAGTTTGCTCATCAGAATATGAAAAAGGTGTATCAAATATGTTGCTCGCTGGTCTCCGCGTACCCTCCATTGGCAAATTGGTCCGCGCAAGTCTAACTGTTCTTGAGACATTTCGGTGTTGCGTCCAAGCAGTTTCAGAAAGCGATGCATTGTTTATCAGTGTGTATCCAAGCTCTTCCCATGCTTCACTGAATGCTTGCAGAAAGGTAGTATTTGCTTCTTCGTTGGAAACGCATAATCGCTTTTCCAAGTACTCGAACGATTTTTCAACATATTTACGTTCAAAACCGAGAGAGTCGAAGATTGACATTTGTCCACGCCAACATACTCCAGCATTCAAAGCAGAACCTCCACCAAGAATATCAGCAGTTCCTTTCCAATGACCAGACCCATGGTTTTTCGATTGTTTTGTAGCGATGGCACTTATTTGTGGAAACCCTTGACGTTGTTTACTCTGGGGGTATGCACTGTGGTTCGTTCCTCTTTCGATGAGGAGGGTGGGTCCCTTGGACGCCAGTTCAGAGGCAAGGACTGAACCACTGGAACCACCGCCAACAATAATGAAATCAAAGTTGATGGACATGTTTGAAATTGACCTTATTACAAAAAAAGCAACACGTTTTGGTATGACGTCTTTTAGCTCTATACCAAATACTGTTTTGAAACTGTATGCTCTTTGTTGTCTACGGTACTACTAGTAAGTACTTCCTCAAGTATTTTTTTACGTATGACATAACTGAGAGGCACACCAGTCGTACCCCTAAACTGTTGTAAATACTCTTCGATTGATTCCATCGTCCGCGGCCAGTCTTTCGCGTTGACTGTGGGAGGTTCCATGGTATCTTTA
>Ga0115008_10003705_pt1 | contig 12655 bp, 6 predicted proteins | sample FraStrMetagenome_FD_87164 | JGI IMG/M metagenome (GOLD analysis project Ga0115008, IMG submission 87164) | Marine eukaryotic phytoplankton communities from Arctic Ocean - Fram Strait ARC3M Metagenome | ecosystem: Environmental > Aquatic > Marine > Oceanic | place: Fram Strait | collected 2012-06-18
CGTCAGATTGTGTGCTTTCTTTTGGTTACTTTTCTTTGCACAAGCAAAGAACAAGTGACTGGCTGTCGGGCCACCCCCGACGAACTTGAACTTAAAACTTAAAACTTAAAATTTAAAACTTAAAAAAACAAAAACTCAAACCCAATACAGAACTTAAAATAAAATCAAAAAAAAGGACCGCATTTGCGGTCCTTTCTAATCTTACCTCTATTGCAAAGCCAAAAAACAGCCTCAAAAACTAAAGCGATCCAACTTCCTGAATCTCAATAGCCGCAATACGCTTACCCTCTTCCGCGCCATCTTGAAAACGCTTCATCTGATCAAAACTCAAATAACGGAAAATCTCATCCGACATAGAATCAATCTTCTCAGCGTAAGACATATACTCCTCACGCGTAGGCAATCGACCCAAAATCGCACCAACCGAAGCCAACTCAGCCGACGTCAAATAAACATTCGCACCATTACCTAAACGGTTAGGGAAGTTACGCGTAGACGTAGACAATACCGTAGCACCGTCTGCAACGCGCGCCTGATTACCCATACACAATGAACAACCCGGAATTTCTGTACGCGCACCCACTTTACCAAAAATGCTGTAATAGCCTTCTTCAATAAGCTGCGTCTCATCCATGCGCGTTGGTGGCACAACCCACATACGCGTAGAAAGATTACCCTCGAACTGCTTAAGCATTTCGCCCGCCGCTCTAAAGTGACCAATGTTCGTCATACATGAACCAATAAAGACTTCATCAACACTGTCACCAGCAACATCCGATAACGTACGCGCATCATCAGGATCGTTAGGTGCACAGATAATCGGCTCGATAATCTCATCCATGTTAATTTCAACAACTTCTGCATACTCTGCATCAGCATCGGCTTGTAACAAGCTAGGATTCGCTAACCACTCTTCCATCTTCTGAGCACGACGCTCTAAAGTGCGCTTATCACCATAGTTATCGCTAATCATCCAACGCAATAAGGTGATGTTTGAACGCAAGTATTCAGCAATCGTATCTTCCGATAACTTAATCGTACAACCGGCTGCCGATCGCTCAGCTGAAGCATCCGATAATTCAAATGCTTGCTCAACGGTTAAATCATTTAAACCTTCAATTTCTAAGATACGACCAGAGAAAGCGTTTTTCTTACCCTTCTTCTCAACCGTTAATAGACCTTGTTTAATGCCGTATAAAGGAATCGCATGCACTAAATCACGTAAGGTAACACCAGGCTGCATTTTGCCAGTAAAGCGAACCAAAATTGACTCAGGCATATCTAACGGCATAACACCGGTAGCAGCAGCAAAGGCCACTAAGCCAGAACCAGCAGGAAAAGAAATACCCATTGGGAAACGCGTATGTGAATCACCACCCGTACCTACAGTATCAGGCAACAACATACGGTTTAACCAACTATGGATAATGCCGTCTTTTGGTTTTAACGAAACACCACCGCGCGTCATAATAAAATCGGGCAAGGTATGCTGTGTTTCAATATCAACTGGCTTAGGATACGCCGCAGTGTGACAAAAAGACTGCATCACTAAATCGGATGAGAAACCTAAACATGCTAAATCTTGTAATTCATCACGAGTCATTGGTCCCGTTGTATCCTGTGAACCAACCGTCGTCATTTTAGGCTCGCAATAAGCACCAGGACGTACGCCCTCGCCTTCGGGTAAACCACATGCACGGCCTACCATTTTTTGCGCTAAGGTGAATCCTTTGTCTGAATCTGCTGGCTGCTCAGGCACACGGAACAAGGTGCTAGTCGGCAAGCCTAAGGCTTCTCTTGCTCGTGCCGTTAAACCACGACCAATAATTAAATTAATACGGCCACCGGCTTGTACTTCATCTAACAATACGTCAGATTTAAATTCGTATTGGCTAAGCACTTCGCCAGACTCGCTAAGAATCTTGCCATCATAGGGACGCACTTCGATCACATCACCCATGGCTAACTTTTCAACCGGCGCTTCAAATACTAAGGCACCTGAATCTTCCATAGTGTTAAAGAATATAGGCGCTACTTTACCGCCAATACAAACACCACCACTGCGCTTATTAGGAACGCCCGGCATATCATCACCGAAATACCAAAGCACAGAGTTAGTTGCAGATTTTCTTGAAGAACCGGTACCAACAACATCACCAACAAATGCAATCGGTAGGCCTTTGGTTTTCAACTCTTCAATTTTTGTCATTGGGCCAAGCTCGCCCTGCTTGTCTGGCGTTATACCATCACGCTCCATTTTAAACATAGCTAAGGCGTGTAATGGAATGTCAGGACGACTCCAAGCATCAGGAGCTGGTGATAAATCATCAGTATTGGTTTCACCCGTTACTTTAAAGACGACTAGCTTGGTAGACGCTGGCACTTTATCCCGCGAAGTAAACCACTCGCCATCGGCCCAAGATTCTAAAACAGTTTGCGCAAAGGCATTACCTTTATTCGCTTTTTCTGCAACATCATGAAAGGCATCAAACATTAACAAGGTATGCTTTAACTGCTTAGAAGCTAGGGGTGCTAATTTATTGTCATCTAACAAATCAACCAAGGTCTCAATGTTATAGCCGCCTAACATATTGCCTAACAACTCAACGGCAGTCTCTGCGTTGATTAAACTATTGATTTCTTCACCTTTAGCAATTGCCGATAAAAAACCAGCCTTTACATAGGCAGCTTCATCAACACCCGGCGGTACACGTGTAGAAAGCAAATCTAATAAAACAGCCTCTTCGCCTGCAGGTGGATTTTTAAGTAACTCAATTAAACCGGCTACTTGCTCAGCGGTTAATGGTTTTGCGGGAATACCTTGAGTAGCACGTTCGGCTTCATGCTGACGATAAGCTTCTAACACAATCAACTCCTAGAATAGTCATTTAATAATTTGGGTAAAACAATAAATAATTTTATAGCTGGCTTAGCTTCTAAAATCTAACGCTTAATCGGGTAACGATAAATATTTTCTAACCAGTGGTTTTTGATAACAGACTCAACATTTCCGAAAATAGATAAAGGTTATCAATAATAGTGATACTCATTGACTAGCTTACACATCACGAAAACACATTGCTTAATAGATCATCAAGCAAATGAACATTTATCGCCACAATAATTAAAAGCTGCGGCCTATTACAGGCGCAGCATTATATACCTAAAACATGGCAAAAATTAATCGATGGTTAACTGAATTAGTTCTGTTTTTATCGAGGCAATCACGTCTCGACGACCTTTTAGCTGGAATTCATCAGCCAGAGCGGCCCAGTTAGGCGCTAAACGTAAACTAGCTTCTGTAATAGGACAACGCACAGATTCCTCAGCAGCCGGAGAAGCAACTGCTCCAGCCAGCGAAAAAACCGATTTAGGCGACATTAACCTGCGATATAACGAGGGGTAAACTTTGTCATAAGTCAGCTCACCCGCTATAAACCGTTTAATCCTCATCAGGTCATAGTCTATATTTATGCTCTCTAACATCGCAGAAGACTCGCCGTTAGATAAAAGCATGAGCGTATCACTGGGGATATCTGCCAAAAACTGAGCATGCCAAAAGGGTAAGTCAATAAGCAACTGCTGATGCAAAGCATGGCTCGATGCAGCAACAACTTCTGTTAAGGGCTTAACAACCATCAAATTACGTAAGCCACTTGCTTTATCACGATGCAAGCCTAAATGAACGGGCAACGCATTATGGCTTTGCCAAAAGGCTAGTAAAGCAGAATCAAAACCAAAGCTGCTACCCCAATAATCACAGCCTTCAGTGACTGCAAACGACTCTAATGAATTTAATAAATTTGATGCTATACCTTGACGTCGATAAGACTCAGCCACCGCTATGCGTGTTACTCGCAGCGACTTAACTCGGCACCATTGGGTATCGGCTGATTGGCTCGCTAGAGACTGCGAGAGCAAATTACCTTGTGGTCGTCGCTTGCCACTCACAATTTGCTGAAGCAACTCATCATGACCATCAGCAAACCCACCTTCTTCATAGGCCAGCAACACAGCTATCACTTGTCCACTGCCGGCTTGATCAGCTATCCATAAATGCAAATAAGGAACATCCAGTAACTGCCTTAAATCTGAGGGACGTGTTTGGTAATGGGCATCCACCAATAAACTAAAAACAGCTCGCAATAAAACCTCATTAACTAACAGCTCATCACTGCTTACCTTACGAATAGCCATGGTGGGTGTATTATCGATCGAAGCATCAGAAGCCGATTGATCATCAATACGACTATCCGTATTCAGTATGAGCAGCTGATTAAAAAAAGCTTCTAACGGATCACCGCTGGCCCAGCGAATAGGCTCAGATAATGTTAACGCCTGCAATGATTGTTTGCGGGCTAACAAATAATCGTTAAAGCGCAACGTAAACCCTCTGCCACTGCCCTCATAACCGTGGGTGGTCGATGAAAAGACAGAACGCGGGGCAATATCCACCAATTGATACAGCATCGGCAGAGGAATGGCCGCAGCCTCATCAATAATGAGCAAATCACACAGACAGTTATCACCCATCTCTTTTTGCGCAGCGGCATCCATAATTAATTGATCAACAGCAATAAATTGAACTCTCGTGCTCTGCGCACATTCGCCGATAGCTAAAAATAAATTATTAACCTGAGCACGCAGCGGCGCCACAATTAATATACGTTGGCTGTTTTGTGCTAATAAGGCTTTGACTGCCAAACCTAAAGCCACACTTTTACCGCGACCTCGATCGGCATTTAATAAAACACTGCCATTTACCTGCTGGCTTAAGGTTTGTATGGCTTGAATAACCGATTGCTGCTCGTTAGAGGGAATAAAATGTTCTGAGCTATCTCTCTGCTCAACCTCAACCAACGCATCACTATTTTTCGCTATGGGCTTATCCTCGCTATCACTCTGCGTAACAACTGACAGCCAAGAATTATCGTTAGTTATTTCGGCTTCAACCTGCTCTAGCAAAGTAATAGTTCTTTGCAAAAAATACCCACCCATTGAATAAGGTGATGGCCTTAAAGCTTGATAGCGCTGGTAATCGGGATCATCAAAACTGGCCCATTGATCATGCGGCGGGGTCAGCAATAATAATAACGCGCCGCCGCGTAAAGTCCCTGCTGTCATGCCGAGCATATCGGGTGACAAACCACTCCAAGCATCAATGACTAGACAATCGGTATCGCTGCCGAGTAATTGCTGAGCAGCATGAGAAGGGATAGCGCGAATAGTCGATGAATTTGGTGCAGACTCCCCTACCCAGCAAACCGCCTGAGTATTCACAAGGGCAATAATTTCAAGTGCACCTTGCTTACACCAAGCCTCACTACCCGATAAAACTAGGCAGCCACGAATATGCCGCTCACGAGCGAGCGTAAGAATTTTGTTGGCAGTGTCATTAAGCGATTGAGGCATAGCCGGCAATTAAGCCATAGATAAAACCATTTTTCACTGAGTAAAGACATTCATGTTTTTATTGCCGCGAGAAAAGCCGTTACCATTTAAACCAAAAGATACAGCTATCGCTGGCAAACAATAGCCCTAAGGCTCTGCAACCGCCAGAGATGCCGTGCCAGTTATTCCAGAGTCTAATAAATTAAAGCCTCATATCAACACATGCCAAGCATCATGCATTGATAATCGGCAATGCATTAAAACGTTTAAGTTTAAATAGTAAGCTGTCTGTCTTTTATCACTAAAACCGCAACCAACGCCGAACTAAACAAAAGCAAGGATGCCGGCATGGGTACAGATACACTAGGGCCCCACTCTTTACTCCATATGGCATAAGTCAGCGTATCCGCATTAGAATTACGCAGACCAAAATCGGAAGCTCTAAAGGTAGTACCCGAACCGGTATGGATATCGCTTTGCTGGTCGGCTTTATTTATTAGAAATACAGACGGAAAGATTTCAAGCTGGGGTGTAACAGAACCAATCGGAGTCACAATAGAGCAGAGAATATCGGAGTAACAGCCATGCGTGAGTTCTGGTTGACTATCAAATAGCCCCGATGGCAAATCGAGTAATACTTGCTCCAATAAAGCCAGGTTAGCATCAAGACCCGATTGTGCATCAGTAAAGAAAAAATCCGACGTCGCATCACAATTATCAAATAATAAAATACATGAGCTATCGACAAATTGAACCTGATAAAAATCACCGTTAATTTCAATACCTGCAGCACCGACTAACTGATCATATTGAATATGATGAACTACAGAAGCAAACGTAATAGAGGTATAAAAGAAACATACGAAAACAGAAAAACACTTTAATAATCTCATTGATTAGTCCTTTAACTTAGATGTAGTAGCAACCCATGCTAACTATGGGCATCGAATATAGAAAACAAGAAAGGAATAAAAAAAGAGAAAAATCATTAAAAAATCCTTTTATATAACGTCGAATAAAAATCGACATCAATAAAAGAATTTAAAAATTGATTTGGGAGGTTCTATACAGTCGCGGTTTTTCGCCGTTAAACTGCCATCCATTTCACTCTAGCCTTGCTTCCATTCTTGCAGTAGTCATTACAAGATTTAACAAAGCCAGCGTATCAACTTATACGCTTTATAAGTATGGTAATTCGCTACAAAAGAGATAACTATAAAAGAGGAAAAAAAAAATAAAAGAAATAAAAGAAATGAAAAAGAGGATCAAAGAAGAATAAAAAACATTACCCCAAATAAGCGGGTCGACTATCGGCCATTAGCGTATCTAATTTTTTCTGGGCAGATTTTGGATCTAATAAATCTTTCACCTCTACCATCTCGCACTCATCTCTAACCATCTCATCAATATGGGTAGGATAATGGCGACAATCATCGGGGCGATCATGATAAATAGAACAGCTATATTTTTCCGGCTGAGGTTGATTTAAAGACGACAAAGCGTCTTTACGAGATGAATCTATGCCATTATCAACCAACTGTAGAAAAGGACAGCGTTTTAAATGCTCACCATTGCTAGGATTCACCCAGATTTCACCGTTAAGCACATACTGATAAATATCGGGCCGCGAGGCTTCCCACCAGTCAATTTCATCTTGGGTCGCAGATAGTCCACCATTACTATAATGGATACAGCACTTTCCGCATGAATTACAATCTCTCATTTAAATTATCACCCATGCTTAACACTCCTATACCGCTCGCCTTTCGCAATCAAACTCTTTGCTTGTTATTGAACAGCTTATTTACAGGGCAAATAATTAGTTTTTTCTGGTTCTCGGCGAGCGCAACGCATCAAAAAGTAACTGACTACCGAACCACCCGACAATCCCAGACTCAAAATAAACTCAACCCCTAAAGCGAAGCCGCCAACTCAGCCCCTTGCTTAATCGCCCGCTTAGCATCTAGCCCCGCAGCAATATTCGCACCACCAATCAACGTATACGGCACAGACAAACCTTCCGTCAACTCCTGCAAAGGCTCCTGTCCCGCACAAATCACAATCGTATCTACCGACAACACACTATCGGTGCTCTCTTCCGAATTTGCAGCAGTATTACGCAAATGCAAACCCTCATCATCAATCGACAAATACTCAAGACCATTCATCATCTTCACACCATGACGAAGCAACTCAGAGCGATGAATCCAACCTGTCGTCTTACCTAAATCAGCCCCTACTTTGCCCGCCTTACGCTGCAACAAAAACAACTCACGGTCGGCAGAAAGCTGAACCTTACCTTTACCAATTAAACTGCCCGGCTGCACCAACTCTCTATCAATACCCCAGCTAGCCGTAAAGTCTTCAACAGATTGCTGTGCGGGCGCTGTATCAACACTTCTTGAATCTTTGTTGTCATGCAACAAATATTCAGCAACATCAAAGCCAATGCCACCAGCACCAATAATAGCAACACGCTTACCTACCGGTTTTTTATCACGCAACACATCTAAATAACTTAAAACATTCGGTCTATCATTACCCACTATATTCAACGTACGCGGCACAACACCCGTCGCTAATACAACATGATCGAAACCAGCTTGGTTCAGCTGCTCACTGTCTACACGCGTGTTTAAGTGTAACTCAACACCCGTCAATTCAATTTGACGATTGTAATAACGAAGCGTTTCATAAAACTCTTCTTTACCCGGAATCTGTTTAGCAATATTAAACTGCCCACCAATTTTATTGGCAGCATCAAATAGGCTTACCTTATGGCCACGTGAAGCCGCTTCGGTAGCAAACGATAAACCCGCTGGCCCCGCACCAATAACAGCAATTTTTAAAGCGCTGCTCGCATCATGAATCGTTAAGGTTTTTATATGCTCGGTTTCACGACATGCCCAAGGGTTTACCAAGCAACTCGCTTCTTTACCTTCAAAGAGATGATCTAAGCAAGCCTGATTACAACCAATACACGTATTAATTTCATCGGCTCTATCTTCGCTCGCCTTGTTAACAAATTCAGGGTCGGCCAAAAATGGACGTGCCATTGAAATCATATCGGCATCACCACGGCTTAGAACGCGCTCGGCTTCTTCGGGTGAATTAATACGGTTAGAGGTAATAACAGGAATATTCGCCTGCGCTTTAAACTTAGCACTTACCCAAGTAAATGCAGAGCGAGGCACTGAAGTCGCAATAGTGGGAATACGTGCTTCATGCCAACCGATACCCGTATTAATAATATTAGCTCCGGCTTTTTCTATTGCCGCACCCACTTGCAACACTTCACTAAATGGGCTGCCGTCTTCAACTAAATCGAGCATCGATAAACGGTAAATAATAATAAAATTTTCGCCTACATTTTCGCGAATACCCTCAACAACATTCACAGGAAGACGCATACGATTTTCTAAGCTACCGCCCCACTGATCGGTTCGATGATTAGTTCTTGGCGCTAAAAACTCATTAATAAAATACCCCTCTGAACCCATCACCTCTACACCGTCATAACCCGCACGTTTGGCAAAGGCTGCCGCTTTAATAAAGTTATTAATTTCACCTAACACACCTTCATGGGTGAGCTCTTCTGGCGTGTAAGGAGAAATAGGCGCAGCGATAGCTGAAGGCGCAACACATTTAGGATTAAAGGCATAACGGCCTTCATGCAGAATTTGCATACAAATTTTGCCGCCCTCTTTATGAACCGCATCGGTAATAAGACGGTGGTTCGCTTCCATTTCTGGCGTTTCTAACGAATGCGCCATGTGCAAACTGCCACTTTCAGGGTTTGGCATAATACCGCCAGTAACAATAAGACCAACACCGCCACGCGCACGCGCACCATAATAAGCAGCCGATCGTTCAAAGCCATTTTCAGCCTCTTCTAAGCCGGTATGCATAGAACCCATAATGACGCGATTTTTTAACTGGGTAAAACCAAGATCTAATGGTTGAAATAAAAGTGGATAAGATGACATTCATTAACCCCGAATAGGCATATTGTTATAGTTAGAATGGTACTGTTTGTTAATTTACGCAATGTTAATTCATTCAGATCTTTAAGCGCGTCTTTTCAACGCAGACATAGCAAGCAAACAGCACTGTAAAACATTCATTTAATGCTAGATACAAAGCGCTGTCCATTACTTAATGGTTAGACTCGCAAGCCAAGGCTTATAAAGACCATAATGGTCTATAAATAAACTAATTCAGCACTTATCAATACCGAATATTTTAACCGGCACACCATTTAAAGCCGCATTGCCACTCACCGGGTCAATCAGTTGATTATCCGTTAAATCATTACAACTCACGCCCGCTTGCTCGCTTGCAATTGCCAAGTTCACGCCCGCACGTTTATGTCCCCACCCATGGGGTAAGCTCACAACACCTGGCATCACTTCATCACTGGCCAGCACTTGTGTAACTACCTCACCAATACGTGATTGAATACGCACTTGAGATTTATCGTGTATCTGCTGTGCAGCTAGGTCATCAGGATGCATGAGTAACTGCCAGCGTGGTTTACCCTTCACTAAGCGATGAGAATTATGCATCCATGAATTATTACTACGAATATGGCGACGACCAATCAGCAAAAACTCATTAGCTTGAGTATCAATTTTATCGCGTCCCAGTCGAGCTATATCGTTAACAATATAATCGGCCAATAAGGTTATTTTTCCGTCTTTGGTACACAGCCTCACAGGCAAACTCGGCGTCAACTTACCTAAATCTAAACCATGAGGATGTTGTTTAATTTTATCGAGCGTCAGTGCTAATGGATGTCCAGCAGCGGCACTGTAAGGTCCATGCTGAATGCCCAGATCCATTAATTTATCGGGCGATGGTAGTAACTTAATATCTATGCCTTTACGTTCAGCAATAGCCTGCCCTAAGCCATTAAAAATCTCCCAGTCATGCATTGCACCCTCTGTCGCATCAAACACCGGTTCATTAAAGCGCGTGGTGTTATGTACAGCCAAGCGATGAAAAGCGATATCGTAGTGATCATGCTCCAAGGCACTGGTTGGTGGCAAAATAATATCGGCATGCTGAGTGGTTTCGTTAATATAAAAATCAATGCTCACCATAAAATCTAAGCCATTAAGAGCTTTATCCATTTGCCGACCATTGGGTGCAGAAAGCACTGGATTACCAGCGACAGTCACCAACGCTCGTATCTGCCCCTCGCCTTCGGTTAGCATTTCTTCGGCCATAACACTTGAGGGTAACTCGCCTGCAAATTCTGGTAGCCCACTCACACGGCTATGGAACGCAGCAAAATGTCCCGCTCCTGACTCACCGGGTTTCACATAACCCACGGCAGGTGATGAAGCCATCATGCCGCCACGCACATCGAGTGAGCCGGTAAAAATATTAATCATATGTGTAGCCCACTGACACAAAGTGCCATACACCTGCACAGAGACACCCATACGGCCATAGCAAACAGCGCCATCGGTATTCGCCATATCCCTAGCTAACTGACGAATTTGCTCAGCGGCAATACCCGTACGCTGCTCGGCCAATTCAGGCGTAAACGGCTTACAGATCTCACCTACCTCATTAACGCCAAGCAATAAATTTGTTAAATGTCCGGTCTTAACTAATGCCTCAGCAAATAAAGTATTGAGCATAGCCATTAATAAAAATGCATCGGTACCTGGGCGAATAAATAAATGTTGATCGGCAATGTCAGCGGTTTCTGTGCGTCTTGGATCAACAACAATAAAGCGTCCACCGCGTTGCTGAATAGCTTTAAGCCGTTTGGGCACATTCGGCACCGTCATAATGCTGCCGTTAGAGGCCATTGGATTACCGCCAATAATGAGCATGTATTGCGTATGGTCAATATCGGGAACAGGAATAAGCGACTGGTGGCCAAAAAGACTGTAAGCCGTTAAATGATGAGGCAGTTGATCAAGGCTAGTGGCAGAGAAATGATTTTTAGTTTGCACGGCTTTACGCAACACACCCGCATGCGTCATGCTGCCATAGTTGTGCACATTAGGGTTGCCAGCATAAAACGCAACGGCGTTAAGGCCATGTTTTTCTTGCACGGCCACTAACTTTTCGGCAACGCTAGCAAAGGCTTCTTCCCAGCTTATTTCAACCCAGCTACCGCCCTGCTTTTTAACGGGCATACGCAGGCGGTCTGGGTCAGTATAAATATCTTCCATCGCCGTGCCCTTAGGGCAAATATAGCCGTGGCTTAAAGGGTCACTTTTATCTCCCTTTATAGAGAGCACTTGTTCGCCTTGCGTTTTTATTTCAAGGCCACAAATGGCTTCACATAAATTGCAGGCGCGGTAATGAGTTTTGGTTTCAGCAGGCATATTCTACTCTCCGGTATTGAGTGCAGCGTTTACACTTAGCGAATATAGTAACCGAAGAGTTTGTAGAACGTTTCTGAATGGCGGTTATATTACAAAGGAGTAATCATGGAGGCCTCTGCGAGGATGTCTTTTAACTTAAAGGGTTTAGCATCGTAGGCGGTTCATCTTGGGGTGGAGATTACGATGACACGGGCACAATAAAATCACGCACATACTGTTTAACGGGTACATCTACATCGAACAAGCCTTCATCAACCCAATGCACAATTAAACGGGTGATCATTACCTTGGAGATAGAGCCGATTAAAAAAATGGTATCGGTGACATTGGGAACACCAGGGTTAATATTGAGGCAGCCTGCCGCCGGTTAATACACGGCGCCATCTTTTGAGGCGGCCAGAGAAATGGCAGGGGTATTGTGTTGGACCAAAGCCTTATCGGCCTAGGCTTGTAAGTCAGGAATGATATCAGTAGCAAACGTTGGTTAAGTGGCGCCACTCAGTTTGAGGCATTACATAACAAACGCTATGGTAGAAAGCGGGCTCACCTTTTCGCTGATACGGGTTAGCTAAGTACTTAATTCAACACGACAGATGAAAAATTTGGGCCATTTATTCAGTTCAACATAACCCTATAGTTGTAAAAAAATAATTCGAAGATTTAGCTTAGCCTAAACACCTTTTTTAGCTCTTAAAACTCAAAAATCACTTTTTTTTCGATAAAAAAACCAAGAACTCAATTTCGTCAATTACAACGTTTAATTCTTTTTTCAAAGTGCCTGTCCTTTGTTCTTGGTCCCCGGAATTCCAAAGTCGAGTTAAGGTCACTGTCCCCGGAACTCCCGGATAGCGATTTCGCCGCGGTTGGCGATTAGAAGTTTTTTTAGCATTAATTCTTACCACAGTGTTTATTGATAA
>Ga0115008_10003706_pt1 | contig 12655 bp, 10 predicted proteins | sample FraStrMetagenome_FD_87164 | JGI IMG/M metagenome (GOLD analysis project Ga0115008, IMG submission 87164) | Marine eukaryotic phytoplankton communities from Arctic Ocean - Fram Strait ARC3M Metagenome | ecosystem: Environmental > Aquatic > Marine > Oceanic | place: Fram Strait | collected...
AACGAGATTGCCACTTTTTGTGAAAAGCCACATACCTATATCCGAAATGAACTAGCTGTGCAGTATTTTCACTTTCAGGAATAGATTCAACAAATGGACTTGCACTGTTCAAAAGCTCATGATCTTCTGGAGAAGAATCTTCGTCTGATAACGTTGAGGCCCAACTATCCTCACCGGCCCATTCGATCGCGTTACCCGAGTTAATGATCACTTCTTGGCGTGTTGCGCTAAGCATTGACACCTGAATTCACTTTCAGATTGAGTTAAATTGTTTTCTACGACACCTGTCGAAATCTGTCTGTAAAGACTTCGTCGTCTTTTGAATCTGATGAAAGCTCAACAATATCCGGCAGTTTTTCTATCTCTTCGGTATCAACCCAAGAAGTGATGTATTTGACAATATGAGTGTGGTCAAAATCAGACGCTAGGGTCACTTCTCGGCGCATTTTTGCGAATGAAATGTCGTGTGGATCGATTTCTATTTTCTTAACTGCAAAAATCTTTTCGTCAAGTAGATGTCTACATTTGTAAACTTTGCCAAAGCCACCTTTGCCAAGCTCCTCGATTATCTCGAACTCGTTGTTTAGCCGCTGCTTCGCTCTAAATCCACTTCGCAGTCCAGCTTGTGGAATCGTGTTGTTTTGAAGAACTTTTGCGAGCGCATTGTGGAAGAACTTATTCGCGTATGATAATTTTATAGGCTGAAAATCAAGATTGAGCTGGATACAGTAGTTTTCTATCTGCTTTAGAATTTCTTGGTCTGTCAGTTGTCCGTTTTCTGGAACCTGTTTAGGGTATTTATCAAATTTATTGTGGAAAAGAAGTGATTAGTTGTCACTCAAAAGATTTTTAAATGGGAAAAATAATTATTCACCCTTTCCTTGCAGCTATTTCTGAGAAAATATGCAATAATCTGATAAAGATGATCCTGTTTTTCCCGATCAGTTCTTCGGACGAGCGTATTTCCTGCACTTTGCACCAAATCTCTTGCCTGAACACGTGTCATTTTCAAATGTTTTCAAAACGAGAAGGTCTCGTATAATTTCAACTTCCGGATATTTGAACACTGCACCAAAAAAGGATAAACGTAGAACATAAAACATTGCCGTAGGCGTGTTTTCCTTTCCGCTTGTATTGATTTTTTATATTTTCATACTTACTTCCTTTTCGGAGTTATCACGGACATATGGGCAGACCGCGAACGGATTTTCCCCAGATTTAGAATCGAAGCGGCCTCTTTTCGTCATTTTCGGACGGTCTTATATGTTTGACAAGCTCCGTTTGACATCTTCTTAGTTTCTCACTATCATCATTGAAATTTCTAGAACTAGTGTTTTTGAAATCAACAAAGAGAATTTGAGCTTTTATCAGAAAAGTCAGGACAACGCCAATTTTCGGCGGAACTGACAAATTTGCGGAGCGAAGGAAAAGTTGCGTTTTTACATAAATATTAAAATTTGCGACAAAGATTTGACTTTGAAAGATGAAAAAGAATACAGTATTCAGAATTCACGTCAAACAAAATGTTCTGTTCGGAAATCTCCAGTTTTTTTCTGGCTGTCTTTATCTTCCGATGATTTCCATGGTTTCTTGAAGAACTTCGGAAATTTCGTTTTGCAACCTTGCGACTTGCTGCTTGACAAAGACGAATACTTTTTCATAATCGGATTATCTGAAGGGGGTATTTGAGTCGCGTCGACCAGCTCCCAGCTTTGAGTGAGATTATAAATGTCGCTGTTGGTCATTAAAAACGTTAATCACCGATTGTGAATTTTATTTGATGACATCTTTTCTATTGAGAAAAGAGTCTGATTTAATGTTTTCTACGTTATAATCGCTTCAAACGCCTTACTGTCGCCTGAAACAGCTGGAGAGTTGTCACTTGTTCTGCGACTTGAAGGTTTTGAAACATCAGGCTCAGTTGGTGAACGAAGAATATTGTCGAGAATGTCGATTTCTTCCCGAGAAGCGGCGTTGATTTTCAGCAGCTCATTCAGTGGCATCTCATAAATATCGGCGTCTTACAAGAATTTTAAAGTCTAAAATTTATCTCTGGAAATTTGGCTACCAACTGTTTCGCGAAGGCTTCTCAGTTTTTCTCTATTTGAATTGATCTTGCAATCTATATCGGCAATCTCAGTTTCTTTTTTTGTGATCTGCTCGTATATACTTTCATTCATACTTTTCATCATATTTATGAAATTCTGCTGATCCATGAGTATCTGATTTGTGCGAGCTGGATTAACACGATGTGCCTGACATCCGCATGATCCCATCGACATTCTTCCAAACAAATATTTATTAGCGTTAATGACTTTGAATTGTATTTAATTTTTATGTAAAGTTTTCTGAACGATTCTGGACATCATGATTCATGTGACTACGATAGGAAGCTTCGAAGATTTTAAAGAGACTTTCGTGAAGAAATTTTTGAATTTGAAGCTTAATCAAACACTTTGGAACGATTTTGATAATTGCAGATTTATATAAATTTACATATTTACAAATAAATAAAAGCACAAGATTATAATTTGAACATTTTTCCCGAATTTATACAGGCGAAGAATAACTTTTGGCGTTTTCATTGGTGATTGATCGAACGGTAGAAGAAGATTTAGATGCATTATTGGTGCTGGAACTGACTGGGAAAATCAGCCGATGGAGGGCAGAAACGAGCGAGCTTGAAGATATAGATGAGCCACTTTGGTCATTTTGAGTCGAATGTTCTGCTGGAGATGAAGGGGGTGTATCAGTTTCATTGAGTTGTTCTGGGAAAAGCCTTTTACGGATATCCATGTCTTCGTTATCTTAATTAAACATGAGGTGAGAATAAATACTAAACTTTTACCGAATCGCAATGGATTTATTTTTATCACAGGGCTTTGGTCAGGACTATTTGATGGGATTCTGGGACGACCAGATGTCGGCGAACTCGATCTTTGCTGGCAATAAAGAGCCTCTGAGCCGATCGGGTCTGGTCGTTTTGGAAATGAGAATTTTCGACTTTCTGTTGGACTGTTCTGGTGTTTTATCTAGGCGTATAATTTTAAATCAAGCAAAGATATCGAGATGCACCTGAGACACTGCAGCATCAAGGTCAACCTGTGACATTTGTCTCCATTGCGCCATAACTGGACTGCCTTCCATTGTTTTGATAAGTTTGTATTTTTCTGGGCGACGAGGCTTCTGTGAATGGAAACTTTCGAGGATCAATTAAAATTTTTCATACACCAGTATTTTTATATTCCAAAATCGTTAATAGGAATTTTATTTCAAAAATGTGATCCATTCCTTTTTGCTTGCTCATCAAATATCAGAGAGTCCTTATATAGCTTTGACCTGCTTCTACGCTCCTGAGCTCTTTGAGTCTCCGCTCTTCTGCGACTTGCCAATCTGTTGAGCGCCTTGGACAAATCATTTGACCCTGGCACTCCTGCTTTTCCTATTATTGGCGTATTGAAGCCCGAACTCATTATTGATGAGTACGCCGATTTAAGCGATGTAAATGATGTAGATAGAGCGGGGCTTAAACGTTTAAGCTACTTTATTACGTGACGTGACTACCTCAAAAGTCCAGAATCGATCGGTGGCTTAGGAGGAGTACAAATTGGATCGGGAAGCACTCTCGTGGGGGTGTCATACGGACGTCCACAATGGACTTCAGCAAGCGAGTTGTGTGACAAATTGTGTGTAATATTTTGCGTTTCTGCATCGAGAGCAATCAGCGTTGAACTGAGAAGTTCCAAGCCCGAGTCGCCCATTTTAGCGTGATCATTAAGGATAGGGTCTGTTGAGTTAAAGTCGTGATCTTTTGTATCTTTCGACGGTTCTGTGTCAGAAGCACCCTTTGGTGTTTTTCGTCCGGGTAGTGAGAACGGAGTTTGCACTTCCATAATCTCTTGTTTCAAGCTTTTCACTTGACAGTTACAGGCTTCACTGGGACTTCTTGATTCTTCCAGTAATCTGACAGTCTCCAGATACTTTTGCTCGAGCTCATGGAATTCGGCAATGATATGCGCCTGCGATCGCTGCGATTCCTCAAAAGCATTCAGATTCTCATCTGCTTCTTGCGCTTTCTGCTGCTTGACACGTTGGGCTTCAACAAGTTGAGTGAGCAGCTTGGTAATCTGTTCTTGCTGCTCGAAGCATTCGTTGGTCTTTCTAGAGAGTTCTTGTCTGAAGTACGCCAGTCGTTTGCTGCAGAAAAATATTGTTAACACCACTTATCACCCTTTCGATTTGATAATTCTATCGAACATGATTTTATCAATCAATATTATTGAAATCATAAAAGATAAGCTGCGATTATTATTTCAGGCTAATCACCACTTTATATTATATATTATTGGATACCTAACAGAGTCGAGATCTTTGACCGAGCCATCGACCAAATGGCAGTATTCCTCCTCCTTCGTTTCTAATTTTCCGACAGTCTCATTAATGTCTTTTCTGAGCTCATTATTTTCGCGCTGAAGGCGCTGTATTCTTTCATCTAATTGATTTATATGTTCTTGCACAGTATAGCCACCACGAAAGATCCGTCCAGATACACTTGGAGATGATTCGCTGGAGCAAGCACCGTCATCAAAGCCTTTGAGAAGCTCGTCTTTCAGGAACACGGAATGCTTGAGCTGCGAGTTTTGTTCAGTTGTATCGTCGAGTGCTTCTTCAAGCTCGTTTATCTACGTCCATAGTTAAGCTTTTTCACCAAAAACGCCAGTCTACCTGGTCAACAAGCTGGCGATTTTTCTCAAGCAATGTCTGCCCGATGCGGGCTGCCAGCTCCAAATCTCTCTCCCTCTCTTCTAGCAGGCTTTCCAGTGCCTCGACATCATAAAAAGCCTGGGACATTGATATTGTTCGAAGCGAAGTATCCAAAAGAAATTGAAGAGTTGCTTTCGCCTAGGAAAGTTTAAATTTCTTCAAGATACGATATAGAACTGACTACCCGGGGGGCCGTCAGGTATTTGTCAGTTGCCTTGGGTTTTGGACTTATGCCAAGACAGCAGTCTGTGCTCTATCTGAAGGAATTGTAGCCTCGGGCATAATAGTGATATGCAATTTGCACAAGACAATTGGGGGTGATATCAGTTCAGCTTTATCAATATTAACAAATATCTTACACTTTTTTATATGCTCAAAATTACCGAAAAGTGTGTTCTCTCTTTGCTAAAGCGTCCCTTTTCAAAAGATTCTATTAATCAAATTTGGTCGCTGAGAAGCAAACAAAAAAGAAAAGCAACGCGAGCACAATTTTGACCGTAAGTTCAATGCCTTTTGCACAGGCCTCTTTTCGACAGAAGGGTTATGAATAATTTATGAAATTGCCCAAATAAGAGATACATATTTCATTTATTGGGAAAAAATGGCAGCGGCATTTTATTCTAATATGTATATAAAGATGTAAAATAGTTGACATCTTAATTTGTTTTTAAATTGCTTCCAATAGCTTTTTTAAATAAAACCAAAAAGCGTTTTGCGAGTGTGGTCATCGAAAAGACCTTATTAGTAAGACATATGTCAACCAACAGTATGTTGTGCGTGATGCGTGGCGTTCAATGTACATGCAATCGATTCTGATGATTTACAGTTTTATTGAAGCAATCCCCAGATCAACCACTTAATTAAATCCAGAACCTAATTCAATCGAAATTACCTGTTCTGGTGTTAGTGGATCTTCTTCCGAGTCGAAATTCTTTCTTTTTGCGTGTTCAAAATGAAGAGTTGATTTTTTCCTATCAGAAAAAGCTCTAAGTCTGTATCTTTTTGTTTTTATATCACTGGCTTCCTCGCTTTCATCTGCCATCTCTTAGACATTCCATAAAATTCAATCACTTTTCTCAATTTTTCTTATCCTTTTCATTGCTATCAAGTTTTAAAAATATAGATATTCAGTAATATACAAATTTATCAACAACTCACTCCAACAACAATCTTAGCTACCAAGATGCCCGGTGCGATCTTTTTCCCAGGAGAGATGTATGCATCCTTTCGTTTTTCTAAAATTAGCGCCATCTAGCAAGTGCAGAGTTTTTTCTCCCATTTTCTTTACTGTAGCTTGCATATTCTATGCCATGTGGATTAGTTAAAAAATACGACATATTTTATCTAAAAAATGGCTAAAACATGCCATCAATCACGTCAATTGAATTAAATTGTATTTATAGAGTAGATTATTAACAACAATTCATTGCCATAAAGAGTACCCATACTATATCAGCTTCACATAACACCTTCTGGGCGATTCCTGATTTGCTCAGCCGGTTAATTATCTATTTATGATTATCTACTCCCAATGGGCAGTGGTCAGACTTGTACGTGATCTCCATCGTTTATTAATCTACTTTTTCTTTAAAGTAGAGCCTCTTTCCTGATCCGTCGATTTTTCGCGAAGATAAAGTTGCTCCCAATTGAGTCTGAAAAAGTAAAAAGTCATATTTAGTATTCACAATTGAAGATCAGGGCCTGATTCAAGCTCTGCAGGACCGAGAGTCGTGTAAATGTAATTGTATAAAAGCGTGTATTGAAGCAGATGATAGATTTTTTTAATAATCTCAGAGTAGCAATAGAATTAAAAGTAGAAGATACAAACATAAAAGATTTAATTAATTATATATGATCAAAATAAGATCTTTTATTTAAATAAACACACTAGGAACACAGCCTTTCGGTCCAATTTCAAATTCGACAGTATTTTTCTGAAACAACCATTTTATTTTCAACTACGCCGATCATGATCGATGAATCGTGGACTTACATGGAAGATAATCTCTTCATACTTGATAAGCTGTTTCCAAAATCCGATATTTGGATTCACGCACGATCTCTTTTCTCGGACGAGGTCAAAAGCTGCTTTCAGCGGCATTGCCCGATACTAATGAGCAAACTTTGTCAATTATTACGCAAGGACGCATTGATAAAGTCTCCAATTATGTACCTTCATTAGAAATGCGAGAATTACAGATGTCGATCTGGAAATTCCCATATTACAGTGAACTAGAACAGATCCTCCAATTTTTAATTCTTCATTAATAACTCTTGTTATCGTATCAAAAGCATTCTTTATCGGCTCTGATGGACTATCCTTGTAATTTACTGTAGATGGGTCATGATTGAGTGCTTCAAAGTCAACTCCGATCAATTCTTGATGATAGAACGCGACCCGACCTGACTCTACAGAGCTTGATGTATTTTCTGCGCTCAGTCCAGTCTGCGTTTGGCAGGTTGTGCGTGCAGTTGACGATACACGAGACATTATACTTCTCGGCGTTCATCTCGTTCGCAGCCGCGTTTCCAGCAGACAGATACAGCCGTGGAGTTATTTCGTTGTATCCATACTGATGTTCCATCTTGTCTGAATTATCGAGAATGAACGCCAACAATTCAAAACAAAAGAGGTAAAATCGGATAAAAAGGAAGAATTAGTGACATAAAATTGTTAGCAAAACACAGAGAATTTCAGTTTTTCTTTATAAATGCGAGGAAGAACTCGCCGTTTCTTGATGAAACGGGAGCTTGTTCTTCTTCACGATTCTTAATTTTCTCAACTTTTCTCTCAACGGGCTCTTCAATAATCACTATCTCTGCTGGTTTTCGCGACTTTTCATTTAATTCGCATCTCTTCTCAGCTGATATTCTCTCCAAAAAAGCTTTATACTTTTTTGGTCTCGCTTTCGCCAATTCAAAAATTGTATTTTGATCTGGAACTTCAAATATTTTGGTATTCGTTTCAGCGTGAATAAACGCCTTTTGTCCAAGTCGCGATTTCTTCAACGACCATCCGTCAGGGAGCTCCATTCTATTATCTTCAATTATCTGGAGATCTACTCTTATCAATTCTTTAAAAATCAACAAACTTTAGCGATATGCATCTATGAACGACAAAACATGCTGTCAGCGCCCGCTTTTTCGCACTTTCGAAATTTGATTGCAAACTGATAACCAAAAGACTGTCAACAACCTGCATAAAACAAAAAAAAAATCAAAATTTTTCAAAAAAATTTTGAAAATTTAAAAGTTCTAGATGTCCAAATGTGCCCTTTATTGCATATTTTAGTGCTTGTGAGGTAATGTTGTGTTTTTACAGTGATTGGGTAATATAAAAATAAACTTTAGTTACAAAAATATTTAGACAGCCGTATTAAAACTTTCGTGATGATCTCACACTTGATGTGATCGACTGACGAGATTCTAAAAGAAATTAGAAAACTGCTTGTTCAAAGCTGACTATACCCGATCCTCGCAAACCACTTTCTTTTTTCTGTCTTCTTGGGGGAGCTAAAAGGCCTTTGAGCGCTGACTTTCTAGCTGCATGTTTTGGATCAAGGATGTTCCTCGAAATAGAGGCTAGGAAACAGCCGGAACCGCTTTCGGATGCTGGAAGTCTCAAATATTTTCCAGCAGAGCCTTTTTCAATGACATCAATGGGCATCTTGAGTGGCACCGGCGTCAGTTTGAATTCTGACTTGGCTGGCAGTTGCGAGATGCCGTATTGAATGACTTCTTCGTTTTCTTTTGAGAGTGAGCTCCGAGTGAGGTAAAGCGTACCGGCTGAGCGAGGCAGAAGAAGTGAAGCAGCGAGAATGAGCTTGAGGCCTTCTTGTGCCTGAGATACACCTTTTGCAAGAGCATGAAGTCGCGGATCGTTGTCGTCAAGTCCTTCCATGAGCATAAATCTGTTTTTAAATGTAAGTCATCAAGAATCGTCACAAAATTAGCACCTGAGTGGATCAGCAGCAGCAGATAAGGAACATTTCGGCTCAATAAGAACAACTTTGACATGAAGTAATCTTGCATCAGTTGGCTGCATAGTAGAGAGTGGCGGAACTACTTCATAAATATCCTCATTGATTCCGTATTCTGTCATCATATCGCGTACTTCTTGATGCTTTTTTGTTGGCATACATACTGAAAACACAATCAATTTATCATTATGATTATAGAATACCTATTATAGTCTATGATTCATAGAGGACTTATCGGATAAGTTATTCATTAATTTCAAAATTTCTTACCGATAAGTTTTGGTTTTGTCGCTTGAGATGTATTTGGCTCGTCTCCACTTGCAAATATAAATCTTGACTGGGTCAGCTCTTCGTCAAGTATTCTTCCCGCCTTGACGACGACGTCCGCTAGCATTGGCAAGCTGCTCGTGCAGCCTCCACAAAGTAAAACATCCTCGGACTCTTCGCCATTCAACAAATTCGCCACGGCCTGTGGTCCCACCAGACTCGTGGAGTCGACAATGAGCATTTTCTTTTCGCGGACAGCATCGCTCAACTCTATTGGCGTCATAAACTCATGTGAAAATACAAAGAGGCCATCTTGTAAGCCTGTTCCAGGCTCAAACTCAATTCCAGCTGCTTCTAATTCGTCTGAAATTTCTTTTGCCCGAGCTTTGCGCGGATTCACCCAGCCATAGACTGGCAATTGAGCGCGAATGTGTTCTTGTTCTCGGAGTTCTTCTGATAACGTGTCGCCAAGCGTAAGCGCTGACTCGCGAATTCTCATGCGAGCCAGCGAGGCGGCCAGTTTAATTGCGTACTAAAGTCAAACTTTAAAGACTCGTTATTCTGAATAAGACTTACATTTCCAAGTTGTGTTTCTACTTCTTCGACTTCTTCGATTCGATTTCCAAGTTGAAGTTTGCTTCTCGTTCCGCGGGAGACAAATTTTCTTTTAACAAAATCCCAAAGCATCACGATTACAAGCGTGTTGAGATCATCTCCGAGCGGCGCGCCACCAAGGAAACCCGACTCGATTAGTAGCTCCTCCAAATGCGTTCGATATCTGAGACAGGAAAATGCAAGATCAAATGCAATGCGCATCTCACGGCTTTCGAATGATGTTTGTGACGTCAACGACGTACTAGAAATACCGTAGCTACAGTGTGTACAAAAGGAAGCTTGTTTACCTGGATTTTAAGTATTTGATGGGCTCTGAGTCTGTTGTGTCCTCTTGGTGCGCCAAATTTGCGAATTTCTCTGATGCAATTATGAAAATGTCATCTGATAAAAGAGGCGTGTCCAAGATTTCCTAAATAGTACCATATAGCATAGGTACAGTCGTTCTAGATGACAAGAAACGTCTGGTATACCTTGGACATTGCTGCAGATACGTCAATACTCGTTGTACTCATACTTCACTTGTCAAGTTGCATCTACACTCAAAGATCCCGTTCTTTCGACTTACCGAGTCTGAATATGTTAGAGTGATGAAAAAAGAGTCTGCCAAACAATAAAATCGATTTAAGCAACGACCATTGAACGGCACTGACACTTTGAGCAGGAGTAAAGAGAAATTTGGTGAACCGGGATTTCGTTTTTGCTTTCGCTCCACCAAGATAGAGAGAGGAAAAAACGCACAGCGGGCATTAAAAGATAAAGTGGGGGTAAAACGGGATCGTAGAGATGTTTTTTGAGATTTTTAATTTTTTCTGCGAATTGGTAAGTTTACAGACCGGTCGGTGAGGGGAGCCTCGGGTCACAGAGTGCATCGCCGGGGGCGTGAGCGGAGCAGTAAGTGTATTAGTGTCTGTGTGATTTATGAATGCTTTTTTTCTTGGATTTGATGCGAGGAAAGAAGGAAATGTTGAACTTTCAGGTACCAGAAGATGGCTAGAGTAAGGACCAGCGCACAGGCCCGAGGCAAAATACCGCTGAGCCGAAGCCAACGCACCGACCGGACAGTTTTGAGTGGCAGTAAAGAGTGAATAGTGAGCATGTTGCGGCATGGCCGATTGAAGAAATTGTGTTAAATCATTTTTAACAGCCACGCGCGCACTCTACGCAACTACGCAAATTATATATGAGTACAGATTGATACAGACGTAGGAGAGATGCAAGATGCACATAATAGAAAGCGTTTGTCCTGTCTGCGATCAATGTGAAAACCAGCGGTACTTGAGTTAGCAAAATGGCTAGCTCGAGGTTTTATTGATATTTATAATGATTTTTTATACGAAAATTTAAGTTCAGAAGCCCCGTTTCAGGCTGATACAAGGACAGTGAGTCATACAAAGTAGATGTTGCCGTTGATTTTTCTCTCAAAATGTGACCCCCACAACAAGTAAGTTTAAAAATGAATGTGGGGGACATAGGTGTGTTTTTTTGGGGAACAAAAAATAGTCGCACAAATATACTCAGTTAATCGGCAGGTCGCGATCTTCCAAATAGCGGTACTCGAATGTGAAGCCGTCTTTCCTTCTCTGTGCCCAGCGCTCGTAGTCGAAGTAAATATACGTTCCCTGAACAAACATTTTTAAAACAGCAGCTCTAGAAATTCAGCAACGCAAGAATTTGTAAAAGGGCAGTTTATATCAACGAAGAGTACCTGTTCAAATTCTTCATTGATCTGCTTTGGCTCCTCGTGTCGCTGAAACCACATCATGTACTTGGTATGAAATCGCCAAGATTGCTTCTTGAGCGTCACAGCTGCAAGATACTGGGCGCGCGTGCCTTCCATATAGTAGAAAATGTAGAATAGTGTCTCGACAGAGAGCTTGAGGAAGAACTCCGGAGTGTGCATTTCATTTATGCACGTGTTCGGATAGAACTTGGGCGTTTCGACGGGATAGCGGGGCAGATACTGTCGTGGCTTTTCCGAGTCCGATAGTTGGGGCATATGGCGATATGCAGCTTCTACCTGTGCGCGTTGGTTATCGAATTCCCGTTGCGCCTAAACAAGTCGATCTGATGAAATCTCGATTTTTATTTAAAAACAAACCTCAGGAGAAACTTGCACCGGACTAATGAGATCAACAAGCGTACACTCTTTGAATAACATGTCAGAGCTCGACCTTGAAACGTTGTTTTCCGAAGGAATCTGAATGAAAACGAGGTGAATACAACTGGTTATTTATCTTTCAGGATGGGTTAATGGACTGATGTCGGTTATACTTACGTTGTCGCTGGAATTCAAGGACACGTTATTATGAACTTCTCCGTTTTGTCCATTACTATGCTGAGAATCTAGAATGCAATAATAATTAAACTGTAAGTAAGCTCTAGCGATGATTACCTTGGGTGTATTGATGATTTGCAATGGGTTCTCTTTGAGGCATTACCGGCGTGAAAACGTTCTCGGCAAACGGACTCGTTCTCGTCTCTTCTTCGTCGTCGTTAATGTCAAGCTAGAAGTTTGTTGATAGCAAGAAATTCAGAGGTAAATCTTATCTAATGAACAGTCATTAAAGATAAATCCTATTCCTATTGAAATTATCAGCTGCTTTCTTGAAAATTCATAGCTATGGAGTGAGCCTTACACTTTGTTCAATAAAGTAAAAAATATTTAGCTTAAATCATTTTAAAAATATGGTTTACACAGTAACCGAGCAACTTGAAGAGATATTCGTTTTCAAATTCAGACGATTCGATGAAACAAATTATAAAAACAGCAGATATCCTACTGATGAAGATGTTTTATGCCTGCACTCTACTCTTGACGTAAGCGTTACATATCTTCATAACTGGTTCAAACGACGTCTTCAAAGATTCCTGAACGAGAAGAGGGAACATGCAGTAAAAAGAGCAGAGTCTGAAACCGGGATGTAAATTACCTCGATCACCTAACCTCTGAGATGAGATGATTTTAAAATCACCTTAACTTTTTTGAGGTGATTTCAAACCACCTCGACTTTTCTGGGTTGAGGTGAGAT
>Ga0115008_10003707_pt1 | contig 12654 bp, 13 predicted proteins | sample FraStrMetagenome_FD_87164 | JGI IMG/M metagenome (GOLD analysis project Ga0115008, IMG submission 87164) | Marine eukaryotic phytoplankton communities from Arctic Ocean - Fram Strait ARC3M Metagenome | ecosystem: Environmental > Aquatic > Marine > Oceanic | place: Fram Strait | collected...
CGAATGGGCCAACAATTTTCAACACGGTTACGGAAGATTAATGTCCATACGCATGGGGCTATACGTCGGCTATTGGAAACAGGGAAAGCGACACAACAAAGGGAAACAAATTTATTTAAACGGCACTGTGTACAACGGCGGTTGGTCGCGTGGGTTAAAGACGGGGCACGGTTCTGCGGAATACCAAGACGGTACGGTATACGTCGGCTTTTGGTTGGAAGACGAATACAACGGGAGGGGCATCCTGAGTACACCTTCGGGTGTCATTTTTAAAGGGGAATGGCACTGTGGAGAACGCGAGGGTTTGTTTGTGGAAAGTGATGGGGAATACATAAAAACGGGTAATTGGGTGTGTGACATGAGGCATGGAACATTTAAAATCAACAACAGTGCGAGTGAATTGTATTTGTGGGGCACTAAAACGGATTTTACAGTGAAAGAAGCTCGAAAAGCGGTACGAAAAATGTTATCCAAGCGTGATTATTTGTCAGCGGAGGAAGTGCTTCATTTTTTCCCCGCGCTGGTCAAGTGGAAATTATTTAAAAAGTACGACCACAACGGGGCGCTGCTCAACTTTTTAGACAAGTCAGTCATACGGTGCAAGTTTCAAAAGTATGCGTACAACTTGTTTATGGACAAACGATACGCGTTTGTCGAGAGGTTGTTTGTACTGTCCGAGTTTCGTCAAATTCGTTCCGTACTTTTCGATTGCATTACGGACAATTTTGTGGCCAACCCATGGATAGTGGGGAGACAATCCTATTCGGAACAGACCAAATCTAAACTATTGGAAGGGCTGCATTTGGGAGAGTTTGGACGATGTCAACCGACAGACCCATTTACCCGACAGACATTGACGGAAGAGTCGGGCAAGTGGTTGCGGGCATCGCCCAAAAAAGCCCGCTCCGTCTACCATGATTTTATGCAGCAGGTCGTGGAACCGGAAGAAATTGACGTGGTTGCGTTTTCTTACACCGTCCAAGATTACGAGGAGTTGATACGAAACGCGATGGCGTCCAACGACAGAGATACAATACACTTATTAATGAAAGAAAGAAACGAACTTATACAGAAACACCAGAAAACCCAACGTGAGTCAGCAGATCGGTAGCACAATCGATGGTGTTTTGTGCGTACAGAGTTGTCACGGTCACTGGTTTTTTCTGACCAATTCGCCAAGCGCGTCCAACCGCTTGTTTGCGAACGTGAACATTTTCAAGAGGTTCCAGGAAGACAATTTGGGAACCGGCAGTCAAGGTAATGCCGACCGACGCTGTTTTAGTTGTCATGACAAATACCCGCACTTTTTTTTCCGTTTGGAATTTTTGAATGGCTTTTTCGCGTTGCAACGGTGACATGCGTCCCTCAATGGAGGCGTAAATAATGCCTTTGGAAGTGAGCGCTGCACATAGTTTGACCCACGAATTGTGAAATTGTGTAAATAAGAGGATTTTCTCATCGTGTGTCTGTACCATATTAATACATCTTTTTATTTTTGCACCGTATTCGTCCGCTGTACCCACTAATTGGTCGTGCAGCGCCATTTCCATTTCAACCGTTTGACCGGTCATATCTGTGGTATACCAAGTTGTATTTTTCAGAGTCCCGGGGTCCGTCTCGTCGATGGTAATTTCGTTCAACACGCTGTTTCCCGCTGGTTTTCGACCAAGTGGACACTTGCGCTGGGAGTCGTGTCTGTAGGCCGACTGGATACACTCGAAGCAAAACATGTGGTTGCAGGGCGTCAACGTTGGTCGGTCCATTGCATCCATGCATATGGAACATTTTTCGTTTCCCTGGGACCAAGAATAAATCAAATCTCGTAGCGACTCGTCGTAGTTTGTCGAGCCCAATGAATCCATGAAACATTGCATTGAATTCGTCTCGGTTTGAAACTGCCCATTTTTTGATGGGACACCGTAGTTGCAAATTCGGTTTAAAGATGGGTGAATGGCCGCTTGGCGTAACCACCGCGCATAGTGCAACATCCGTGTTCGATAGTTAGGTATCCCGCGGTCGGCTTGTATTCGTAATCGAATGGACTGTAGCAATTGCTTGTAGAGTGTGGGGTGGTCGTGTTTCACGACCGAAGTCACGTGGGTGACACTGGGCAATTGCATCCGAACGTGGCGCTTTTGTTGCCACCACGTCGATTGGCTCAATATGGAGCACAACAACGACGGTGACGAGCTTGTCGGGGACTCGTTGGCGTCTTTGAACGGCGCCACTCCGTAAAACGAAAGCGACGACAAAATGTTTTTCAGACCTTTGGGCCACGGGGTGGCGGACACACACCATCGATAGGGGGCAAATAGACGACATACCGCCCGACTAGTCGCGGAATGAATGGCGCGCATCTCGTGGGATTCGTCCAAGATAATGCGGCCCCAGCGTACCGCACCAATCGAAGGCACGTGTTGTTGGGTTTCGTTCACAACGACGCGGTAGGTCGTGACCACTATGTCCGCGTTCCGAAGTTTGTCCATGTTTTTGGTCCTACGACTCCCATGGAATTTTACGACCCGAAGCGAGGTGGTATATTTCGCGGCCTCACTTATCCAGACGTTCAGCATTGTTGTGGGTACAACGACCAGTGTAGGACCGTCGGCTTTGTGCGATGCAATCAACGCCAACATTTCCACAGTCTTGCCAAGCCCCACGTCTTGGGCCAACAACCCACCTCTGAAGGACATGTTTGGGGGGGTCAATGACAAATAACCAAAGACCGAAGTATAAAAGACAAACCCGTCGGACAGTTCGCGCTTGGTCCAGCCCCACGACGACAACGAGGGTGAAGAAGATTCACGCTCGACCAGCCAATTTAAGCACTTTTTTTGAAAGGGGAATAACTCGCCCGTGAAAGATTCGGCGGGTTCCATGGGCGCGCATTTTTTCTTGGAAGCTCGCAAAATGCTGTTGAAAAAACTGTGGTTCACGGGACCCGGGATGTTTTTGGGACGTGTGTTGGGGTACAAATTGAAAAACAACCTTTGTAAATTCATGCTCTTCCCATTGTTGCGAGATTGTGGGTTGACAAAGGTCATGTCGTGAATATTAACGTCGAACGAGATTGTTTCGGGAGTGATTTGACTACACTCGAACAGAATGAGTGGCAAGCAATCGCTATTCCATTGTTGTAACTCGGCTTTTAAATGTTGTACCGGCGTATTCCACATTTGCAATTTGAGCATCAGTGAGACGCGGATGTTTTCGGGAAACAAAGACAAGACGGCCTCGGTAGAATCGTTGTACAAACAACTGCTAAACGTATCCACCGAAACCGAGTGGATGTCACACAACACATGGAAATACGACATCCATTCCACGCGGAAATCGTGAATGTCCGAACTGAAACACCCACGCGGCTTCGGTCGTGAAGGACAATGCATGTGGTCTCGGGTTAGCGTTGCTATCAACCGCCATTTCTCCCATTCTGGCGAGTGGGGGTCGTTAGGACGGCCAAAACGAATGTAGTTGGACAGTGCGTTTGTTGCCGTTAATTTGCGTTTCATGGATTTTTTGAATGTAGTTGAACAACTTATTTTACCTATTTTTCGCGTCCACGCGTACCGAGGCACGATGTGGTTTTGTTTTTCATGTCGGACATTGACCCATTCAATGCGTTGGTCGGACATGTGTTCCCATATCGAAGGCAAACCGTCTGCTCGTACCATCCGCACCAACGCATGGGTAGAATCAAAATTATCAATACGCCTTGTTACGCCATCAAATCGAACAGTAGAGCCAATGTACGTATTTTCACTGTCACGCACCTTTAATTTTTTGGGGACGTGGCCCATTGTCGAACGGACCATTAACCAATGGCAACCTCGGTGCAAATCATCGCCGAAACGTTCGACGGCCTCTTGGGCGGAGCTTTCGCTATATCCCATTTCAATGTAGCGGTCCATAATGTTTAACAAGAAATGTCCTTTTATATCACATTCGTCTTAATCTCAACATAATCAAACTTTGAATTGAATTGAAAAAAAATAAACAAAAATGGCCGAAATCGAAGCGCACCTGAACACGGTTCAAAATTGGAAAACGGAACTTGTTCAAGTGTCCAAGCAAGACATTGTCAGAGAATTAGCAAGTCGAACAACGCCAATCTTTACGACACTCTTGCAAACCATACAACAACAGCAAGAACGCATAACCAAATTAGAGGAAAAACTACACATATGTACAACTTAATTTTGGTACTATTTAAATTAGGAAAAGATACTGAGAATGCCACCATGTCCTCTCTGTAAAAAAAAGCACACGAATTCGTGCGGTTTGCGTTTGTTCAATTCGGAAAATGAATGTCCAATCTGTATGGAAAAAAATGCCAACATGATCGCTCTGCCCTGTGGTCATCAATTTTGCAAAAAAGACCTAGAACGAATAGGGTTTTACAAAAGCAGGGTCATTAGAAAACCTCCCAGGATCATTAGACGACCACGACTCCCAATAATACCACCGAGACGCACTACCATAAGTCTACCCATCGTAGTACAAAAACGTCGACGATGCGGATGGTGCGGACACATCGGTCATCAACAACCTCACTGTCCGGCTCATCGCCAACAATGCGGGTGCAGGACTTACAAAACCGCGCGCCACAAACAGTTACACAAATCAAAATCCAAATGCCGAGCATGTTTGAAAAGAGGGCATCGGTTTAGAACCTGTGCACACACAATCAAAGGAATTAAATAACACTGAGGCCAGTTTAAAAATGGAAAGCAAAATACAATTCACCCAAATAAAAAAATATTTTAAACTGCGTGAAAAACAACCAAATATTAGTATAAATACATCACCCACGTGGTACAACCATGTTTCGTTCTCTCATTGTTACAACTGTTTTTTTTGCCACTGCCAACGCCTTTGGTGTTGGACCAGAATGCGATAGTAAATTGAATAATATAAAAGGAAATTGTATCAAAATCAGCGATTGTACTACAAATGAATGGACCTTTGGTCCAGCGGATAGTCCAGTATGCGACGAACCAGGAGCCGATTATCAATTACCCGATACAAAAGTGTGTTGTTTTGACAGACCCAAGAAAGGTCAACACCCTAAGACGATCCTGGCGAGTGCACAACATAAACGCAAGAAAGCGCAGCCAAATAAACCCAAATAATCATTTTAATTGTTTGTTTATATCTAAAATACTATTGTACACGATTGTAGGGTTGTTGGGAGTAGTCAAATGCAACTCGCCCGTCTCAACCATGTAGAGCAGCCATTTTTGCTTGTTCTGCGCGATTAGAAACGATTTCTCGGCGGGTAATCTAAAAATATGATTTGGGGCAAAAAACATCCAGTCTGATATTTTTCTGTCGCGGTACGTGTTCCACGCACAATACAGGCGCATCGCGGGTGGTAACTGTTCGCAGACGAGCATATGCATGTTTTCGTCCCAATACGGCGATGGTTCGACCACTTCTTCTTCCAGTTCGAACGTGTCGGCAAAATGTTTGGTGGTGAAGACATCTGTTGGGTTCATTTTTTAATAATGTATTCTAAATTTGTATTCTAAATTCATCCGATTCGTTGGATTCTAATTCGTACTCGTCGAGGTCGGCATCTTCGTCCTCGACGTTGGCCAATTCATACTCGGGCTGTTTGGAACGATACTGGAAATAGATAAGAACAAGAAAAAAAAACAGAAAGACTATCAACCACCAAGTCATGTGTCTTTTTTTTTCGTACTTAAGTAATCGAATCCACTTTTACCAAGACTCTCCCTATATAATCTTATTGAATTTGTTAAATATGTATGCCCGATGGTTCGCGGGTATTTTTATGAGCATTTGTTTTGTACTTCAAGTTCGAAATTTCAACAAATACCGCGTGGAGAAACGGCGTAAACACGACGAAGCGCAAGTTTATTTAAATTCGGATGTGTGCGTGGACGCGGTGACTCGTTCTCAGTTGGGTACGTTCAATTTGTGCGAGCGTGCTGAGCATATTGTGAACGAGTCACCTACGGAGGCGGCATTTTATGATATCGTCAATGATTGGTATCCTTGTGGTCATGGGCGTTGTGTGGGGTTTGGCGATTGGCTGTACAGTAATTTGCACTGGTTTGTGATGATGATTTTGGTGACGTCGATGATGTTTTATTTCAAGTACGTGGAGCATCAACGAGATATACTGTATACAAAAATGCGGTTGCCGTTGAATTTACAAAATACCCAACATGTCGATTAGTAGTATAAAGAGACCATTGTCCAAAAAAATATGGATGCATGGAACGACCACGAATTAACATTTCAGCCTGCGGAAGGTCTGGAAAAAACCGAAACATCGGTCCGTGTTTTGGACAACGACGCGTCCGATGACGACAAGAAGAGGGCCCAAGCCGAACGAATGATGGCGTTGGGTGCGGAGAGTGAGGCGATAAGTGATTTCCAGAAAGGCCTCGAATTGGAATCAAGAATACGTGAAGATCCTGGTTACACGTTTTTGATGTTGGTGGCTGCTTTTTCGAATCGCAAATTGGGCAAGTTGGTGTCTTCCACCGGGTCTGGAAACACCGGTGACATTGACAATATTGTGGCGGTCGTGGTGCAAAAGGATAACAAACACTGGATGCAAGAACCGGAAATCTCGGGCGTCATCTACTTGGCCCCCGCCGTCTATGGACACATCAAGGAGGCTCAACAGATTTTGAACAGTCGCACTCCCTTAAAGATGTTGATCGAAGACGAAACATACAAAACCTTGTTTGCCCGACTTGTTTCCGTGCGTATGTCGTTGTCAAACGTGTTGACGGAAAAACCAGGGTTTAACAATAGTTATTTGCGCTTGCACCAACAACAAACGATGTTGTTAAAGGCGTTGCGTCGTGTTACAGTAAAAAGTATAGATTGGACTCGACCAAATAGATAAAAAATTAGTTTATATGACGTTTTTGTATATTTCTCTCGGCAAGGTGATACGACCTCCCGACACTACTTTAGGATTGAATAACTTGAAATCGGGAAACTTGTCTTGAATTTCTTGTATATTTTTCATGAGTTTTTGTAAAACAGGGTGTTCCATGTCGCAGGGTGCGTTGATGGAGTCTGTTGCTTTGCGGTTTTGTGCGGAGGTGGGTGTGATACGAAGGACATCCGATGGGTTTATTTTATCAATAAACGTATCCGAAGGTGAGAAGGCGCAGTGTCTCATGTTTAAGGTATCGTTCAACGAAATGTTGTATTCTTGCTCCATTTGTTTGGGCGATTGAATGGCCAATGGTCTCATGACCTGTGCATTGGCTGTAAGTGAACCTTTCCACATGCACGTGTCAGTAATTTTGGCACAATTTTGGGCCGATAGTTCGTCCCACGCGTAAAACTTGGTGGATTTCCCCAAATTGGACGGGTAAAATTTTTGTTTTGCGTTGTGTGTGTTGTACATGCGGTATCCTCCCAGGCTCGACGATTTGACGAGGATTGAGGGGGACGTTTTGACGGCGGCGTTGACGAAATAAACGCTGGAAAGGTCCGAAAGGATACCATGGGACATGTCGGAATGAACCTCGGTGGCGCTGTCGGAAACTTGTTTGGCGATCACGTTTCTCAATGCTTCGGTATGGGCGGCAACGGAATACGTGTTGTCAAATTTCATGCGTTTGCATTCCGAATCGTGTTCGCCGGCCGAGATGCCGGATTGCAACTATTTGTTGTAGGAATCTTTAAAGGTGGCTTCGGCCGACACGTCTACAACGATTCGATGTTCGACTTGTTCGCATCCGAATTCGTCGGGTCGTGAGATGGAATATTCGCCCACTGAGTTTCCAGCAGTTGGGAAATTCAATTTTTCAAGCGATGCTTTGGCAACGGGTGCGTCAATCGAGTAGACCGACCGACCCTTTGTCACACACGGATGAAACCAGGATTTATCCTCTTCGCTCAATGTATATTCTTTGGTGGTTTGAACGACAAGACCTTGGACGACCACGGGCAAACCATGGACAAGAGCGGCCTCTTGGTCGATTGAAAAGTTCGCAAGGACGGAAACTGATTTCACGTGCTGTGACTGTTTGTTGAGAGTATCCATGACGGATTGCAATGCTGCGGTAGTATCATTGTCAAAGTTAATGACGGAAGATTTTTCAACAGGGATAGACATTTTATTAACTTAATAGGACATATTATATAGGGTGTTTTGGTTGTTTGGGGTGGGTTCGGTCGACATCCACGACGACGTCCATCTATCCCAAATATGTTTGGGGTGTTGTATGTAGTGTTTTTGATGTCCACATTCCGAATCAAGACATCGCTGAATGATTTGTTGACGCGTTACGTCGATCATGTACCATATTGCATTTCCTTTGTGTGTTCGCCCAGCAATATAACATTTTTTGGATTTGGCTGGTACCGAATAAAACCCGCTGGATATCATTTTCAATTTGTTGCGTAGGATCATGGCGTGTTCCGTGCAATCGAGCCAGTCTAATATCGGGTTCAGCGCGTTGCAGTTTAATTTCCGGGACGAACCCTTTTGCACCGTGGCACATGCCCATTTTCCATTTTCCAACCGACGGAATAAATTATTCGGATGTATTGAGGTTGATCTGGGTTCGGAATTGTTTATTTCCAAACATTCACGAGTCTCGCTTTGCCGTACCTGTACCAGGAGTTCCCACCAAGGGCTGGCGTGTTTGAGAACGCGGTCCGAGTTGAATTTCCTGGAACCAGGAAGACGAAACATTCGATTTTTGGTGTAGACGGCGGTGTCTATCGCGTTTGCAATGGGGTTGTCTTGCATGGCTAAGACGGTGCGTCGGACAAACGCGCCCACGTGGTACACATTTTTAAACACGAGGTCCGTAGCAATGACATGGTAAGATATTTTGTTGGTTGACGAAGAATCGATAATTTCAAAGTTGCATTCGGTGTTGTACATAATCCGAACAGTCTTTCGAAAAAAATCCACAATCGCTTCGATTGAAACGGGTTGCAAAGATTCAACATCTAAAAATAAGCGCGAGGGACGGTGTTCCAACAGACATTCGTACCAATGGTGTTGGGTTTTGGTCTCGTAAATCTTTTTCAATTGTTGTAAAGTACCAACGTAAAAATGCTTTTGGCCCGAGGCGGAAAGGTCTTCGGCCACAATGCATTTGTCTAATGTGCAATTCTCGATGGCTTTGACGAGTGTGGAATACATTGTGTTTTAACATGTGTTTTATCCTACAAAACATATAGGTGCATCTTATGTGAGTACTGCATGAATTAACTTTTGTCACTTATATAAGGGGTCGTTTTTTTAGTAATAAAATGTCCAAAATCCAACGACCCGCACTTGACTTACAATCTACTACCGAGACCTCTGTCAAAGAAACCCCTTTAAAAACCAGTGTTGCTGCCCCAATCACGGGCGACTCACCCAAGGAAACGTTTACCACCAGAGTTGTTTTCGAAGCCAATGCCACCGCCAAACAGATGGAACACGGCGTCATTGTCCAATTGGCCAATGCGTCTCATGTGTTTACTGCCTCCAAAGACGAAGTCGATGTCGGTAAGGGAATTTTGACGTCCATCAACGTCAAATCCATCTATTCGGATTGTTCTGAGCCTGTTACGTTTGCGCTTAACTTGTTCAACGCCTCTGAAAAAGAACCCGCCATCAAAAACAACGAAGGTTGGTTGCACACTCCCCAAAAAACCGATTTTGGTACCGAAGCTACCTCCCAAGACGAACAAGGTTACCGCAACCTGTTGGCTGTCATGCCCTACGAAAAGTCTCGCTCCGAATTGAACGTGTACGAGCCCAACGAGATTGCGTCCGACCGCTACATCGAACAATACGGCAACTGCTCCACCGAAAATCTCTACGACGGTGTTGTCGCCTTCCCGGGCGAACAGTACTACCTGGTCTCGCAAGACCACGTGGTTCTCAACGTCATCCGCCAAAATTGGGAACAGCTTGGCATCAATGTCGACAATGAGGCACGTTTCAATGGCAAATACGTCCAAGTGCCCGCTCATGTCTTTGACCGTGTTATCAACGACCTTCAGTCCCACGTCCTTGCCCGTATGCCTTTTACGGATTTGAACGATGTCCGTGCGAAATTTACGTCCAAACCGACGTCTCACTACGTTGATACTCACCCCGATGGTGAAACCGGTATGTACAAAGTGTGTGTCGAATTGCAAATGAACTACCAGTTCCCCTCCACTGTAGAAGCATCCGAATAAATATACAATATCCTATTTAAATAACTTTTTTAACTATTACAAATGTGTTCGCGTTGTCATCTACCTGTCCATCGCAAAAAATTGTGCTACCAACATTGGAAAGAATTGCGCGGTTCGAGATACCATTGTACCTGGTCCCCATGTACCAACCCCATTTTTGCCCTGACTCTGTGCAGAACACACTACCGCGCCGCCAACGTCGAATGCAACGTTGAAACTTGTCGGAGGCCCGTGTTTTGCAAACAAGTGTGTGCCTACCACTACAGAAAAGGCATCGTTCCGCCCGAAAAGAAATGCAGGCAATGTTCGCAAAATGTCTATATGAACGGCAAATGCTTTTACCATTTCATTAAACGAAGTTGTATCCAATGCGAACGCCCTTCTTTTGCGAAACAATTGTGCAAACGTCACTATATGCGTCAATGGCGATTGAGTAGGGGGCCAACCGCAAAAAACGAAGTGCATCCAGAAACCACGGAGACAATACCGGCAACTACAAACCATAATCCAGAGACCCATTCGTCTGGTTGACAATCCGCCATTTGTGAAAAAATGTCCAGTATATATAGACTTTTTTTTTAGACAAAATGTCGTTTTTCACAGATCTCGCCCAGAAACGCTACGTTCTAAAACCCATTGTTCACAAAAATTTGTACGAGATATTTAAAAAGCAACAATCCGTCCTCTGGACCACCGAAGAAATTTTGTGGGACAACGATAAAAAGGACTGGGAAACCCTGGAAAAATCCGCTCGAGATTTTTTGCTCCACATCATCGCGTTTTTTGCTTCGTCAGACATGCTTGTCGTCGACAATCTTATGGACCAATTTATGTCGGAAGTCACCGTCGCCGAATGTCGCACCTTTTACACGTTGCAAGCCTACATTGAAACAATTCACTCTGAGACCTACGCCACCGCCCTCGAAATCTTCGCACCCAAAGAACGTCGCGCACAATTGTTCAATGCACTCGAACAAGAACCCACCATCCAAGCAAAAGGACAATTTGCCGAGAAATACATGGACAAGGAACGGCCGTTTGAAGAGCGACTCTGGGCTTTTTGTATCTTTGAGGGTGTTCTCTTTGCGGCATCCTTTGCTTCCTTGTATTGGCTACGAACCAAAAACAAGTGCAAGGGACTTACGTTTTCCAACGAATTGATACAGCGCGACGAGTCTTTGCACGCGATGTTTGGTATTGAAATGTTAAACATGTCGGCCGCAAAAGGCCACCCCATCGACTCGACGCGCGCGGTTCACATATTGAAAGAAGCCGTTGCCATTGAAGAAAATTTTATACGAAAAGCATTGCCCGAAAATTTGACGGGATTGGCGACGGAGCATGTCATCGAGTACGTACGTTATTGTGCGGAACGATTACTTACAATGTTGAAAGTGGACCACGAGTTGCCTTGGAACGCTTCTCAACCTCTGGCGTTCATGGAAATGATTTCAATTGATTCCAAAACCAATTTTTTTGAGGCTCGTGTGGCCGAGTATACAATGGCGTCCGTCGGAAACAGTGCGGAGGATACCAGTTTTTCGATGGATGCTGATTTTTGAAAAGGCATCTGCATACTAAAACGAGGAATGTTTTAAAGTTATGGTCTTCCGCAAAAACCATAAAATAATATGATAAAAAAAAAATCCATAATTATCACATATGTTTTTTATTATTTATGAAATATAAAATAGAGCACTGTCATGACATCAATGCCTCTACAATTCAATAAGCTAAATTCCTATGTCAAAAAATACACGGACAATTTTCCCAAGTTAGTCCCGGCCTTAAAAGCACTGTCCGAATTTGTTGGGCATGACGACATTAAAGAAACGGTAGCCAAAATGGTACTGTTTTTCATATCCCAATGCAAAATCACAAAGCCACTCCGACGCTCTAAACGGAAAAGAAAATCTCGAGGCGCGCGAAATAACAAACGCCCCAGAACTATTTCGGAAATTTCTGAAGACGTCACCGATGACGAAGACGAAGATTACACCCCCGACTCGGATGCAAAAATGGCTCTCATCGCACTACTAACCCATACATTGCAACAATCCGAAGACTCTTCCGACGACGACGAGCCCGAAGAGGACCCACCGTTTGTCGCCAAATGCCGCGAACGTCTTCAAGTGCTGCAAGGTCATTTTGTCCACACGTTGTTGTTGGGAAAACCGGGGTCGGGAAAAACAACATTTGCGACACTCTTGGTCGATGTGTGGGACGCTCTCGGCATCGTAGACAAACGCAGATTTAAAATTACCAAACGCTCCGATTGGGTCGGCAAATACCAGGGACATTCCGTCGCAAAAGCCAAAAAACTCATTGAATCGGCGAAAGGCGGCGTCATCTTCATCGACGAAGCGTATTCATTGGTCTCTTCCAAGGACGGCGACGACATGTACGGCCAAGAAGTGTTGACCGAAATTGTAGAAGCCATGTCAAATGTCGAGAAACAGGTCATCTTTA
>Ga0115008_10003708_pt1 | contig 12652 bp, 11 predicted proteins | sample FraStrMetagenome_FD_87164 | JGI IMG/M metagenome (GOLD analysis project Ga0115008, IMG submission 87164) | Marine eukaryotic phytoplankton communities from Arctic Ocean - Fram Strait ARC3M Metagenome | ecosystem: Environmental > Aquatic > Marine > Oceanic | place: Fram Strait | collected...
CTTTCACTATTTGGTATGGAATTACCACTAGGGAATATAAAAGCATACAATTACAATGCTGATATACTTGCAAAGAAAATACTAAAAGCAATTAATCACGAAGCTTATAAAAATACACGTTATTTGGAATGGAGTTTTGGAGGAAGAAGAAATTACAAATGGGACAAAGAAAAACACGTTGTAGATGTCTCTTGGGATACAATTCGTGTAAATCTTCAAACAAAAAACACTGAAAAAAGCAAAGTTTTCTTGAATGAAAAACTACAAGAAATATCAGATTCAACAACTATTAGAAAAGCCATAAACCTTTTTAATAATGATAGCTTTTGGTTGGTTGGACCTCACAAACTATATGATAATGGCACAATTAGGAGTGTTCAAAAAGTAAATAATAAAGATGCTTTATTAATAAAATACACTACTGGTGGATCAACTCCAGGAGATTCTTACTTGTGGATTTTAGACTCTAATTATGTTCCTACAAGTTATAAAATGTATGTACCAAACATGAAAATGAATGGAGTTTCGTCTACTTGGCAAGACTGGAAAAAAACAGAGAGCGGAACGTTATTACCAACAAATCATAGTTTTGGAAAAGACAGAATTTTAAGTATGGGAGAAGTAAAAGGATACAATTAAAATGAATGCAAAAACAATATCAAATGGCATCCTAAGAGCCATCCTTATTATAGCTGGTGTTGCACTTCTTGGTTATTTTTTATTTAAAATTGAATCTGTAATAATTTATATTATTATTGCAGGAATATTATCATTAATATCTAGACCTTTAATTCTTTTTCTTAGAAAAAAATTAAAATTCCCAAACACATTAGCAGTAGTTTTTACAATGTTTGTTATGTTGGGATTTTTGATGGGTTTAATTGTAATGTTTATTCCTTTAATTGCTGAACAAGGTAAAAGTTTGTCACTACTAGAGGTAGATAAATTACAAGATAATATTCAAGAAATATTTAGTCAAATAACTGCGTATTTTTCATCTAAAGGAATAGATGTTCTGGGCGAACTAAAAAATGTAAATTTTATTTCTCAATTTAAGGAAATTCCTAATTTATTAAATTCTCTATTAGGCACGCTAGGATCTCTGAGTATTGGATTATTTTCGGTGCTGTTTATATCCTTCTTTTTTATGAAAGATAGCCATTTGTTAAAAAATGGTGTTATGACAATAATTCCAAACAAAACAGAGGAGAGATTTTCAAAATCATTAGAAACAATTAAAGATCTTTTATCAAGATATTTTATTGGGTTGATAACCCAAATTACAATTTTGTTTATTTTATACACAATTATTTTATTGATTTTTGGAATTGATAATGCCCTTGTTATTGCTTTTTTATGTGCATTGCTCAACTTGATTCCTTATGTTGGTCCAATGATTGGAGCTGTAATCATGTTTATTTTGTCAATGACAAGTAATATTGGTCAAGATTTTCAAGCGGAAATTTTACCCACAACAATTTATGTTATGATTGGATATTTAATAGCTCAATTAATTGATAACTTTGGAAGTCAGCCTCTTATTTTTTCAAAAACTACAAAATCACATCCGTTGGAAATTTTTCTGATTATTATTATTGGAGGCTTACTTTTTGGAATTATGGGAATGATAACTGCGGTTCCTTTGTATACGGCTTTAAAAGTAATTTTAAAAGAATTTTTAGCTGACAATAAAATTGTAAAATCCTTAACCAAAAATCTTTAAGACATTTTGAATCTTGCTATTTTACATTCAGAGGTTCAACAATTTATTACTCATAATTTAAAGTCAGACATTACAAAATTAGTTTTAAAAGGAAGTCCTTTTGATGGTATTTCAATTCAAGAATTGGCAAATCAAATAGTGGCAAAACAAAAATCATCGAACAAATTACCAACTTGGTATTCATCAGAAAACATCTATTATCCTCCAAAAATTAGTATCGAACAAACTTCATCAGAAATTACTGCAGCATACAAATCAAAATTAATTTCTGGAGATTTGATTGTTGATATTACTGGTGGATTTGGAGTAGATTGCTACTACTTTTCTAAACAATACAAAAAAGTAATTCATATTGAAATTAATGAGACTTTATCTGCAATAGTAAATCACAATTACCAGCAACTAAAATTAGAAAATATTTCTACTTTTTGTATTGATGGTATTGATTATCTGAAAAGTACAGAACAATTTTTCGATTGTATTTACATAGACCCTTCAAGAAGAAATGATTTAAAAGGAAAAGTTTTTTTATTGAAAGATTGCCTACCAAATATTCCAGAAAATTTAGATTTATTATTCCGAAAAACAAATCAAATTCTACTTAAAAACTCTCCTATTTTAGATATTTCGAGCGCAATTGACGAATTGAAATTTGTAAAAGAAATTCACGTAATTGCTATCCAAAATGAAGTAAAAGAGGTCTTATTTTTATTAGAGAAAGATTTCAAAAAAGGAATTCAAATAAAAACTATTAATATTCAAAAAAAAAGTTGCCAAAAATTTAATTTTGATCTCTACGATAAGATAGAGTCCCTTTACTCTGAACCTTTAACCTATTTGTATGAGCCAAATGCGGCTATTTTAAAATCTGGAGGATTTCATCAAATATCAAATCAACTAAATGTTTTTAAATTACACCAACATTCGCATTTATATACGTCAGATAGTCTAATTGATTTTCCTGGTAGAATTTTTAAAATAAAAAATATTATTCCTTACGATAAAAAGAAAATCAGCAAAATAGTTCCAGACAAAAAAGCAAATATTACTACAAGAAACTTCCCTAAGACAGTTGCACAAATTAGGAAAGAAACTAAACTAAAAGATGGTGGTAATTTATTTTTATTCTTCTCTACTGATAGAAACAATAAGCTAATCGTATTAATTTGCTTAAAAAATTAAATTAACACACAGTTTATAGGTTATAATTACAACTACTAATACATATTCTTTTGTATTTGATAAGGTCGTTTGTCCTTCAATCATTTGTTCTTAAGTAAAAAACACTAAAAAAAGTATCGAGTTAATTTTAAAGAGTTTTGTTTATTTCGCTACAACAATTTTAGTAAATTTGTTTAGAAAGTGTAACTTTATAGCGAATGCAAACGTTAATATATGAGGGTTTAAAAATTATTAGTGATAAACTGGTATCTATACATGACACGCTGGTTGTTGAAGCTCCCCTTCAAATAAACATTAATAATGAAGCATATACTGTAGTTATGAGAACTCCAGATAACGATAAAGAACTTATAAGAGGGTTACTATTTGCTGAAGATATTTATAAAAAATCTAACCCTTTTGATATAGAAATTAAAAAAGAACAAAACAAAATTCCTTCTATTATAAATCTAAATATAGCTAAGGAAACTTTAGGTAAAGGGTATTTAAATAAAAGGACACTTTTATCCGTTTCTTCTTGTGGAATTTGTGGTAAACAAAAACTAGAAGATGTTAAAGTTAAAGGAAAAAAATTAGACTTTAAAGGATCTGTTCCCACTAAAAAATTATTTAAAATGTATGCAAAAATGAATTCTTTACAAGAAACTTTTAAGGTTTCAGGAGGAAGTCATGCTGCTGCAATTTTTGATAAAAATCAAAATTTATTAAGCATTAAAGAAGACATAGGAAGACATAACGCGGTTGATAAAAGCGTGGGAGAATTACTATTAAAAAACTCGTTAAAACAAGCTAATTATTTATTAGTAAGCGGACGAGTATCATATGAGATTGTATCTAAAGCATTTATTGCAAAAATCCCAATTATTGTTGCAGTCTCTGCCTGTTCTTCTTTAGCAGTAGATTTTGCAAAAGAATTTGGAATTTGTTTAATTGGTTTTACTAGAGAAAATAAAATGACAATCTATTCGAACCCTTCGTTTATAAAGAATTTAGAGAATGTCTAAAAAACCAAACGCACAGCCACCAGAAAAACTAACAGGAATTGAATTAAAAAAGATTCCAAAATCTGCTGTTGGTGCAAAAGCAATTGTTTCTGCCCTTACTCATATTAAAGACGAAGTTGGGCTCATAAAAGGAATTCGTTTGTTAAAAAATTTGAATCAAAAAAATGGTTTTGATTGCCCGGGTTGCGCTTGGCCAGATCCAGATGCAAAACGTGCTTTTTTAGCTGAGTATTGTGAAAACGGTGCAAAAGCAGTATCTGAAGAAGCAACAAGAAATAAAGTATCTCCCCTATTTTTTGCAACACACTCTGTAGAAGAATTAGCTACACTATCTGACTATGAAATTGGAAAAAGTGGAAGAATAACACATCCAATGTATTTACCGGAAGGCAAAGATAATTACGAAGAAATTTCATGGGAAAATGCTTTTACTATGATTGGTAAGGAGTTAAATTCTTTGGACTCGCCCGATGAAGCAATTTTTTATACATCAGGAAGAACAAGTAATGAAGCTGCTTTTTTGTACCAACTATTTGTTCGTCAATTTGGCACAAACAACTTGCCAGATTGCTCAAATATGTGTCATGAATCTAGCGGAGCAGCCCTATCTGAAACATTAGGCATAGGGAAAGGTTCGGTGACTTTAGATGATTTTAATCATGCTGATTTGGTCATTGTAATTGGGCAAAATCCAGGTACAAATCATCCCAGAATGTTAAGTGCCTTAGGTGAAACTAAAAAAAGAGGTGGTAAAATAATAACTATTAACCCGCTTGAGGAAGTTGGTTTGGTAAATTATAAAGACCCTCAAAACCCTCTTAAATGGATTGGGTCTGGGCAAGATTTAACAGATCTATTTCTGCAAGTTAAAATAAATGGTGATGTAGCTTTATTAAAAATCATCCTAAAATTAATGAAAGAAAAAGAAACTGAACATCCAGGATCTGTTTTTAATCATCAATTTATAAAAGAGAAAACTGCTGGAATTGAAACGCTACTCGAAGATTTAGATAGATATTCTATTAAGGATTTACAAGCTCAAACCGGTATTGATATTCGACTTATAGAAAAAGCAGCTGATCTAATTATCAACAATGAAAAAATTATTATTTGTTGGGCTATGGGCCTAACACAACATAAAAATGCAGTTGATAATATCAGAGAAATTGTAAATATTCTTTTGCTCAAAGGAAGTATTGGAAAAAAGGGAGCTGGAACCTGTCCTGTTAGAGGTCATTCTAACGTTCAAGGTGATAGAACCATGGGGATTTGGGAAAAAATACCTGATTCTTTTTTAGACAAATTAGATAAAGAATTTAATTTTAAATCTCCAAGAAATCACGGTTATGATGTTGTTAGTTCTATCGAGGCAATGCATCAAAAGAAAGGAAAAGTATTTATAGGAATGGGAGGTAATTTTGTTTCTGCTACTCCAGATACAGAATTTACAGCAAACGCATTAAGAAATTGCAACCTAACAGTTCATATTTCTACAAAATTAAATAGAAGTCATTTAATCCATGGTAAAAAAGCATTGATCTTACCTTGTTTAGGTCGTTCAGAAAAAGATGTTCAAACTTCAGGTGAACAATTTATTTCTGTGGAAAACTCTATGGGTGTTGTACATCAATCTCACGGTCATTTGTCACCTGCATCAAATTATTTATTAAGTGAGCCTAAAATTGTTGCTGGTTTGGCAAATGCTACATTAAAAAATAGCGCGTTAAATTGGTCAGAATTAACTTCTAATTACAATTTAATTCGCAATAAAATTGAAGCTGTTATCCCTGGTTTTAAAAATTATAATGAACGTATTAAAATTCAAGGTGGGTTTTATTTACCCAATACTGCTAGAGATAATAATTTTGCAGTTACAAAGACAGGAAAAGCCAATTTTAGTATAAATAAACCCTCTAAAATCACATTAGCTAAGAATCAGTTTTTAATGATGACCATAAGAACTCACGATCAATACAATACCACAATTTATGGTTTAAACGACAGATATAGAGGAGTTTTAAATGAGAGAAGGGTTATTTTCATGAATGAAGAAGATATGAAATCTTTACATTTACATACATTAGACAAAGTCGATTTAACGAGTCATTTTAATGGAGAAGAAAGAATTGCTAAAGGTTTTTTAGCTCTACCCTATAACATCCCTAAACAATGTACAGCAACCTATTTTCCGGAAGCTAATGTATTGGTACCTTTAAAAAGTAAAGCAGACATTAGCAATACTCCAACTTCTAAAACAGTGGTAATTACGATTCAAAAAAGATGAAAATGAAAAAGTATATTGTTCTATTTTTAGCATTAGTATTGAGTCAATTTTTATTTTCTCAATCCGAAAATGTTCCTGTAAAAAAGACACAAAAAGCATTTGCTAAAATAGATTTTCTTTCCATTCAAATGCCCGAAACAAATATTCTAAACGAACCTAATATGGGTTTTGCTGGTATTCATTACAATTTTCATATTAACAAAAACTTTTATACAGGAGCTGGTATTTATGGATCTGTAACAGGAAAAAGAGGTGGTTTTTTTACACTTGGTATGAATGTAGGATATAAAAGGAATCTAAGTACTAAATTCTATCTAGACACTGGTTTTCATTTTGGAGGAGGTGGTGGTGCTGGTGCCCCTGATGGTGGTGGTGCTTTTATTTTACCCCATTTTAATCTAGGCTATAATTTTAAGTCTTTTTCAATAAACTCTGGTTGGAGTTATGTAAACTTTTTCGACGGAGGTTTGATAAAAGGACATCAAATTAATCTTGGTTTAGAGATACCTATCGACTTTAATTATACAAACACCAATGAGCTTGAAGAAGTATTTTCATTAGAAAAATTAAACTCTTCAAACTGGAAACAAAAAACAAAGAAATCTTCTCTTATGTTTCATCTAAACAATTTAAAAGTTCTAGATGCACCCCCTACTGAAGATCAAGTAATTAAAGGGAAAACAATAGGATTAGCAGGTTTTGAATTTGCGCGCTATTTTTCAGAAAGCTGGTTTTCGTTTTTAAAGGTTGACGGCGCTTACAGTGGAATTAGAGCTGGTTATATGGATGTTTTTTTAGGTCTTGGTTACCATTTCTCATTTAACAAGAGCAGAACTAATATTATTGGAAAATTTGGTTTAGGTGCTGGTGGTGGTGGTGGTGTAGATTCTGATGGTGGTTTTTTGTTATCTCCTGATATTTCTATAGAACAGCAAATTTTTAAAGATATTTATATTTCTATAAATAAAGGATTTCTCTTCACTCCTAGCCAAATTTTTAAAACCTCAAATTTTGGAATTGGTATCAAATATTATGTAGATATCAATGGGACATCATCAAATAGTAAAACATTTAATAAAGGAACATTTAAAGATATTGATCTTATTATAAAACAAGACTGGTATTTTAATGCGAAAAGAATGACTGAACCTACTGAAGATATGCATCAAATATCTTTACAAATAAATTATAATTTAAATAAAAATATTTTTTTAGCAGGACAAACTTCTTTTGCAAATTTTGGAAATGCAGGTGCATATGCAGAAGGAATTGTTGGTCTAGGAATAAAAACCGACCCTCTTCTTAATAAAACCATTACAATATTTACACAAGTTTTAGGAGGTGCAGCTGGAGGTGGGAATATAAGTACAGGCGAGGGTTTAATTATAAAACCAAGTATGGGTTTTGATTATAAATTAAATAAAACTTTAAATTTTAGAAGCTCAATTGGTTATGTTAAATCTAAAGGAGGTGAATTAAGTAGTACATATATTAATTTTGGAATAAAATACAACTTATCCTTTCTAAAAATGAATTAATTTTATACATTTGCACAGTTAACAATTTCTGTTGACTATTCCCCTTTAAAATAAAATTATAAACAAGTTCAGGTAACTATAGTTAATACTATAAGTTATCATTTTATAAAATTTTTAAAGCACCCTAACTTTTCAAGTTTTTATCAGCTATTATTTTTAATAAGCTAAAGGAAAACTAAAATCTAAACACCCTCTACAAAGTTAGTCCCTTTCAGTATAATAATAGTTTTTTAATTTCTAATTAAAATTATTTATTATGAAAAAAGCAATTTTAGCTTTAACATTTGTAGGGGTTTTACTAATAAGTTGCCAACCAGTAAAAACTGAATTAGAACATTATGAGTCTAATAAAGAGGTTGTAGAAAAAGAGTTTCCAAATTATCATATAACTTCATTTAGACAGTTTAGTTATGTGTTTCAAGTTTCTAACCCAGAACATGTTATAAAAGTAACTTTAGACAATCAAAAAATTATTAAGAAAGATACGTTAAGAGTATTTAATTCTCTTGTAATAAAATAACTACTCCCAAAAAGTATGTTTATAATGATATAGTGCTCAGGTACTATGCTAAGAGTAACACAATTGTGTTACTCTTTTTTTGTTTAATATCTTTTTGAATAATTAGACCAGAAATACTTTGACTTTAGTTGAAAATTAAAGAATAATATCAGCACATTTCTTAGAATGCTTGTATTAAAACAGAAGAGAACGAAATCATATTCTTAAAGAAAACCTGACAGTATATACTCTGTTAAAAGACAAAAAGGTAAAAATAAATTAATTCATTTAAACAGAACTAAAATGCATTTTATCTCCAAATAAATACTACTGAACGATATTGTTGATTTTTGATGTTTTAAAAAAATAAATTTAAGGTAGTACAAAAAAAAATCTGGTTCAATAACAGGGTATATATAGCTCTTATAAATTAAAAAAAAACTAAATCAAATGAACTTTAAGAAACAATGTTCATGTCAAACCTATATTAAATTACTTTATCCTAAAAACAAATTAAAAAGGATCAGAAGAGTTTGGTGGATGAAATCCATACCCACCTCTAAATTATATAAATGTACAAAATGCTACGCTACATACTTGATAATAAAATCTATAAATCTAGTCTACACTTATAAAACAGGTTTTAATAATTTTAGAAAAGGTTTTTCTGTTAGTGATGCTAATCCTTAAAAATGAGAACTAGGCTTACAGAACTGAACTTGGTTTTAATAGAAAAGAGAGTCAATTATCAATGTTGTCGATGTCAAAGTTTCACCTGTATACGAACCTTAATGCGCTCTTTTATTCTTTCTGATTATATATCAATAGTATTAAAAGATAAACTTAAGACATATATAGCCCATAGATTGCTACTAGCCTACTTGCAAAAATCCTCTCAGATTTTCTATTCGGTTTGTATTTACTAAATTAGATGCTTGAACTACAAAACAAACCATATACAAACATGTTAGTAATAATAAGAACCAACCAATAAACAATGACAACGCTATTCTCTGAAGCAGGCTTCATCATTTTAGCCTTTGTAACGCTATTATGGATATGGAGTGTTTTGATAAAAAATGTAAGTATTGTAGATATTTTTTGGGGTTTTAGTTTTGTAGTTGTGAATACGTTTTACGTTTTTATGTCAGGGGAACTCAATGCTAGAAAAATATTGATTTTATCTTTAGTCAGTATTTGGGGACTTCGGCTTGCAATGTATCTTGCCTATAGAAATATTGGTAAAGGAGAGGATTTTAGATATCAGGAATTCCGGAAAAATTATGGTCCAAAACGCTATTGGTGGTTCAGTTATTTTCAAACATTTTTACTGCAAGGAGCCTTAATTATGATTATTTCTGTACCCTTTTTGGGTGTAAGTTCAAGTACAAGTTCTGGAAACCTCAATGTGCTAGATTATATAGGAATTTTAGTATGGCTTATTGGGTTTACTTTTGAGGCAGGTGGCGATTTTCAATTGGCACGTTTTAAAAGTAATATAAAAAACAAAGGGAAGGTATTAAATACAGGATTTTGGAAATACACAAGACATCCAAATTATTTTGGCGACTCAGCCGTTTGGTGGGCATATGCTATTTTCAGCATCGCAGCCGGAAGTTACTGGCAAATTATAGGTGCTGTTATTATGACTTTTTTAATTATTAAAGTATCTGGTGTAAGCTTACTTGAAAAAACGTTAAAAGAGACAAAACCTCAATACAGAGAGTATATCCAAAAAACAAATTCCTTTTTCCCATGGTTTCCAAAAAAATAAATAATAATGGATTTTTTAACTAAAAATATTTGGTTTATTCTTTTCTTAATTTGGGGATTCCCATTAAGTTTTTATAGAAGTAAATTCCGGAAAATCGTATATCAAACCGACAGTTGGCTCATTAATATTAGGCCTGTTTTTTGGAAAGAAATTAAGGGTCTTTTCGGAAATCTCTATCCTGAAAATCTCAAATACAAAAAGTTTAGAAACTTCTACCTGTTCTATCTAGCTATTTATTTTTTGTTGTTTATTGCTTATCTACTATTTGATACAAAGACCGTTAGTTAAAAATAAAACTTTAACTTAAAAATCGCATGCATAATACTACATAAAATTAATACTAGTATTGCTTACTCAAAAAAGTTCTCTATAACACCTCTTTTAGATTCGGGTAAAAACTTCTATATAATCATCATCCTCTATTATTTCAAATGTATTATTATCTATAATATTTATTATAACTATAGAATCGCCATCTATAATTAATGTATTTCCAGATAATTCCCAAGTACTATTTTGAAAATCTTCTTCTTCACAAATACCATTATTATTGTAATAATAATAAACCCCAATAAAAATTCCATTGGATTTAAAATCGAAAGTATCTCTAATTTGGCAATCATCGATAATATTATCACCATCAACTAATATCATTGGTCTACTCCATTCACCGACTAAATTGAAGTTATCTTCTTCAGAATCAGAACAAGATATGATAAGCAGCGCAAATAATAATAAAAATAGATTTTTCATGGTTGATCGTTTTAATTATTTTTCCAAATATAGAATATTAATTTTTAACACCTAAAATTAACTATTTATTAATAAGCATATTATAACATGAATAAACACATTTCAAAGGATGAGTCATTATTTTGAAATGACTCCGCTAAAGAGGCTTAATACAATCTTTAGCTACTTAAAATGGTTTCAATAGGTAATAAATTTTCTATTTATTTTATAAAAACATTCTTTTCAGCAAGTAGTTGCTATCTGAGTTTTATTTGCTTAATTTGGTTATTAAACAACGCTACTAATCATATAAAAATACTATCTAAAACATTGAAATGAAAATAACAATTTACTCATTACTATTACTAATACTATTTTCTAGCTGTTCATCGAGTTATAAAACCTTTGTACCAAAAAGAGAAAGAGAAATGAACCAATTAACTAGCAATATTTTAAATAAAATAACAAAAATAGAAGCTAAACCTATTATACCTATCGAAGTTTTAAATAAAAATATAAAACCTGAAATACCTATTGAAATTTTAAATAAAAAAGGAATAGTTACACATTCTCGAGATTATAAAAGTCAATATCCTAGACTCCTACCTTATTTATTATATAATGAAAATAATGTGTTTAATAATTTCGCAGGAGATTTTGTTAATGTCAAAAATGATGAACTCTCAAACCTTAATTTAATGGTAGAATACGATAGAGAGTTTGGTAATTACAAAAACTCTCTTATTGTTTTAATTGCTAAGAGCGATAATTCAATTGGATCGTTACAAAAAATTCCTATATCGGTTAAATCGAGCAAATATGGTAATTTTTCAAAAGCTTATTTAAAGGATGATAAAATAAACAAGTCTCAACAAAGGATTTTATTTGTTAGGAAAATAAAGATTAATAATGACTTTGATATATTAGATAAAGTTTATGATGATGTGATAACTGTGACTATTGGTAAACAAAATTATAATTTTTTAAATCCAGAATTTGAAATAAAATAACCAACTTTTTACAACAACCTGTAAAATACATTGAAACAGCTTTTTACAGTAACTTTTGCCACTCATTGGAGCAACAAATTCAAACTAAAAAAAAATGTGAATAAAATTTAAAACGCATTCCTAATATAAACAAAAATTAAAAAATCATTTTTTTATGAAAGCTAATCCCATATTACCTCATTATTTGTAACTCTAAAACAACGTGTCTTGTAATTATTAAGGAATAAAACAGCAATCTATTAAAATGTAAATACCTTATAAACAACGTTTTATGATTTTAGAAGTGAATACACCGTCTTTATGTATTTAAGCAATTGAATGTATTTATATTAAATACAATATGTTTTTGCAAATCAAGTATAAATACTTGATTTAAAGTAAGAATATTTTTTTATGTTTAAACAATATAAATATTACGTCCAATGAAAGAAATGCTTTTAGAAATTGTAGGTATTTTCTTGCCTCCAAAAAGTGAGCAAGAGAAAAAATATAGAAAAGATCAATTCTGGTTTCTCACTTTTTTTAAGATTTGGATGATCTTAACAGTTGCTATGTGTGTTTTTCTATTAATAATTTTAATTCTTATGTAACATCATTTTTAACTCGCTTAAAGAGTATCTCCTTTTTGAAGTATTACATGAATTAAAAACATATAATTTTATATTGAAACTCGTTATAAAAAGGCTATTTTTAAAAAAATTAATTAGTGTAAATAAAAACGATAAATGGGAACAAAAGTTCCTGTTATCCGGAAACAGAGACCTATAAACAGGAAGTTTGTTCTCCATATAACGAGTTAGCGGTAACTAAATGAAACAACTAAGCAACATATTCATAATTGCATTGACAGCTTTACTTTTTGCTTGTAATTCAAAAACAGACCAAAAAGTAAGTTCTGAATTTGTA
>Ga0115008_10003711_pt1 | contig 12647 bp, 13 predicted proteins | sample FraStrMetagenome_FD_87164 | JGI IMG/M metagenome (GOLD analysis project Ga0115008, IMG submission 87164) | Marine eukaryotic phytoplankton communities from Arctic Ocean - Fram Strait ARC3M Metagenome | ecosystem: Environmental > Aquatic > Marine > Oceanic | place: Fram Strait | collected...
TAGCTAACAGCTCTCTCCCTTTTTTTGTTAAGATCGCGTCCACTGTTACGATCGAATTGTCTAAGTATCCCATTTTGTATTATTGTCTTTTATATAAATATGTGTTAATTATAGTTTTAATCACGGTAGTGGAGCTCTTACTGCTAATCCGTCTACTGCTTGTTTTTCAATTACTCTACCAGCTTCGTTTACATTGTAGATTGTATCATTATTTATAGAGTATACCTTGCTACTTACTATACGGTTTATTTTAGGTCCTTCTGAGGTATATAAGAAGTTGTTGTTATCAGGGTAATTAGGGTATTCCCAAACACCTTCTACAGAACCACTTGGAGGCGTATATAGCAATATAGTATTAAAATAAACATCTACCAACTCTCTCTCGGATAATTCCCGAATAGTTGTGTTTTGTGAGTCAATCGGGTGTATACTGCCTTCAATTAATCTAAAACCTAGTGCAGGTTCATTACCGGATACAGATCCTGAAATGGCCTTATCTGTAAATTTATGCTTATTAGGTTCTGTTACTGTTCTAGCACTTGTAAGCTTAGTTCCATTATACCTAGAGTTAATATATCCTATTTTAGTATATGCATCATTTTGTATTTCTGCAGGTTCTGCTTTTTGGTTTAGTACAGCAGTCATGTTAGTTGGGTTAGCTTGACTAGCAACTCTATCTACTACTTGTGCTGTAGAGTTAACTTTACTTCCTACTGAGTTATTTATTAATGGATTGTAATCACTATTATTAAATGATGACTGAACGTAGGGTACAAACACAAAATTAGAGTCTTCTACAATTGGTTCAGAACTAGGACCAAAAGAAGTTGGGTATGTATTAACCGAGATAGGATCGACTAGGTAATAAAAGTATCCATTCTTTTTACGTCTACCTGTTATTCTTAAGCTTAACTGTCCCTCTGTAAAGTCTAAACGTAATGCATCTACTTCTCTTAAGGCTGCTGCTATATTAATTCCTTCTTTAGATCTATCTGGTACACTTAGTCCTTGTATCTCGTAAGGAGGTAAAGGTGTAAGATCTGTAACCGGGTCGACTACGCTACTGCTTATCAGAAGATTTATTCTTCCGTTTCCGTACTTCATCGGTGGGGTTGCTATAAATTGTTCTCTTGTCATCTATATAAATTTAGCAGTATATTGGTATCCATAGGAAGCTTCGTCTGTATAATAAATAGTTAACCTATTATTAGTGCTTATTAGGTTATCATCTTGATCATACCATCCTGCAAAGCCACCATACTCTCCGTACGTACCTTCTGCTTCTACAGTTATAAATTCGTATTCATTATACTCGTGTATATAATCAAAAGTTGTTTTAGCAGTATAATCTGCCATATCATCAATAACTACTTTCTGTATTGCATTTAGTGCCAATCCTAGTTCAATGGCATTGACTCTATCCGGTACTTCTTCTACTTCCCACCAAGCTCTGTCTTCTGTCGGTCCTGCTACTGGTGATGGTATTTGCCAATAATCTCTCAGTACGGTTTGTGGGTATATAAGAGAAACTGTTCCTTGTCCTGCACCTCCTGTGCTGAATCTATACAATTCTCCTTCGTAATGAGATTTTAATGTTATAAGACATGCTGGTGGTAAAGGTAACGAAAGATTGAATACCGTAATGTCAAATGATAAATTAGGCTGTAGTAAATTAATGTATGGGTTATTCGTACCAACTTCACCATCTGTAACGATGGTTAATGAACCGCTAAATTCCCCAGTGTATTGTGGTGATTCATCAGTTACATCATACCTTGCTAAACCAAGCGGAGTACCAATCGTCTGTTGGTAGTTCGTAGTATACTCGTAGCTACTACTTAAGTCAAATGCTCCTCCTTGTGAACCTGTTGCTGTACCTATATTTATGGAACCAGTCTGTATTGATTCTATAACTCCAACTTCTACTTGTTTAATTTTATTTCTAGAGAGCTTATGTCCTTTGATTATAATACCTGTATCTACTTTTGTTCTAGCAGGTACAAAATCCTTTATTATTTTAAACAGTGAACTATCAAAGTAGTTTAATAAACGTACGAATGCTTTTGGATGTCGAGAATATTCTAACCTGTCATTCCAATTCCAATCTGCTTTTTCCCAATCCTTTTGTATATCTTCCCAAAAGTAACTACTGTTAACAATGTCTTCAGATAGCTTTTTTAATGATGGGTAATTATGTTCGTACCTGTTTCTAGGGTCTCCAATGTAGTCATCTAAGTGAAAGCTTCCGCTTTCGTTTAACTTAGAGGTTTTTAAATCTATGAAGTCATCAGTACCTCTAGAGATATTAAATCCAACTTCTACGTGGTGTAGGTCGTCTGTATATGTCTTATCTGGTCTAACTATAGATACATATTTAGACAGTGTACTACCTGTTACAACACTCCCTGTATTATCTAATCTAATCTTAAAATCGGAGCTTGAAGTAGTATATGCTTCTGGGCCAAAGTATTTATGGTCGCTTAGGTTAACTCCTCCAAATGACTTAATACTGAGTATCTCTGGTGTTATACCGAAGCAGTTAATTAGTGCTCTTAGTCCTCTTTCTGTTCCTTTAGTCTTAATAAGGTAAGGTAGATTATGGTATATCCTCTTATGTATTTCTTTTTCGTAATCTAGTTTAGCAACAGGCTGTAAATGTTCTAAAGCTGTACTTCCGCTATTATATGCTGCAGATGTAGCTATTGACATTGTGGTAATAAGTTCAGATCCTGTGCTTGGTGTTTCTCCTACAAACATAGAGAATACGTTGTCCATGTTCATATTAGAAGAGTACATATTTACTCCAAATGACTCTACAGCAGACCTAACTAAGTCTTTTGATACACCAAATTTAAGCCTATTATCAGCGTCGTATTTGTCTGATACTGCTTGAAAGTAAACCCACATGTTGTCGAAGTGTTGACCTATCATGTGAATAAACATAAGATACGCTTCGTTATTTCTATCCTCTCTAATGAACGTTGGAATCGTATTAGTTAGTATATCGAAGTTGCTTACATCATAACTATTAGCTGATGTAACCATTCTGTTAAACCATGCTTCTGTTTGTAATGTATTACTAGCTACGTTTAAATGTGGTTTTTTAGTTGTTGATTTTGGCCATGCATGACTGCCGCTTTCAAAGTAAAGAAACCTATCGTAGTGGTCAAAATTAGTTACAATACCTTTTATTAACCCGTCGTAGTATTCTATACTCCCAGATGCTCCTACTGCATAATTTGAACCAGAAGTCTGGCTTCTTATTGTTTTAAGTGCTTCGTAGGACTCTACTAATTCTAATTTATACTTAAAGTTTCGTAATCTTTCTTCTGCAGATGAGAAGTTAATAAATTGTGAAAAATCTGTATGGTCGATTGTAATTTGAGCACTCTTCTCGTTAAACAGAGAGTAAAGTTCGAAATATGAATTAGATACAGGGTAGCTAAATAGTTCGTTATAATTTAAGAACTCTGTAGGATTACTTTCTTGTTGAGGTAATTCTAAATTAAAGTTAGGACCTTTTAGGTAGGGTACCTTTACTTCTTCTTCAATTTCAGTACTCCTTACTTCGTAAAGTTGGTCTTCTAAAACAATCTCATTAATAGTCAGGACACTTTTAACATCTACGTCTGATGGAAGTGGTTTGTATGTTTTTAATATTATCGCTGTACCTTGAGGTAGTTTCTCTATACCTATATTTAAACCCAAGACTGTTATATCGTCTTCAAATTGTAGTTTAAATTCTGAAAAGTATGAGGATGCTTTTAGCTCTTCTATTATCTTTTCTGCGTACTTCTCTACCTCTTCATCTGTTAAATTAGAAGCTAATGCTCTAAGCTCTGTTCTGTCAGATGATATAGATTCAATAAAGAATTCACCTCCAAATTGGCTTTCTGCGAAAAGATTATTTGTAAAAGAATATAGTAACTTTACATCTCCTCCTTCAAATCCATACTTTTCTACATCCTTTTCTATGTCTATAGTAAGCGTACTTGCACCGGTATTTCCTGCTGCTTGAGCATTACCTAGTAGGCTATAATCTTTATAGTAGTTTTCAGATTGAATTAAATCATTATCTAAACTTATAAAGTCTAATCTTACGTTTGCTTGAATTGAATTAAATACGTTTTTTATTTCGTATGAACTAATTAACTCAGCATCGGTAGATGTAATTACCTTAGCTTTTGGATTATCTGCTATCTCTAGCGGCGTTATGTCGTATCTATATTTTGCCATCTATTAGTAATCGATATCAGGTTTGTTAGCTTCTATTAACTGTTCTTGGTATTCAAGTAATTGTCCTCTTAGTTGAGCGATTTCATCTAGTAAGGGCTGAATGTCTTCTGTATCTTTTTCGAAATCTACCAGCTCCATACTTTTTTCAATTAGGTACTGGTGTGATTTTGTTTCTCCGTCTGGTGATATCTCATAGTAGAGTCTTTCGTAATACTAAAGAATTCATCGACAGTAGTAGGTTGTTTTACCTCCTCTACCTGTCCATAAGATTTAAATGATCTATCTACTACTTTATTAAAGCCAGATTTATCATAAACTTTCTTTTTGATTTCTATATCTCTAGCCATTTCTTACTACTTTGAATAAATTATCTTCTTCAAATACCACTGTGCTATTATCTAGAGTTGACTTTATTTTTAATTTATAATATCTTTCTGGTGCTAATATTGACATATCTAAGTCAAAATAGTTACCAATACTGTCTGCATTAATATTAGTATACTTGCTGAATTTTATAATTGTCTCATTACTAAACTTATCTACTACTGAGTATTGAGAGTTTGAAGGTAGTGCATAATCTGTCTTATATATTGATCCTGTTGAAAAAGCTCTAACTGGAAATAATGGTTTTGCTGATATTCTAAATCTAACGCTACCTTCATTAATGTATTCACTCTTCTGATTTAGTATACCTATTCTAGCTGTTGAGGTAGTTAATGTCTCTGGTCCAGGGTTATAATAGTCGTTTAGTTGTTTAAATTCTAAATATGGTCTGAAGATTGTGTTTGTATCAGAACCGAAATACTGAAGTGTTATACTGGCTGATGTATAGTTTTCGTATTGGTCTTCTAACTTGATTAAAAAGCCATTATTATCTATTGAACCGCTGTACATTCCTTTTACCATCTCTGTTACATCTACCTCTAAATCTAACGTCTCAACATTTAACTTATACTCCTTACTTGATGAGGTGGCTGTATCATATGAACCTCCTATCGTTGTCCAAGGTGTTCCGTTTCCATCCCTATCTTTCCATGTAACACCTGTGGTATTAGTTGGTATATCATGTAGTTTACCTATACCGTTTACCCATGGTTCTGCTACAGGATGTACCTCCACTTTAAAATTAACAGGTATCTGTGATGCCTCTGCTAGCGGTAGGTATATTGAACAAGAGATTTGGTTAGCGGTCTTGTTATCAATTACTGATTTAATCTGATCTGTGTCAAATTGAAGAAGTATCCTTTTAGTTCTACCTATATCATCATCACTCGGGTCAGGGTATCCTCCTAGTTCTAGAATTTCATCTATACCAGCGTTTCCGTAAGTACCAGCTTTATTTGGTTCTGACCAGATTGTAGTGTCTTGTTGTGGGTAAATTCTATGTATTGCCATTTTATAATGTTGTTACTCTACCTTCGATATCTGTATCTGGGTATTTTAGTTCGAATATACATGGGTCATAGGATGGATATACAATATTATCTTTTGTAGCTCCAGCTGTGTCGTACCCAAATGTTGAGTATCTCCCTCCTACTTTATTTCCTATGCTTACGTTTTTAACTGTCTGCACTCCTTTTACTTGATCTAGTAATGTATAGACTGCTGAGAGATTTATAGGTTGGTTAATGTTCCACCTTTTAATATCAAAATACTCTTTTAATTTATTTGTACAGTTAAGTAGTACATCTCTAGAGCCGTAACTAGGTAAAGTGAGTATCTCAAACTTAATTCCAATATTAACGATAAATGCATCCTTTAAGTCAATCGCATCTGTTATCATCATATATTGCCCCATATAGTTTTTAAGGTTGTTCTTTAAAGTATCTGTAGATACAATTAACTTTCCTTCTATATCATAAGCTAAGGTATACATTGATAATGCCAATGGATTACGTTCTAGTGGTCCGGAATTTGAATTAATAACCATCTCGTTAGTAACATACACTTTTGCAATAGATCCGAATTGAGCTGGGAGTGATAATGCTCGAACTGTGTAATCATTTGTGGTTACTGCTCTCTTCTGTTCAGCAAAGGCTCTTAGAGAATTTTCCCGTAACTCTTCTACTGTATCTCCGTCTTTACCTCCTGCTGCTGGTTTAATATTAGTAAACCCTAATGTACCTATTTTTGCAGAATCTGCTGGTGTGCTTCGTAGTATTGTTCCGTTTGCATTAATTGTATTAGCAGGTACGTTTGCTTTTACTCCTCCACCAACTAAGTACTTCACTACTAATGTAGTGTTAGATGGAGCTATTCCATATGTCTTAGTAAATAAGAAGTTAGATGGATCATAAGCTCTATCTATCTTATCAACAGCATACTTATTACCGTACTTCTTAATTGTAGTTGGGTCTGGTAAGAATTCCTCGTCAAATGCTTGAGTAACTCCTGATCCGAATTGTATTTGCAATACTCCTTTAGATGAAAATCTAGTAACAAATCTCTTAGAAATCCTCTTTAGTTTTAATAGAGACGGCACTAATTGACTGTCGTTATTAGTATTAGACTGTTCATCGAAGACTGTGTCTTGAGCTAGGAATGGAACTTCTGTCCACTCTCCTCCATCTGAATCTGTAATAGAAAGTACCCTAATTATATCTTCTTCGTTTATTTCTATTGTTGTAAACTTCTCTGCAGTTGTAAAGGACTGTTCGTATGTTTTGATCTCTCCAGATACAGCGTTAACTTTTTTAGTTAGTAGATAGGATTCTGGTTGACTGTCTGATATTTCATAGACTGTTATATTCGTAGGGTCATAAGAGCTACTAAAACCAAAGTCAATTCCATCTGTTAATAGAAAGGTAGGTGAATCTGCAGTAGATGCAAGGACTGTTGAGTCTGGGTATACTTGAAATGTCTGTTCCCAATTCGGGGTATACATACTACCGGTAGCGTCTACGATCATAGTGGCGGTTAATTCCACTTCTGAGTTAGATGCTACTTTAGGTCTATATCCCATCATATAAGCTAAACTATAAAGGTTAGCGGGGTTCTTAGCGTGTTGTAGAAAGGTCTCTTGTAGTTGTGTATCTTGGTAAAAAGATAGTACGTCTCCTACATATGAAGCCATTTCAATAAACATCATACCTGGTGATGCTTCTGAGAAGTCATTATAGGTGTCTGGGAAATAGTTTTTAGCGTGCTCAATTAGCTGCGCTTTGAAATCACCAAACTCTTTGTTGATATATTTTATGTCTCTTTGGTCAGCCATTACTGTTCAAAATTTATTATTACTTCGTCTTCTATATTGGTGTCTCTAACTGAATACTTTAGTGAGAATTGAACTACATGGTCATCTGGGATACCTGTAGTGCTTATGTCGTGAGCTATAACTCTAGGAAAGTAATAGGAGAGATCTTTCTTTATCTGTGTATCTATCATCTTTACTTTATCTGCTGTCATTATCTCAAATAACTCTCTTTGTATACCATTTCCAAAAGTAGGGTTCATGTACCTCTCTCCTCTATAAGTTAGAAAGTAATTTATTAAGTTAGTCTTAATAGCATCTTTCGATTCATATGTTTGATTAAACACAGCTGCTCCAGTAAAGGGGAGTTTAACTCCTACAGCTCTACTAGGCTGTAAATCAATTGGTGCTATTTTCTTAACTTCGAATGGCATAATTTACTGTATTCTGTTTCTTGATTTAGCGTTAGCTGCATCTAATATTGCTTTAGCTTTAGCGGGATCGAATCCCGGTATATCGCTAAACTGTACTCCTACATCACCACCTGTTCCAGCTAACTGGTTAACTTGTTGTGATGCAAAATTAGGTCTAGGTGCTGCTCCACCACCTCTTACGAAGTTGCGGGCATCTGTAGAGTTCATTGATATTGATGTCTGGTTTAACATTTCATCTAATGATGCTCTCTTTCCTGGTTCTACTGACCATTGTTTTGGTGCAGTGGTGTTTACGGGTTCATAAGCACTAGCTTTTTGTATTGGTTGTTGAGGAGTAGAAGCGTATTTAACTGCTTCGTTCATTACATCTTGTAACTCCTCCTTAACTGCTGCTCGCACTTCTTCTCGTATAACTTTGCGTAATATCGAGTTTCATATATATAAATAGTTTGGTTATGGAAGTTGATTATCTATTCTGAATTTAATTTCATTTAATAGTACATCTACTGATGAACTAAATGATTTTTGCCCTTTTAATACTATAGAATCTTGGTAGTCTTTAGCTATTGCATAGTGTCTTGGGGCGATGGATGGTGAGTTTGGATCTTTTACAATCTCTAATTTATACACATCTCCATTAGGTCCTGTATAAAAGAAGTCGCTGTTGTTTGTTCTTTCTTCTATAGATGGTATTGTAAGGTCGTTTAGTAACCCTCTCAATGAATCTTTTACTTCTGAGGGTAGATTGCTATTTTCTAATCCTGTTAATCCCTTATCTAATGCTTTTATTGCGTTGTTCTCTGCTTCTAGTGGTGTGCTCCAAGGACCTACTGGTGGTGGACCTGATTTAGTCCATATACCTTTAGCAGAACCTTTTGATGTATCTCCATCATTTATGCCGGAGGTATCAATTTTAACACCTGTTCCTTGTTTGTTAACTTTACTGTTATGTGAAAAGATTGAAGCTTCATGACATTCTTTCTCTGATTTATAGTCTGGACCTAGTGAGCAGAAGCCTGTTTCCTGTGTAGAGGTGTGATCTTTTTGACATATAAATATACCTTTATCATCTCCGGTTCCGGATTGAACTTTATCGTCTTCATAGTAATCAACTCCAGGCAACCATTTACCTCTAAACCTGCTATCACTTAGATCAGCTTTACCGCTTGTAAATAGTTTATCGTTTATTGCTTTATCTGAATCCTTAGATTTACTGTTATTAATTGGTCTTCCTGTGTTTTCATCTAATAGATCCCCTTTTTGTAAGGATGCATCTTTCTGATTAGGGTTAGGTAATCCGTCTGATGATGTTCCGTTTAGATCTTTAGATGAATTTTGGTTAAGTAGTTTAGGTCCTAAGCTAGAGAAGATAAGATCTCCTGTGTCTTCATCAACTAATCCTGCTTCTTCTAACTCATCTTTACTTATAGATCCCGCTTCTAACTCTTTCTTTAGTGCTAATTCTACTTCACAAGCTTTAAGAGCGTTGTCAGCTCTACTTAAGTTACCTTTCATAACCTTAGTACCTCCTACAGGTACTTTCATTACTGCTTCTATACTTATTACTATCTCTTTAATTTGTTTTATAAGTTCTTTTATAAGGTGCATTGTATCTGCATACTTAGTAGTAATATTAATAGGTAGTCCTAATATTAAACCACCGGCTGGACCTGGTGGAATACCAATACCCTGCGGTATAGGAAGGGCTAATATTATCTTATATGCTGCTTCTAACCCACTTAAAGGGCCTTTTATCTTACCAGGTAGGGATGCAAACTTACTTAGTTTACCGTCCATAGCTTTAACAGCTTTATCTATCTGGTTTTTCTGATTACGCATTCTAATTAATTCAGGCTCTGTTGGGCAACCTTTCTTATTTAATTTATTAGTAATGGTTAATCCTTGCTTTACGATTTTAGCAGACACGTTACCTTGTATCTTTCCGACAATTACGGCGATAGCTCCTGGTAGACCGGTCTCTGGTATATTAACGTATGGCATTATTCAGTAAATACTTTCTTAAAGTAATGGTTTTAATAGGTTTCTTAATTGAGGTACAACTGGCTTTATCGATGTTGCTGTTGATTTCATTACTGCTATAGCAGCTGGTGGCATAGAGGGCATAGAGGACATTGCTGATACTAGTATTTCGAATTGTGATAAGAAATCATCTAACCAATCAATTGAAGTCTGTCCTAACAGTACTGGTTCTCTTTCTCCAAATGCTTCTGTTCCTAGGTAAACTTTAGTAGCATCTAAAGCTACATACTCTTCTCCATCTATACCTACTCTCTTTGCATTAATACCCACATCTTCTGTTGCGGATAAGTATATACCTTCTTCTTTTGAATTAAAAAATAGTCTCCCTGAGTTTATAATTACTTGGCTTCCTTTATATACATTAGCTTCTTGAGGGGCAGATGAAAAAGCATCTCTCTTTGTATTAGCTTGAGTTAGTTTAAACTTATGATCTGAACCTAGATACATAGAAGCAGGGTCTTTATCTATATCTTCTACTACTAGATCTGTTCCTGATCCCGGGTTGTCTTGTCCATTAGATAATATAGTATAAGGTTTCCCGTTATTTGAACCATCTGTAAAGATATTACTATCGTACTTGGTTCCTCCAAAACGCAAGGTATTACCATGTCTACCTTCTATTATAACATCTCCAGGGAATGTCTGTAGTGGCCCGATTGCTTCTTGCTCTTCGAATTCATCACCTAAGTCTGGTGATACTGCAGAAAATGGGTCTGCGACTACATCTGGGTATGCATTATGATGAGGGTGATTCCATAAGGGTATAGTATCTGTCCAATAGTACTTTTTAGAGTTAGAATCAGACTCTCTTCCTTCTTCTGAGGGTAATCCTTCTGCTCTAATTATCTCACCTTTTAATGGTACACGTCTATAGGTAGGGTCTCCACAGTATGCAAATTTTAACTTTAAAATGTCTTCGTTATTTCTACCTGCATTAAGAGGTCTATATACTATTCCATTAATAGAGTTAGATTTACCGTTTTCATTATAAGCTTCAGATACTCCGTCATAAACTACCTCTACGACTCTTCCGAAAACAACATCAGCACCTTCTCCTGAAGAGCCTCCTCCGGAAGCTCCGCCACCTGTTCCCATTCCATAATTATACGGCATCTTCGTCTTCTTGTTTTTCTACGTCTTTTACTTCCTTTTCTAAGTTCTCTGACTCTAATAATAGGTCTTGTAAGTCATCGAAGTTAAAGTCATTAGCATCTCCTTTAGCAGCTGCTGATTCTATTCGCTGTATAATGGTAGCTAGTTTAATTAATGCGTCATCGTTTTTAACTCCTATCTCCATGTACTCTTTAATCATAGGTACAATAAGAGTAGCATCACCGATATTTTCAATTAACGGTTTTAATTCTCCTATTAGTCCTTTGACTTGTCCTTTTGTCTCTTTAGAGTTGTCGTAGATTTCACCAAAAAGGTCCGATAACGTCTTTCCTTTAAATATTTCTTTATCTAAACTCATAGTATGTTTTATTATAAATAGAGTTACAATGGAATAGTTGAGACTAGTCCTCTATCGTATAGTTTTTGATAGTTAACTTTAAAGTCTTCTTTTAATATGTTTATAACTCTAGTAAGATAGGGAGTGTCACAATCAGTCATTTCTCTGATATAAATATATAGTGCTTTCTTTTTGAATATCTCTAAGTCATTTCTAGTCTTAAAAATAGTTAATACTGCATCAGCAATCTTCTGTTCATTATCTCTAGTAAACATTTCATCTAGCTTACCGTAACAGCTCTCTATCCATGAATCCATAAATTGAGAGAGGGTGATTGCATACGCACTATCTAGAGCTTGATGGCTGCCTTCAAAGGATTCTTCCATATCATCAAAACTACCTATCTGCTTTAGCTTCTTATAGTTCTTATTATTATAGTTGATTAACCACCTTTTAACTATAGTACCGAAATACGAATACGCTTTTGCACCGTTGGTTGGATCAAATTTATTAATCTTCTCCTCTAACAGTACAGCTACGAGTTCGTGTTTTAGGTCCTCTATTTTATCTACATCTGTATAATAAAACTTAAAGGTATGTATTATATTCTCTGAGAGTTTATAAAACGGTAAGTATATGTGATCTGTAAAAATCTTATTACGATACTCTTGATCAGTAGAGTTATTATATCTTACTATGTACTCTTCAGTCTCTTTAGTAAAATAGTTTGCTTTAGCTTTCTTCCTTGCCATAATTTTCTGGGAGCATATATTTGTTTAGTTCTTCTTGGACCGCTTGCATAGATCCAAAAAATGCTCCTACTTCGTCTTCCCCTTGAAAAGTCCCTTTTTCATCAAGCTTCTGTAAATATAGTTTTGATTCACCAATTGTATTGGAAATCCGTTGAAGATACCTTGCTTGATCCGCTGTAGCATCTTCATACTTTTCTACCTTACTTAGTAGGTTATATACAATATAAGATAAAAGTAACACTAAAGCAACTAAAAACGTAATTAGTATGTAAGTATATATCATTTTATAAATTCTTTAACATGTTAGTTAATCCTTCTGAAGCTTTTACTGGTCTACCTGTAGAAGAGTTTATCTTCTGAGATTTAGGTTTACTACTTCCTCCTCCTGCTTTCCACATATCGTACTCAACTTTAGAAGCTAAGAAATCTGCAGTATGTAGAACAGATATTAAGTTAGTTTTTTGTCTTGAAGACTCCATATTACTGAAGAAGTATGCTTCATTTGCTTTATCAAATACTCCATCATGTAATCTAATACCTAAAAA
>Ga0115008_10003715_pt1 | contig 12641 bp, 6 predicted proteins | sample FraStrMetagenome_FD_87164 | JGI IMG/M metagenome (GOLD analysis project Ga0115008, IMG submission 87164) | Marine eukaryotic phytoplankton communities from Arctic Ocean - Fram Strait ARC3M Metagenome | ecosystem: Environmental > Aquatic > Marine > Oceanic | place: Fram Strait | collected 2012-06-18
AAAAATGTAGAGCTTATTTAGATCAAAAAATGAAATCTATTTCGAAACCAATTTATGGAATTAATACTGGTTTTGGTGCTCTTTATAATGTGAAAATAAAAGGAGATAATTTACAAAAGCTACAAGAGAATTTAGTAATGAGCCATGCTTGTGGTACGGGAGATGAAGTACCAAAAGAAATTGTAAAATTAATGATTTTATTTAAGATTCAGGCTTTGAGTTATGGTCATTCAGGTGTGCAACTAGCCACTGTAAATAGATTGATTGAGTTTTATAATAACGATATTATTCCTGTAATATACACACAAGGTTCTTTGGGGGCCTCAGGAGATTTGTCTCCCTTAGCACATTTATCTTTACCTTTAATTGGTTTGGGAGAAGTGTATTATAATGATGAAAGAATTTCCGGAGAAAAATTATTAGAAATATTCTCTTGGGATAAAATAAACCTTCAATCTAAAGAAGGTTTGGCATTATTAAATGGAACACAATTTATGTCTGCATACGGAATTTATTGTTTGCTAGAAGCTCATAAACTATCCTATTTTGCAGATTTGGTTGGAACCATTTCTTTAGAAGGTTTCGATGGAAGAATTGAACCTTTTAATGAATTAATTCACTTTGCAAGACCTCACAGTGGTCAAATAAAAACTGCTGCAAGAGTTAAAGATTTCCTTCAAGAGAGTGAGTTGATTTCTCAAGAAAAACAACATGTACAAGATCCGTATTCTTTTAGATGTATGCCACAAGTTCATGGTGCAACAAAAGATACAATTCGTTTTGTGACCAAAACGTTCTTAACAGAAATAAATTCGGTTACTGACAATCCAAATATTTTTGTAGATGAAGATGAAATTATTTCTGGAGGAAATTTTCATGGTCAGCCACTGGCATTAGGTTTAGACTTTTTAGCAATAGCCATGTCGGAATTAGGAAACATATCGGAAAGAAGGACCTATCAATTAGTCTCTGGTCATAGACATTTACCGCCATTTTTAGTTGCCAATCCTGGTTTGAATTCTGGTTTTATGATTCCACAATACACAGCTGCTAGTATTGTAAGTCAGAATAAACAATACGCAACTCCTGCAAGTATCGATTCTATAGAATCGAGTAACGGACAAGAAGATCATGTTTCTATGGGAGCAAACGCGGCAACAAAATGTAAAAAAGTAGTCGATAATTTACAAAATATTTTTGCAATTGAGCTTTTTACAGCTTCACAAGCGTTAAGTTTTGGAAACGGAAAAAGTTCTCCTTTTATAGAGTCTATTATTAGTTTATTTAGAAAAGAAGTTTCGATTGTAGAGGAGGATAGGGTGCTGCATATAGATATTCTAAATGCTTCAAATTTCATAGCTTCTTTAGAGGTCGATAGCACGGAATTATTTGATTAACATTTAGTATTTTATATTCACATTAGTCAATATATTTTTACTAAAATTAACAGATGACTGATGCTGTTTAGAGCAATAAAAACCCCAAACGAATTCGTTTGGGGTTTTACTATTTTAAGATTCAGGTTCTGTTCTGATTTCTGGAGATTTTTCGCCTTTTTTAATTTTAATAGTGAGCTTGTTATCTGTCTCATCTAAATCCATTTGTATGGTATCTCCTTCTTCTAGTTTAGAATTTACAATTTCTTCTGCCAAGGCATCTTCAATATATTTCTGTATGGCTCTTTTTAGCGGCCTTGCTCCGTATTTCTTATCAAACCCTTTGTCTGCTATATAATCTTTTGCTTTTTCGCTTAAGTTTAATGTATAGCCCAAATCTGATATTCTATGGAGCAATTTATCCAACTCAATATCTATAATTAAGTGAATATCTTCTCTTTCTAGAGAGTTAAAAACGATAACATCATCAATTCTATTTAAAAATTCTGGTGCAAAAGATTTCTTTAAAGCACCTTCAATTACAGATTTTGCATGTGCATCTGCTTGTTCACTTTTAGAGGCGGTTCCAAAACCAACTCCACCGCCAAAGTCTTTTAATTGGCGTGCACCAATATTAGAAGTCATAATAATTATGGTATTTCTAAAATCAATCTTTCTACCTAAACTATCAGTGATGTGTCCGTCATCTAAAATTTGTAATAGCATGTTAAACACATCTGGATGTGCTTTTTCAATTTCATCTAATAGAATAACGGAATAAGGTTTTCTTCTTACTTTTTCGGTTAATTGTCCACCTTCTTCATACCCAACGTATCCTGGAGGTGCTCCAATTAAACGAGAAATAGCAAACTTTTCCATGTATTCACTCATGTCAATTCTTATTAAAGAATCGTCAGAGTCAAATAACTCACGTGCCAAAACTTTCGCTAGTTGCGTTTTACCAACTCCCGTTTGTCCCAAGAAAATAAAGGAACCAATTGGTTTATTTGGATCTTTAAGTCCAACTCTATTTCGTTGAATTGCTTTTACAACTTTGGTTACAGCTTCATCTTGCCCTACGACTTTGCCTTTTATTAATTTAGGCAAATCTTGTAATCTGTGGCTTTCTGCTTCTGCAACTCTATTTACAGGAATTCCTGTCATCATAGAAACAACTTCTGCAACATTATCCTCAGTAACAACTTCTCTATTTAATTTAGATTCGTCTTCCCATTGTTTTTGAGCAGAATCTAATGCAGCTTCCATATTCTTTTCATCATCCCTTAATTTGGCAGCTTCTTCATATTTTTGTCCATTTACGGCTTTCGTCTTCTGGATACGAATAATTTCTAATTTCGCTTCAAGTCCTAAAACTTGTTGCGGAACTATAATATTTGTAATGTGAATTCTTGATCCTGCTTCATCTAATGCGTCAATAGCTTTGTCTGGCAAGTACCTGTCGGTCATATATCTATTGGTAAGTTTTACGCAGGATTCTATAGCATTGTCTGTATAGTTTACATGATGATGTTCTTCGTATTTACCTTTAATATTGTGTAATATTTGAATTGTTTCTTCAACGGAAGTTGGTTCTACAATTACTTTTTGAAAACGACGTTCTAGCGCACCATCTTTCTCGATATTAGTTCTAAATTCGTCTAAAGTTGTTGCTCCAATACATTGTATTTCTCCTCGGGCTAACGCAGGTTTTAACATGTTTGAAGCGTCTAAAGAGCCAGTTGCGCCGCCTGCACCTACAATGGTGTGAATTTCGTCGATAAACAAAATGATGTCCTCATTTTTTTCGAGTTCATTCATCAATGCTTTCATTCGTTCTTCAAACTGACCCCGATATTTTGTTCCGGCAACTAAACTAGCTAAGTCTAAGGATATTAGGCGTTTGTCAAATAAAATTCTAGATACTTTTCGTTCTACAATTCGCAAAGCTAACCCCTCTGCAATTGCAGATTTACCCACTCCAGGTTCACCAATTAACATTGGATTGTTTTTCTTCCTTCTGCTTAAAATTTGCGAAACACGTTCTATTTCTTTGTGACGACCAACAACAGGATCTAATTTCCCATTTTCTGCTAAGGTTGTTAAATCACGACCAAAGTTATCTAAAACTGGTGTTTTAGATTTTTTAATTGTTTTTCCTTTTTGAGGTTGATTGAATGGATTTGATTTTTCTGAAGCAAATTCATCATTATCGTCATTAGAGGGTGTTTCTGCAATTGGATCCAGCGATGAATCAATATCTTCATCAACGTGTAATTGTTTGTATAAAGCCTTAGAATCACCATAATTTACATCATAACGCTGTAACAATTTTGTTGTAGGGTCATTTTCATTTCTTAAAATACAAAGCAATAGATGCGCTGTATCTATAAATTCACTCTGATATAATTTAGCTTCTAAAAATGTTGTTTTTAACGCTTTTTCTGCTTGCCTTGTTAAATGTGGGCTTTTGTTTTCTTTAGAAACTTCTAAAGAGGGAGAAGATGGGTTTAATTGTTCTAGTTTTTTACGAACAAGATTTAAATCAACATCAAATGTTCTTAAAATTTCAATAGCTTTTCCTTCTCCTTTTCTTATTAAACCAAGTAAAAGATGTTCTGTTCCAATAAAATCATGACCTAAACGTAAGGCTTCTTCTTTACTGAAGGTAATAACGTCTCTAACTTTTGGTGAAAAATTATCATCCATATTTTGTTGTATATAATTGTAAATTTAGTCCTTTTTTTACAAGAATATTACAAAAAAAGTGCCAAGACTAAAAACATGACATTTTGACCCTATAAAAAGCAATAAAACTCCCTGAAAATCAACAAGATAAGATAATGTTAAAAATTATATAAAAATGTTGATAACTCTAGTTTAATGAACCGTCGAAAACCTTTGTGAAAACTACCGAAAATACTATCTTGCCTTTTTTAAAAAAACGACTAAATTTTAATATAAAATATATATGGCAGACGGAGAAAAATTAATTCCGATTAACATTGAAGAGCAGATGAAATCTGCGTACATCGATTACTCGATGTCAGTAATTGTTTCAAGAGCATTGCCAGATGTAAGAGATGGCTTAAAACCTGTTCACAGAAGAGTTTTATATGGGATGCATGAGTTGGGAATTAAAGCGACTGGGTCTTATAAAAAGTCAGCAAGAATTGTTGGAGAGGTTTTAGGGAAGTTTCACCCACACGGAGATACATCTGTGTATGATTCTATGGTAAGAATGGCTCAGCATTGGAGTGTGCGTTATATGATGGTAGATGGTCAAGGGAATTTCGGTTCTGTAGATGGAGATTCGCCAGCAGCAATGCGTTATACTGAGGTTAGAATGCAGAAGATTTCTGAAGATATGTTGGCAGATATTGAAAAAGATACCGTAGATCATCGTTTAAATTTTGACGATACAATACAGGAACCAATAGTCTTGCCTACTCGTATTCCAAATTTACTAGTCAATGGAGCTTCTGGAATTGCCGTTGGTATGGCAACAAATATGGCGCCACATAACTTAACCGAGGTAGTTAATGGTACCATAGCTTATATTGAAAATAACGATATTGAGATCGATGAATTGATGCAGCACGTGAAAGCTCCAGATTTTCCAACAGGAGGAACTATTTATGGCTATGATGGTGTTAAAGACGCTTTTCATACCGGTCGTGGACGTATTGTAATGCGTGCAAAATCTGTCATTGAAGAGGTGAAAGGGCGCGAATGCATTATTGTTACTGAAATCCCTTATCAAGTTAACAAAGCAGAAATGATTAAAAAAACTGCTGAATTAGTGAATGATAAGAAATTAGAAGGCATTGCAAATATTCGTGATGAGTCTGACAGAAACGGAATGCGAATTGTTTATGTATTAAAGCGGGACGCTATTCCTAATATTGTTCTCAATAAATTATATAAATACACGCAATTACAAACTTCTTTTAGTGTCAATAATATTGCATTGGTAAATGGAAGACCAGAGCAGTTAAATTTAAAACAATTAATTCATCATTTCGTAGAACACAGACATGAAGTTATTGTTCGAAGAACAGAGTTTGAACTAAAGAAGGCAGAAGCTCGTGCTCACATTTTAGAAGGATTAATTATTGCTTCTGATAACATAGATGAAGTAATTAAAATAATTCGTGCATCTAAAAATGCAGATGAAGCTAGAGAGAGCTTAATTGCACGTTTTGAATTGACAGAAATTCAAGCAAAGGCAATTGTAGAAATGCGTTTGCGCCAGCTAACAGGTCTAGAACAAGATAAGTTGCGTGCAGAGTTTGACGAAATTATGCTTACTATTACAGATTTAAAAGACATTTTAGCAAACGAACCAAGGAGGTATCAAATTATTACTGATGAGTTAATTCATATTAGAGATAAGTATGGAGATGAACGAAGGTCTGTAATAGAATATGCAGGTGGAGATATGCGTATTGAAGACATGATACCTAATTCTAAAGTTGTTGTAACAATTTCTAATGCTGGCTATTTAAAGCGAACAAATCTTGATGAATATAAAGTTCAGAATAGGGGAGGAAGAGGTCAAAAAGGAACTGCTACTCGTAATGAAGATTTCTTAGAGCACTTATTTGTGGGTACAAATCATCAATACATGATGTTTTTTACTCAAAAAGGAAAAGTATTTTGGATGCGTGTGTATGAAATACCTGAAGGAGGAAAAAACACAAAGGGTAGAGCGATGCAAAATCTTATAAATATCGAGCAAGACGATAAAGTAAAAGCTTTTTTAGTCACTCAAGATTTAAAAGATGAAGCCTATATTAATAGCCATTATGTAATTATGGCGACCAAAAAAGGTCAAGTTAAAAAGACTTCATTAGAGCAATATTCTAGACCAAGAACAAATGGTATCAACGCAATAACTATTAAAGAGGGTGATGAGCTTTTAGAAGCTAAATTAACCACTGGAGACAGTCAGGTAATGTTAGCCTTAAAGTCAGGTAAATCCATTCGTTTTGAAGAAGCAAAAACACGTCCAATGGGAAGAACAGCCTCTGGTGTTCGTGGAATTACTCTTCAGCACGATAAAGATGAAGTTATTGGTATGGTTGCCGTGAATGATATGGAGAGTAATATCTTAGTTGTTTCTGAAAAAGGTTACGGAAAGCGTTCTAAATTAGAAGATTACAGAGTGACTAATAGAGGTGGTAAGGGAGTGAAAACTTTAAATATATCTGAAAAAACGGGAAGTCTGGTTGCAATTAAGAATGTAGATGATTCAAATGATTTAATGATTATTAACAAATCTGGAATTGTAATTCGCATGTCTGTAGAAGACCTAAGGGTTATGGGGCGAGCAACGCAAGGGGTTCGTTTAATTAATATCAAAGATTCAGATAGTATCGCTGCTGTTGCAAAAGTAATGAGAGAAGAGGAAGGCGAAGAAGATTTAGAAAATGGCACAGAAATTGAAAACGATTCAACTCAAGATCAAGAATAACGATAAATTAAATACTAATTAAAATGAAAAAACAAATAATAGCACTCTCCCTAGGATTTATAACTATTGGAGTTTTCGCACAAAAACAAGAATTAAAAAATGCTGAAAAAGCAATAAAAAAACAAGATTATCCTACCGCGATTGCATCCATATCATCTGTTGATGCAATGGAAGATACTATGGATGCTAAATACAAGGCAAAATATTACTTTTTAAAAGGACAAGCGTATGCTGGTAAAAAAGATTATAAAGTTGCTGCCAAAGCACTTAATGATTTAATGGCTTATGAAAAAGAAATTGGTAAAGCTAAATATACTGATAAGGCGTCTCCGATGTTAAATGCCCTAATAAATGAAGTTTCTACCAAAGCAATTAAACTTTATAACGATGATAAAGATTATAAGAATGCTTCTGAGAATTTTTATTTAACGTATTTACTAAGTCCAACAGACACAACTTTTTTATACAACGCTGCAGTTAGTTCTACTTTTGCAAAAGACTATGATCTGGCTATAAAGCATTATAGAGAACTGAAAAGTATGGGTTATACAGGGATTTCTACACAATATTTTGCAACCAATAAAGTAAGTGGACAAGAAGAAAATTTAGGTTCCAAAACTCAAAGAGATACAATGGTTAAACTTGGTCAGTACTCAAATCCTAGAGATGAATCATCAGAATCTAAAAGAGCAACAATTGTTAAAAACATTGGTCAGATTTTAGCAGGTCAAGGGAAAGTTGACGAGGCTATAATCGCTGTAAAAGAAGCAAGAGAGGCTAATCCAGAAGATTTAAATTTGTTGTTAACAGAAGCAGATTTATATATTAAACTGAAAAGAATGGATAAGTTTGGGGAATTAATGGAGGAAGCTGTTAAGTTAGATCCTGATAACCCTATTTTGTTTTATAATTTAGGGGTTGTAAATGCAAATCAAAATAAAATTAATGAAGCTATGGCTTATTACAAAAAGGCCATTGAGTTAAAACCAGATTATGCAGATGCTCATATTAATTTAGCTGCTGCAATTTTAGGAGGAGAAAAAGCTATTGTAGAAGAAATGAACAATAATCTATCCAACGATAAAAAGTACGATGAATTAGAGCAAAAACAAAAAAATCTTTACAGAGAAGCCTTGCCTTATTTAGAAAAAGCAGATGAATTAAAAAGAAGTTTAGACACAGTTAGATCTCTTTTAAATATATATGACATATTGGAGATGGAAGAAAAAGCAGATAAATTAAGGCCTATTTACAAAGAAATGAGACAAGGATAAAATTTATGAATACAGAATAGATATTTAAAAAAAAAACCGAAACCTTAACGTTTCGGTTTTTTTTAAATAATTTTTTTTATGACTCTTAATTTATGAGTATGTTTTTGAGAATCTACATTATAAATACCACTGTGATCTAAAATGTCTATTCTTACTTTGCCGTGAACATGAATAATGTTGTAATCATTTAAAATGATTCCAACATGATTTATTACCCCCTCTTCATTATCAAAAAAAGCCAAGTCTCCAGGTTCACTTTCTTCAATAAAACTTAAAAATTCTCCTTGAGTTGCTTGTTGTTTCGCATCGCGTAATAAATTATATCCACACAGCTTATAGACCATTTGTGTAAAACCAGAACAGTCTATTCCAAAAGGAGTTTTTCCACCCCATAAATAAGGAGTATTTAAAAATAAAAATGCTTTGTGTGAGATTTTATCTTTTGGCAGTATGTTGTTCAGAATACTTCCTTGATAATGAAGTTTCTCAGAATTTATTTCAAAAAAACCATTGTTGTAAAAAGGGATTCTAGAACCAATAGAAATTGTTGTTAATTGATTTTTATCATCAGAAATAAAATCAATTAATTCACCAGAATACTGTTTGTCTTCTATGGATAATTTATGGTATAAAGCTTCATTAATTTCATCAAATTGATTGTTGTTTATATACCCCTGATAATTATCAAAATGTAATTCTATTTTACTCCAATTAGGTTGTTTTTCTAAAACTTTAAAATGCTCACCAAATAAAACTTGACTTACCATTTCAGAAGTATCAGAATCTTCTAAGCGTAAAGGAACAATACTTAAATTACAAATTCCGTAAAACATATCTGTTGTTTAATGTTATTTAAGTTTTATAATATTAAATTCTTTCAATAACCATTGCACTTGCTCCGCCACCGCCGTTACAGATTCCTGCAGCACCAATAGAGGCATTGTTCTGTTTTAGTATGGATGTTAAGGCAATAATAATTCTTGCGCCAGAAACTCCTAAAGGGTGTCCTAAAGAGACAGCACCTCCGTTTACATTTACCTTATCATCTGTTAACCCAAGTATTTTCATGTTTGCTAAACCAACTACAGAGAACGCTTCATTTAATTCAAAATAATGAACATCATCAATAGAAATATTCGCTTTTGCTAGGGCTTTTGGTATAGCCTTTGCCGGTGCAGTAGTAAACCATTTTGGTTCATGAGCGGCATCAGCATAACTTCTTATTTTTGCTAATGGTGTAATGCCTAATTCTTTTGCTTTCTCTGCAGACATTAAAACCAATGCAGCTCCACCATCATTAATTGTCGATGCATTTGCAGCGGTAACAGTTCCTTCCTTTGTAAAAGCGGCACGCAACGCAGGAATTTTTTCCATTTTTACGTTCTTGTACTCTTCGTCTTCAGAAAAAATAATGGGCTCTCCTCGACGTTGAGGGATTTCTACGGGAACAATTTCATCTGCAAACTTCCCTTCTTTCCAGGCATCTGCAGAACGATTGTACGATTGAATAGCATATGAATCTTGGTCTTCTCTAGAGAAATTGTATTCTACAGCGCATTCATCGGCACAAACGCCCATAGGAACTTGCTCGTATGCATCTACCAGACCATCCTTCTGCATTCCATCTTCCATTTTAATTGGACCAAATTTAGATCCTTTCCTTGCGTGTTGATAATGTGGAATAGAACTCATATTTTCCATACCACCGGCAACAACAATTTCTGCATCCCCTAAAGCGATTGTTTGAGCGGCTAGCATAATAGATTTCATGCCAGAGGAGCAAACTTTGTTTACGGTTGTACAAGGAACCGTTGAGGGTATTCCTGCAAAAATGGCTGCTTGTCTAGCAGGTGCTTGTCCTAAGCCAGCAGAGACCACATTTCCCATGTAGACTTCATCAACCATTTCACCTTTTAACTTAATCTTATCTAGAGCTCCTTTTATGGCTATAGCACCTAGTTTAGTTGCCGGAATAGTTGATAAACTACCCATGAAACTTCCAATTGGAGTTCTAGCAACAGATACAATTACGACTTCTTTCATGATATATATATTGTAAATTATGTATAATATTTGTGAGGTAAAAATAATCTTTTTTAATGAATTCTACTTTTATTATTAATGCCTAATTTTCGACCTCCAATTTTTTACTGTAAGTTTGTTGTACTAAGAAAAAGTGTATGCGTAAAATTGTAAATAAATTATATCAAAACAATACAATTATTTATAAGGTAATTCTGTTTTTAGTTACGGCAGTTTCTATTGTGTACTTATTTCCAAAAGGAGGCCAGTTTAAATATGAATTTAATAATGGTCAGCCCTGGAAATATGATAATTTAAATGCATCATTTGATTTTGCTATTCAAAAGAGTGATGAAGAAATTGCTTTTGAAAAAAAAGAAATTGAGGTAAATTCTAAACGCTACTTTTTATATAATTCCTTAGTAATAGCAGATGTTATTTCAACCTATCAGAACAGAGTTTCTGCTATTCAGCCCAACGATTCACTTACGTTAGAAGATATAAATACCTTAAAAAAGATCGGATTCAATACGATTGAAGGCATTTATGAGAATGGTTTTATAGAAGTTGCCAGTCAAGGAGTAGTTTTGGATAAGAACTCAATTATAGCCTTAAAAAAAGAAAATGAAGTACAAGATTTTTCTTATAAGAAACTACTGTATTCCAAAGATGTTTTAAATATTATTACAAGCAACCTACAAAATATAGCTAACACTTTTGGTAAAAGAAAAATGACTGATTTATTATTAGAAATTGTTAAACCAAATGTTTCTTATGACAATGTTTTTTCTAAAAAAGTAATCGATACAGAAATTAAGGCTATTTCTTATACCAAAGGAAAGGTTTCTAAAGGAGAACTTATTATACTAAAAGGTGAAATTGTTGAAGGAGAGAACTTGGCTATTTTAAATTCGTTAAAGAGTGAGTCTGAATCTAAAATTTGGACAGAGTCTAATTATAACTGGATTATTTTTGGATATACCCTTCTGGTTTCTCTGGCTTTATTAATGTTGCTACTGTTTTTAAGAAAGTATAGAATTGAAATATTTAATAATAATAACAAGGTAACGTTTATTTTCTTCAATGTTTTTCTGATGATTTTTATTCAAACCCTCGTTATTAATTATAATTCAGATTATTTGTATGTGGTGCCTTTAAGTATTTTGCCAATTGTTTTAAAGGCCTTTTTTGATGCGCGTCTGGGTCTTTTTACTCATGTGTTAACCGTATTGCTTTTAGGGTATGTAGTTCCCAATAGTTTTGAGTTTATTTATCTGCATATCATTGCAGGGATGGTAACCATTTTAACAGTGTCTGAACTTTATAAACGTGCAAATTTATTTATTTCAGTGGCTCAAATTACCTTGATTTATATGATTACGTATTTTGCTTTTTCTATCATCAAGGAAGGCAATGCATCCCAAATAGATGTTAGTTATTTTATCATGTTTGCTGCCAATGGGTTGCTTTCTTTTTTATCTTTAATTATTATCTACATGTATGAAAAGGTATTTGGTTTAGTTTCCGATGTAACTTTGTTAGAACTATCAAATACAAACACAAAACTATTACGAGAATTGAATGAAAAAGCTCCAGGTACTTTTCAACATTCCATGCAAGTAGCTAATTTAGCAGAAGCCGCAGCAAATGAAATAGGGGCCAATTCAATGTTGGTTAGAACAGGAGCTTTGTATCATGATATTGGAAAAATATTAAATCCCATGTATTTTATAGAAAATCAATCTACAGGGGTTAATCCGCATAACGATTTATCACCTAGGGATAGTTCTAAAATTATAACCGATCATGTGATAAAAGGAATAGAGTTGGCAAAGAAATATAATTTACCAGATAGGATTATAGATTTTATACGAACACACCACGGTACAAGCGCTACCTACTATTTTTACAAAAAGGAACAAGAATTAAATCCAGATGTGGAGGTTGATATTAAAAAATTTAAATACCAAGGTCCCATTCCTTTTTCTAAAGAAACTGCAATTTTAATGATGTGTGATGCTGCTGAGGCGGCTTCTAAAAGTTTAAAAAACCCTACGGCACAATCTATCAACGATTTAATTGATAAGATTATAGAGAAGCAAATGGCTGATGGACAGTTTTTAAATTCTGATATTACTTTTAGGGAAATAGAAGTTATTAAAAAAGTAATTAAGAAAAAGTTAATGAATATTTACCACCTTCGAGTAGAATATCCGGAATAGTTTTTTTTACTATAAAAAAAGTAAAAACATCTTGCTATATTGTAATTCTAATATTACATTTGCACTCGCATTTTTAAATAAGTGTGTATAAGTTCAAAAACCGGAGAGGTGCCAGAGTGGTAATGGAGCAGATTGCTAATCTGTCGACGGGTAACTGTCGCCAGGGTTCGAGTCCCTGTCTCTCCGCAAATATTAGGGTAGTTTTTTTATTTTATTCGATAAAAACTAATACAAGTTACACATTTTTCGGGGTGTAGCGTAGCCCGGTCATCGC
>Ga0115008_10003716_pt1 | contig 12640 bp, 8 predicted proteins | sample FraStrMetagenome_FD_87164 | JGI IMG/M metagenome (GOLD analysis project Ga0115008, IMG submission 87164) | Marine eukaryotic phytoplankton communities from Arctic Ocean - Fram Strait ARC3M Metagenome | ecosystem: Environmental > Aquatic > Marine > Oceanic | place: Fram Strait | collected 2012-06-18
GGTCCTCGAAGCATTATTTAGTTCGTGGATAAATGAGACACGTGGAGATTCACTCCTAACGGATCATATTCCACACGTCGAACACATGTCCCTCGAATCAGGATGTGCTCGCATTTTGTTCGCTACTACTACACACTTACACACAGACTCTCTATATAATGACTAGACTTTTCCACCATAACAATAGTGGCAGTTCCAAAGGTGTTTCAAAGAAAGAAAGAAAGAAAGAAAGAAAGAGAGAGATAAGAACACGAGTAAATGCCACCCTCTTCCTCAACCTTTCCATTCAAGAAACTCCTATCACAACATGGCACGGCGTTTAACTCCCACCTATCATCTCGTAGAGAAACTTTTAACATACACGTCCAAACTGAGTGTCCAGGGATCATCGGGGTTGAATCTAGTGGCATTTTCAGGAGGGGTGGATTCATCGTTGGCAGCTGCTCTCGTACATCAAGTATCGTCCAGTAGTCATGATGAAATAATGAATGCTCGTGCCGTGTTGGGAATATCTCCAGCTGTTCCATCACATCAGATTGAATTGGCTCGTGAGGTGGCCGAGTCCATTGGAATTCCACTCGTGGAAGTTCAAACGGAGGAGGGGATGTCGGAGGAGTATGTATCGAATACTGGTGATGCCTGTTATGCGTGTAAGACGGCGTTGTATTCGGCGTTGGAGGCTGTCAAGAATTATGTGGATGGGGAAATGTCAGGGGATGGAGGAGATGGGTATGTGCTGTTTAATGGAACGAATAAAGATGATCTGAAGGATCAAACGAGGGTTGGATTGATAGCTGCGGATAATTTCAATGTTGCTTCGCCGCTTCGGCACGTTACGAAGGCTGAAGTTAGAGCTGTTGCGAAACATTTAGGATTGCCAAACTGGAATCATGCTGCTTCGCCGTGTTTGAGGTCAAGACTTGCGTTTGGTGTCGAGGCGACTCAGAGTCACTTAAAATTGATTGAAGACTCAGAAAACTTAGTTCGGCGAGCACTTGGTTGGGAGAAGGAGGTCACGAAGAATATGCGAGTGAGAATGTTGTCCAAAAGTCGTGCAGTCATCGAGATCGATTCAGGGGAAGATTTAGAGGTTTCACGAGGAAAAATTGAGGAATTTGGGATTCCAGAGACTCTCCAGAGGATTGGTTTTAAGGGCGGACTAGCAGAGGTACGCCACTTTAAAAGTGGTTCAATAGCTGCTGTTTCTTCAAATCGTTCCTATCAGGACGAATCTATCATACATATCGAAACTGTATCTGGTGAAACAGATCGACCTGATAGAATCGTTGCTTAATGTTTTGTATAATATAAATAACCATTCTTCGTTGACTTGTCAGACTTGGACATTTTTCTAACAACTATTTCGATAGCAGTTTCCAATCTGCTACCTTTGATGAGCTTATTACAAAAAGTAAATATCTCTATTGTCACTTAGCTAGGTTGGTTTTGACTTTTCATCTGCTGGGCATGAGTTATTTCTTGTATCCCTATACCATGAGCTTTCCACACTGGAGAATTACGATCAAATTGAGCTACAGTACGTACGCCGCACATGAAGGCAAACAGTGAAGATTATGAATAAAGTTAGAGAACCTATGACGGCCATCGAAGTCGAAGAGTTTTATTTTTCGCTTTACGTGGTCGTCGTATGTTACTGAATTACCGGTAGTAATGAATTCAGACTTAGAATAAAACAAGAGGTCAATTCCTCGAAACAGGGACATAAAAGTTCATTGGCTTATCATGTTCGTAACATACTCGCCTAAAGATAATATCCTTCGACGACATACAAAGCATAAATCTTGTTGCATGATAAAATCTACGTAAGACTGTGAGAAGCATGTCTAAAGAGATGACGGCAAAATAAAGCATTAGCGAAAAATTGCTTGATGCATTCGTCCTATGTGTCACTGCCATGACGAATCGATTCTCCGCAACAATATAATCGTCATCTTCACATTAGAGCATTAACCAGGCGTGCAGTCACTCATCGTTACAACATTCTTCTTCAATGCCCAATCATACTCACAATAATAATAAAATTGTCAACTGTCACTGCCATGACGAATCGATTCTCCGCAACATCTTCACATGAGAGCATTAACCAGGCGTGCAGTCACTCATCGTTACTTCGTTCTTCTTCAATGCCCAATCATACTCATAATAATAATAAAATGTTTTAAATAATCTCTACGCAAGAAGAAGCGATATACAAAGAGAAGAGGACGAGCGATATACAAATGCAAACATTGCTTTATCACCTGTACTTATTCAAGATGAAGATGGCTATGAGGAAGATGAGTAACCAAACAATATCCTCATCGTAGTGGTAGAATCCGTAAACAAGGACAGTTTAGAACTGCTCTACAGATTGAGTCAGGTGTAAATGATTACACTGATAAAAGTATCAACATTCAGGATAATGATTGCATTGGATTAAATGACCACCATTCGAACTTCTTATCGAATAGTAAAGGAATGAAGGAAAGCATTGCAAATATTCACGCCGATTCCAACCGTACACCGCATCCTAGAATGTAGATGCCATAGTAGAATTCGTCCCTAACCCGATTTTCCGATGATTTTTTTAAAGATTTTTCAACAATATACTTTCGAAATGTATGGAATTCACCCTTCCAAGTGATCTATTAGTAGGCTATGAGTTGTATTATCGATGAGCATGTAAGATGTAAGAAATAGGGCAAAAATCAATCAATGGAAATTGTCAAATAATGTGAATGCGAAAATCCACAAACGTGCGAACGCGGAAAATTTTCTTCTCTTTTGGAGCATGAAATAAGCCGTGTTTACTTGCAAGTTCACTGTCTTTATTGTTACAATGTGGTCCTTCGTGTGATTGGAAATCTCTAAAAAAGATGTTATGAATGCAATCCGAATACGATGCTCTGCGAATTAAGATAAGTAGAAGGATGAAGTTCGTATATGTAAATAGCAACATTTTATTTTGCAGCAATACAACAATGCCCTATGCAATCTTTCTTAGTTCGTTACCTACGTGAAAATGGATTTAGTCTGAAATTTGCGAGAAAATGAAAATCAACAACACGATTACAAAATTCAATGCACTTTCTCATCTCGATCAAAGTGAGTAAAACCGTGAAAACAACGAAAATGAAAATTTACCCAATTTCGTTGTGCTTGTTTCGTCCACGAGTACATGTACAACTACCATTTCAAAAGAAGAATATTTTAAAGACTATCCATATCAACGGGTAGAATTGTGGATCAAAAACCTTTTTCTTCTATCGAAAATCTGAAAACGTCTATTGATTATTTGAGAACTGACATCGCGTTTCACTGCGACTGCATCAGGTTATTTACGAAAGAATATCTACTCTCTTAACATTGGCATCTTGTTCTTGCCTGTAATTGGCAATTTTCTTCCTCTCCCGGCATTTTGAACATAATCTCATCTACCCATGCGTTCATTTCCTCGTTGTCTACAAAACAGATTGGCATCATTATTCTGTATTCAGGATAGAGACCGTCATATAGCATGGCTTGGCTACTTGTTTCGAAAGCCCAATCATGGAAACTTAACCAGGTGAATGTTTCACATGCTTTCTCGACAGCGTGGAGGGCTCTCATTTTACGTTCACTATATCCTAGTTCACTTTTAGCCCTAACTAACGCTTCTTTGAGATCATTCTCATAAGTAGACAAGTCTTCTGGTACCATCACCGTATCACGTTCATAAAAAGTATCCCATGTTGCCTCTCGTTTTGAAGGTGAGCACGCATTCAAATAAAATGGTTTACCATCGATACCTTTCAAGTTGCAATTACCTCCAGCCAAGACAATCATGTTAGCAACATGATTAACAGGAATTACTCCAGTGTCGACACCCTTTCGAGCATAAACAGTTTTCATTACCTTGCCAAAAATACTCGAGCTATAAGATAGCTTGATTCCTGCCGCGAGTGACTTAGTGTCCGTATGCCAACCAACAGGAACACCATCTAGTCCCATAGATGGTGCAGCAGTACCAGGTCGCAAGATCACAACGCGGATACTATCAACTTCAGTTTCATCATTAGCTTGGTTGAACAATCTACTTTGTACCCACGATTCGATAGCATGTTCCGTCATTGCTTTCCCCTTCGCATAATTAGAGAAATAGTTACTGCTGTCAGAAACTTCAGCCAATGGGCCCTCTTTAACTGGTGTGTCACGAGAAACATTATCTTTATCTTCCGCAAAACAAGTGGAAGAGAACACAAAACTCTTGAGATTTGGAAGCAAATCTGATGAACCCTAAAGGAGTTCCATAGTTGGCTTCATATTTGCTGCGATAACTTCATCCAGAGGTGTATTCCAGTCAGTGCTTCCAGCAATATGTAGGATTGTAGAACACTTGTCAAGAATGCTCTTCGGTGCACCTGCTATCCCATCCAAGTACTTGCCAGATGACATCGGTACAAAGCACAGTTTAGGATTCTCGATCGACAGCTCAAGGCCATCGCCACATTTTGAAAGTACATCCGAGAAACGGTCGACGGCTGCTCGCTTGTCTCGTATATCTCCTTTGACACGGATCGGAAGAATAATATCATCAACTTCCGTATGTGTTAAGAGCGTCTTGAGAGTGCGCAATCCAACAAGGACAACACTCTCTCCCGCGTAAATCCCGGAGAGGCGACTTGGACTTTTGGTTACTCACCGTAACGGCAATGCTCAAACGTTGCTTGACATCTAAAGTCTCTAACTAATTATCACTTTTAATAAGTCCAAATCTTGAAGACTAGAAGAGAGTTCCTATTACCATCTTTAGCCGAATGACTAACACAAGCACCGATCCTCGTTGATGTAAAGATCCATATGAATGAAGAGAGATGAAAATAAAAAACGTAATACATAACAACGAAGATTCCTAAAAAGATGGATTTTAGGTTATGTCTGGACTCCAGGCACAAGTTATAATCGCAAAAGATGGATTTTAATTATGTCCGGACAAAAGTCAAAATCGCAAAAAGAAGGATTTATTATTGTCCTCTCTGTGTGCGTCCGTATGTACGTACATATAACATTTGAATCTGATGTGTGTGATTATCTTGGACGCACATGATGCACACAAACTGGTTAGGTCGTGGACACAAGAATAAATTAATGAGATTGCCGCAATCGCTAAAGTGGCATGAGATTCACCTGATTTAGAAGAGATATTAGCAGTTATGACGGAAGAAGAAGTGGATTTCTAGGATCGATTTGGATGTGAAGAATGAAACGTTAACTTTTTTCACCATTGTCGTGAGGACGGATACAAAAGCGTAGCGAATTTGGGTTATGCTTGGCAAGCAGTATTTCGTGCCCATCATCTTTGGACGGAGGAAGTGTTGAAGCGTATATGATATGGATGGATTCCGATTCGTTACCTATCAAATCATGGGAGGATGATCCCATGAAATATATGATTGAAAAGGATTTGGTGTTGGCCTATGATAGATTCCCATTTGAACGGACGCATGGGAATCAGTTGTCAAAAAAATTGAAATTGGCGTGCAATTGTACCGTATGGTGCAACAGAGTTTTGATACTTCAATGCTTTCGTATACTTGCGATGTTTTGAAATCTCGTTGGAGTCGGCTTTGAGCGTCGAGCGGTGCCGATTCGTGTAACGCTTAACAGTTAAGTATATTTATCTATCTGTAAAACGAAAGGCCTGCATCTCCTTCCCAACGAGACGTCCTAGAACTTCTATTACATCCATTCGTAGCTCTAACAATACAACATGTAGAGGTGAAGATGAAGAGGACAGATTCTAAACTATGCGATCTGTATCTGTTTAAAAGTCAATATACTTGAAAATATTTAGCTACGGTACTTCATAGCCTAAACGTAGCACCTACGAGCTACGAGAAAACAAAATACCGGTAAAATATGTTTCTCTAAAAAACGAGAATTCAAAAAAAAGTCGAACACACTGTCGCATACGAAGCTGCTCTGAATCAAACAAACAAAGATACACCGTCGCAACACACAAAAATTTTCCACATAAAAATGCCAGAGGAAACAAATCCAGAGAGAAAAGGAGGAGGTGGCGGTGCCATGGCGTTGCTCGAGAAGTACGCATTGCTCAATTCACACATCGAGCAAACGCGGCAAAATCAGCAGCGGTTGAGTCGTAAAATAGAGGAATTACAGGAACGAATTGAACAGAATCGTGCAACACGTGAACAGTACGAGGTATGTATCTTACCTCCTCCGCTTCATCTTTCCTTTCATAGGATTAGGCAGCGTACCCTTCACATAGTTTGATTGGTATCCTCAATTTACTTTTTCACTGTTACCTCACTACATAGGAACAATGCGCGTCTGCGAAAAACGAGGTACAAACAGACTTATCAATTAAAATAGCTGACGCTTCTACCCGTTTGGAAGCTGCTCGTGATGGCAAGCGAGATGCCCGTCGTACCTTGGAACAGGCCTGGGATAATACGCAACGTCTGCGTGAGGCTATTGAAACATCACGGGAAACTTTCTTACGATCTTCGCGTGATTTTCGAAGTCAATGTCTCCGTCTGAAGGAACGTAATGGGAATTTATTACAAATCAGTACTGCGGATAGAGCACATAGTACCAATATGATGCTAACTTCTGGAAAAGATAGTCGTTCCATTGAAGCCTCGGCATTTCGCGCTTTGTTGCTTGAAACACATAAAAATCAAGCACTATCGTCTTATTTTCAAGTCGCAAAAGGTGACAATAATCAAACATTGAACAAGGTTATCCCTGATTTATTGGATAATAAAACCACCGATAATTCAAACGATAGAGGTAGAAAGATTTTTCCGACAAGATGTGGAGCTGCTGCGACATCAGTGACTAGCGCTAATTCAGACTATGAGCTCGAAGATGCCCAACAAACAGAGCGTGTCGCAATACAAGCTCGAGATACCGCTCAACATGCCTTAGAACACGTGCGAGTTGAACATGTCACGAGTTTAGAAGCAGCAGAGAAACGAAATCAACGTCTAGAACGAACTAGAATGCAATTGAAACGTCTCAGGAATGATTGCTTGAACTACGAAAGGGATATAGCGCGTCTAGATGCTGAAGCAACTGAGGCAAGAGATAAGACTCAGATTTTAAGGCGTCAAAAACATCTAAAACGATCTGTTAATGGTAATCGTCATTATCACTCCCATTTATCATTGATGCATACGTCCTACGGTGGGCGCAAAACTGACACTACCATGACAAACCGATACTCCGTAATGTCTTCTCAGTCTACTTTATCGTCACAACATTCTTCTTCAATGCCCAATCATACTCATAATAATAATATGTTTGTTTTAAATAATCCTTACGCAAAAAGAAGCGATAATCAAAGAGAAGCGGACGAGAGATATCAAAGTGCGAAACCTGTGCTTATTCAAGATGAAGACGACTACGAGGAAGGTGAGCCACGTCGGCCAAGAAGTTCAACCAAACAACATCCTCATCGTAGTGGTAGAATCCGTAAACAAGGACAGTTTAGCACTGCTTTGCAGATTGAGTCAGGAGTAAACGATAACACTGATGAAAATAGCAACATTCGGGATAATGATGGCATTGGATTGAATAACCACCATTCGAACTTCTTATTGAATAGTCAAGAAATGCAGGAACGCATTACAAATATTGCTCGAGGGCATATACGAAGAAATAATAGTAATTATGAAGACGATGAAGACGATGACGATGATGATACATTACTGAAGTTTATCCCATTTGCGAAGAAATGATGTTGACGTATCCGGATTTTAAATTCGGAGTTCAAGAATGGAAGAAATATTTCGTAATATGTAGGAAGCTAACTCTCATAATATATATCTATTTAATTTAAGTATGAAAGGTCGAAATTAACATTCACAGTATCTCGTTTTAAAAGGTTGATGGAAGAAATCGATGAGAAAGCAGTTGGTATTTATGTACAAGCTCAGGTTGTTTCTGAAGTCTGAGTAAGATCGAAAATAGGTAGGCATACCTCAAGTATTTGTCAACTTTGCTATCGAAAATATTGTCTGACTTAAATTACTCAAATATACGTGTAATTTGATGGCCCAAATAAAAGCAAGAATAGTTTCTTAAGTGCCGGTCCCGAAATCAACGATGGGAACAACCCTAATCCTAACTTTGTTTGAAGAATGACCATTAGTTGTGTTGATAATTTTTTTAAACTGTACGCTTTCATTTTATTAACTTCTACTCTTGTACCAGGTATACGAGTAATTAGGTTGAAAAAATACGTAGTTTTTAACAATGCACGTTTCACGATACCAAAAATATCTTGTCCACATTTTTGTCGCACCGGTACCGGTACTGGCAATAGTTTTTGCTTCGTTCATTAGAGGACATTCACTTCCATCATCTCCATCTCACCAATCGCAATTACAATCACAATTAAACTCACAATTACAATTACAATCGAAACCAAGCAATGATCTTAGCTAGCTCGTGCATTGCCACGTCCCTGCGAAATTGTCATGTACGATACCATCGCATCCAAATTCTCTCCTCGAAACATTATTACACTGCAATCCAATTCAAAAATAAAAGGTGCCTGACATTATCATATCCCCACCTTAACAAAGCATCCATACACAATTCATCCGCCCTGTTCACGTCAAGTTCAGACACTTCTGTGAATGAAAACCTCAGCGCTAAATATGAAGTCCCGCAGTATTCCAAAGAAATATTACATTCCTGCAATCAATTGCATGCCTCCATTCTCCTGCCACTGAACGAAAAACTTCGAGGACCATTAATTACCTCACACGGTGGCAATGGAAACTCTGGTAGTGCCAACGTTACTTCGATGCCGTTTGTTTTATGTGTAGGAAATCACAGCAGTGGGAAATCTTCGTTTATTAATCATGTCGTGGGTCGTAATGTCCAAACTGCCGGTGTTGCTCCGACGGATGACTCGTTCACTGTAATTGCTCCTGGTCCTGAGGATAAGGATCAGGATGGTCCGGCATTAATTGGTGATCCAGATATGGGATTTGCTAATTTAAGGCAGTTTGGACCTACGTTAATTCATCATACATGTTTAAAGGTGAGATCGAATCTAGTAACGGATAACTTTATGTTGGTGGACTCTCCCGGTATGATTGATGCCCCTGGAAGTAGTGGGAGAGGTGACGATAATAGTAGTATGGATCGTGGGTATGATTTTCAAGGTGTCGTACGTTGGCTTGCCACACGTGCTGATGTTGTGTTGCTATTCTTTGATCCGGACAAGCCAGGAACTACTGGCGAGACCCTTTCGGTGTTGCTGCATTCCTTGGGTGGTATGGATCACAAGCTTTTAATTGTGTTAAACAAAGCGGATCAGTTTCGAAAGATACATGATTTCGCACGTGCGTACGGATCATTGTGTTGGAATTTGAGTAAGGTCATTCCTCGCAAGGATTTGCCTCGCATCTTTACTATGTGTCTGCCTGTGAAAAAGAATAATATATTGGAGGATGACGACAAGACTGATGCATCGTATAGTAGCGGATCATCGGGATTAGCAGATCTTCATCATACTCGTGATGAGGTCGTGAATGAGGTTATGAAAGCTCCTCTTCGTCGCATTGATAATGTCATTACGGGTCTCGGCGATTCCGTCCACTTATTAATGATGCATGCAACCATAATGAATCATACGCGAAAATTATATTCAAAGGCATTGTGGAATGGGAGGCTGCAAGTTTCTGGCACAGGCGTATCAGGTCTCTCGTTGACTGGCTTATCTCTATATGCCGAACTCCCAGTTCAGGTTTCAGGGTCGGCTTTAGGTTTGACTGTTGCAGGAACTGCGATGATGCAGTATTTAAATTTGAAAAATTTGAAGGATATGAAAGAAGAACTATCAAGTGATGATGGACTTACGAAGGCATTCAAACAGACATATACGCGAGAGATTGCTGAAGCTGATGAGTTTATTGCAAGCATTTGGCAACGAGTGAAGGAGTCCTTGAAACTTGGCATTTCAGCAATCGGTGTTGAAAATTTACCAAGCGTGAGCCCCTCAGAATTTGATGAAATGAAGACGACATTGAATGAACGCATTCCAGCGTTGAGACGAAAAGCATCCGCAAGTCATTACGGCAATATGAAATAAAATTCACTAATGCTTTCATTTGTCGACATAATTTACGAATTTAAGTATCTTATCCATATACATATATAATTTTCATACTCACGACTACTTTTTAATGGTGCGGCCTTTGCGGATCAATGTAATGAAAAAAAGCGTCCCATCAGTGTGACAAGACCAGCGGATGTACCATTGAGAGCATAAGTGGGAATCTGGCAAGTCCTCTTCAAGCAACTCCGAAAAACGACACATTAAGATTATGTCTTTCCCTTCCTCATTTAAAACATCGGACGCGGATAAGATAACACAAGCACACTTTAAGTCCCATTTCCCTTTTTTCAAAATGCCGATTATAACTGTTATAAGAGTAAATGTGAATAATAGAAGTATCCCGCAATGGACCTTTAGGTCCAAAATGGTATATTAACTTGTAAGTCGTGTACCGCAAAAAATACACTAGATTTATTTTCCAATAAGCGAAAACAAATAACAAATCATTTAATTTTTTGATCTGTAGGCTTTTATTTTGTTATCTTTTGTTGCATTTTGATACAACTCAATCGAAACACGAGAAGATGTCATGATGATGTCCTTTCCAGTAACCTATTTTGAAATTTCGCAATAGCATCGTTTTTTTTCTTCGTGAATAACAATTACAATGTATATTATTGAGAGATGAAAATACCGGCGTCTTCATTCTTTACGCGTCACTACAATTAATCGATGCTTAAAACTTAAAAAATTATATTATGAACTATATTTTGATAGTGATGACATGATATGAAAAAGTAGCATGAATGAAAATTCGCAATATCTAAGATTATGTTCACCCTTTTCTTTTTTGAAATGGACTGCTCCATTAGTCTGTTCGTGAAAAGAAAATTAAGCATTCGGCTACAGAACTACCGCTACCGGTAGTTCAATCGAAATAAAAATGGGTCGCATAGCTCAACTTTTGACTGACTACAAATGATTTTAATTCTTTAGCAGAATAAGATAAAAAGGAGTGAAGGCTTACAAGAAGGCAATGTCATGAAGACGAGTCACCTTCTAATATAACTTGCTATTGACGTTCGTTATGCGAATATTTATAAAATTATCAGTCGACCACTCCCAAAAGCCGTGAATCAATAGATCACCGCGATAGGCATTCAGAAAGTTGGAGTAAGAGGAAGCACTTGGCACATGCGTTTTGGTACCATTGGCACGCATCAGAAGCAGAATTAATCATAGGTTCGCATCGGATGAAGGGATGGGTTAAGCACATGAACTATCCGATATCTGAGCTCATCACGTATTTCGTCGTGTTGAGCTATGACCAAACCACCATTTCTGCAATGAAGGGCGTGACTCACGTCGAGCTTCTTGGACTCGCCACAACCGTTGCAAGGTTTACGTGAATATCGGAGTATTAATCCATTACGAAACTCTATGGAAGGTAGAATTGTTGCATCAACGTGCGAAGGCTTGGTGCTGAGCCAGTATCCTTTTCTTTGCTCGTTTCAAGGTACGTTGAGTTGAGTATCCTGAGGGAAATGATCAATTACGGACTTGAGGGTAGACGAGTCGAATATTCTGGCATAACCACGCATTGGCATTCAATTTGTCAATTGAAATCGACCGCCTAGGGCATACAAGAGATGCTCAACTTGTAACACTCTTTAGCATTACTTGTTGGATTGGTTACGCTTAAGCCGCCGTGGTTCTGCTTACTTTCGACATTTGCATATGATGTCGGCTTCAATACCGAAAAGAGAGTGTAGTACCTCTAAATCTATTGTCTCTACAACGCGGTCGAAAAACTTCCTTGCATCACTTACTGTGCGATGAAAACACATTGCCACTTTATCCGGAGATAATTTTTTATCGCGATTCAAGCTCTCTGAGAAAATTCGGAACGCAGCTCAGGTAAAAGCACCTTTATTAAAGGCATAAAGTGGTTGGTGTTCTCACATTTCAATAGTATAGCTGCTTCTGAAATACCTGCGATACGCGCAATTCCATACCAAATTACTAGTGAATCTTCCATTCCAAAACTTATCTGGTACTCAACTAAACGAATAACGAACTCGTTTGGGCAATGTTCGATTGATAAATATTGATGAGGTTTCCATGACGAGACAGGAAATAATTGATCAACGAATTCGTAAAATATCTGGTAAAGGAAATGAACCGTTCGGAGGATATTGGAGGGAAAGTGCAGGGTTTACTTTACAAAGAGTCATTCAAAGTATATAAGCTTCTGTAACTTTGTAAGTTTGTCATTTATGTGCGAATAAATGCGTGGTGAGGAGGTTGAAGTTGGAAAATTACTTATTGTAAATTGCATAAATAAAATACACAAAAATATGTCATTAGCTAAACACAAGTTTAGTGAATTTAACAAAAAAAACACAAGTTTAGTGAATTTTCTCTATAAAAAATAATTAATTGGCAATTCATGTTTAGCCCATCCCGTATCCGATGCGAACCTATGATTAATCCTGCTCCGATGCGTACGAATGGTACCAAAACGCATGTGCCATGTGCTTCCTCTTCGTCTGACTTTCTGAA
>Ga0115008_10003717_pt1 | contig 12639 bp, 6 predicted proteins | sample FraStrMetagenome_FD_87164 | JGI IMG/M metagenome (GOLD analysis project Ga0115008, IMG submission 87164) | Marine eukaryotic phytoplankton communities from Arctic Ocean - Fram Strait ARC3M Metagenome | ecosystem: Environmental > Aquatic > Marine > Oceanic | place: Fram Strait | collected 2012-06-18
CCCCACATCCAACCAGGAAAACCTAAATCTTGAACTAAAACCACCATAAAAATGCCCATAATTGCAGGAAACATTTGGTTGGCGAACATACCAATTCCAAAGGCTATTTTTTGTCCCATTGGAACTTTTGTTGATGATGCTAAATTTGACATAGTGAATTGGTTTTATATAATCTATATAGTTGGTATTAATATCGTTTGAATTGCCTGTTTGCTAATTTTAATATTTATTGAATGTCCTTCAATATTTAAAGCAAATATTTTTGCTTCTATTCCTTCATTGAATAAAACTACGGCTATTGATTGGTCTGGATTTTTAACTGCAGTAACCATTAAAGTATCATCTGTTTTTGTAATACCTATTACGCGAGCATTTGGTCTTATATACCTACTAAAATGTACCATAGTATAAAAAATAGGTGTAAAATATACTTCATCCTTTTCTGAATCAACTATCACAGGAGCTACGCACCAGTTTTCGAACCAGTTGGGTCCACCTTGTTTATCAAGTACCATATTCCAATCTATCCAACCATCGACCCAGTTGTTTAGACACCCTATAATATCTCGAACATATCTATTTACTGGAGCATATTTTGGATGTAAATGTTTGTTCTCTGGCTTTGCCCAATCCCAACCCCAATCTGTGGCTTCTTTTTTCCAATACCATTTATCATCTCTCCATTTAGGGATTTCAGAATCTACACAACCTTCTGTTTCTATTAGATATTTAGTAGGTGATTTTTTGTGAGCGTACTGTAACTCTTCTGGAAAGTAATCATAGGTACTCTCATACCAATGAATTGCAGTTCCGTCAAAATACGTTGAAGAGGCTTCATCTCTATACATCTCATCCACCCATTCTTTAAGGCCTGCTCTATTTTGGTCGTAACCAAGAATATTCACATCACCTTGTCCTGTGCTTTCTAATTTGGGCCCTAAATAGTTTTGTACAAAATCTGTTTCTTCTTGAGGAGAAAAATGCATACTCTCCCAGTTATTTCCATTTCCGTGTGGCTCGTTAACTGGTGTCACTCCCCAAATATCGATTCCTTCAGTCTTATAAGCCTCTATGTACTTAGAAAAATACAATGCAAAAGACTCATAATATTCAGGTAGTAATTTCCCACCAACATAGGCCTTATTATCTTTCATCCAAGGTGGTGAAGTCCAAGGAGAGGCTATGATTTTAAAACCCTCTGTAGAAACCTTCATAGCATCTTTAATCATTGGTATTAAATCGTTGCGATCTTGATCAATAGAGAAGTTTTCTAATGAAATATCTCCAGCATCAGGCGCATAGGTATAATTAGTTAAAGAAAAATCGCAAGATGCAATATGGGTTCTCGTTAAGGAGTAACGCGCTCCTGTATCACCAAAATAAGCTTCAATAATCTTTTCTCGATTCTGTTTGCTTAAACCATTAAGTAAAGATGCTGTAGATTCAGTAAATGATCCTCCAATACCAGTTATTTTCTGAAAGGTTTGAGTTGGTAAAATTGTAATCGTATCTAAAATTGACCCTTTAGGAAATACTATAACCTCAGTTAGTTTGTTGCCTCCCGCAGAAGTTTCAAAAACTTGAACTGCCAAAGAATCTGTTTTTTTACTACAACTCATTATTACAATACATAAAAGAATGCATAAACTATATAAAAATGCTTTCATATGCTTTCTATTTTTTTATTCGACTTGTGTTTAAATAGTGTTCTTTTATTACAAAATAAACGTCTTTCTTGTTTCTATCAATATCAACAATACCCCAAAATTCTTCGTTAGGGACTCCGTCATATGGGACTCCTGAACTATTGGGCGCATTACCTCCAATATCTTGAACATCATTATTTCCAGCCTTCCACCAACCGTCTGTAAAAGAAAATACAGCAACACCAGAACAAATATCCTGACTATCAAAAACCTCATCTAAAATATTTTTTGTCGCATCGGCCTGTGCCTTTTGATTTTCACCTTGCTCATAACCTTCGTTTGCAGCTTTCATGTAACTGTCTCCACCTGTTTCAGATAGATACATCGGTTTAGAACTAACAACTTTCCATTCTTTAAAAATTGATGCAGGCTTGTCCCATCTATACACGTTCATACCCCAGACATCTATATTTGACCCCATCGATACTGCTAGTGCATCCGGTAAATCGCCGTGAGCAGTTGTTGTTGGATGCGCTGGATCTTTCTCTTTAATTATGCCAGCTGCAGTATTCATTGCTCGATACCAGTTCTTGATATCACCATCAAACCATTGCGGATGATAATTATACTCATTCCCGAATTCCCACATTAATATGGCATTATGATTTTTATATTTAACGACATAATCCACATAAGACCCTGATGCGATATCAAACACACCATCTTGATTGTAGCCAAAACCAATAATTACTTTAATTCCCGCTTGATTTATTTCATCTAAAATTGCACGATCATCAACAGGCTCATACAGTCTAATTGTATTAATTCCTGCTGCTGCCATCAACTGTAAATCTTGCGTTAATGTTTCCCAACTTCTTACATTTGGACTCCCCTTAGGCACGGGGTGATAACAAATTCCTTTTATTAGATAAGGCTCATTATTAACAAGTATTGAACGCTCGTAAACTTTAACTTCACTAAAAGAAGCTGGCTGCCTACAGCCAAATAGCATATAAAAAGACAATAGAAATACTATTGGTTTTATTTTTTTAAAGATCATTGTATCAAACATATCACGCATTGCTATTTTTCTATCCTGTTTTTAATTTTATCTGTTATAATCTGTATTTGGTACTAAAACCTCTTTTAACAACTGTTCTGTATTGCCGTTATACGTTTTAGTAATGAGATTACCGGATCTTTCTAGACCTGCAAATAGGTCTTGATCTACCGCATCCCAAAGTGCATATTTCACCTTCCCTTCTAAACTGATTAAACCAAAGTGATTCTCAGAGCCTTGTGCGTTGTTAGCATCTTTCCATTGCTCATCAAAAGCCTCAAAAAAGAAGCAAGAAATACCTTCTTTATTAGTCCATTCTCTTAAGAGTTTATAGTATACACCCTGTTTATACTCATCTGATGCTCTAGAGCCATTTACTCCATAATAACCGTTAGATACTGATGACCAACCTGTTTCACCTATGTGAATAGATTTTGTAGCATCTATACCTTTTACATAGTCTGAAACATTTTTGTACTGGCTTTTAGCAAAATTTAATGCACGCTGCATCGCTGCATCAATTTTTTCGATATCAGACATTTCAATGTCTGAATCTAAAACTTTCCAAAATGCAGGATTATAATGAGAATTGTGATAAGGATAGGTATGCATAGACACATAGTCCACAGCCTTAATGATCTCCTCTAAATCTTGTACTCTATAACTGGTGTCTCCACCACCCCAGGAGGCAAAATCATCTGAACATGTTATCCACAAATCTTTTGGCAGCCCTTCAGACACTTTTAAGTCTTGTAAGTGGTTTATCCATTTTAAAATAACATTTGGCCTCACAAAATAACGCTCTGCCCATCTTACCATAGCCTCGTTTCCAACGGCAATTACTTTTACAATATCTGGGTATGTATTGGCCAAGAGTACCGCTCTTGCAATCTCGCCTTCATTTTGCGCACTTTCCGCCTCATGGTTAGGAACCTGATCTGTCCAAGCATATAAACAATCTATCCATGCCCCAAGCATCACATACATTTCAAATTTAGGGTCTTCTTTTTTAAGTTCACGAATCGCTTTTAGAATATTTGATGCGTGCGGAAGGTCTGGTTGAACATTATAGGTTCTAATTATTTTTATACCCATAGCACTCAACAACTTCATATCATCCTTTAATTCAGTAATTGTAGGTTGATTAGTCCTAGTTTTCCCACGATAACCTCCGTAAGAAATTGCTGGGTAATTAGGATTACCTAAAATATCTTTTGCGCTCAAATTTGATTCTTTTTTAGCTACTAATGAATTATTTGTTTTTTTCTCTAAACGAGTACAAGACATTAAAAGAAACACTACCAATAAAAATGATACTGTTCTTTCAAGCCTACTTATACTCGTATTTTTCATCTATGTAAATCTACAATTATACGGTTAATGTCTCCTGCTCTATCAAACAACGACTTGCTGTTTTTTGTATCTAGTGTTAATCCATTAGACTCAAAAACAGTATCATTGTTATAAAAAATACTAATTTTATCTGAACTGGAAATTCTATAAATGATTGGTGTTTGACAATAGGTAAAACATAACATGTTTCTGTCTAATGGTAAACTTTTAAAAGCGTTATTTATATCTACATAAGTAAATGGTATGGCTTCTTGTAAAAATTCTTTGTCTCGCAATAATCTTGGATTAAACCCTAAGACTCCATTTTTAATAAAAACTCCTAATTCACCAAACCTACAAAGTATATCTTCTTTAACTTGCCCTGTCATTCCTGGCTGCTGAGCTCCTTTTCCTGCGGGTGTGTGTGAATATGGATCTGTTGGAAATGCACCGTATAGTTCTGGTGATTTATGAACTCCAATGCCTTCATTAATTTCATAATAATGTTCTAAAAGTCTTCCTATAGTTACTTCGTCTTCGTTATTTTTAACAGCTAATAGACAGTTTTCTTGCACTGCTAAAAGTAATTTAGAAACCATGTGCCAATAAATTGAACCCAAGCCTTCATAGCCAAAAAATGTTCCAGATCTACCTGTAAAGGATTTATGATCAAACATTTCTTCAAAAATATCTAATAATATAGATTTTTCCTGATCGATTAATGGTTGATATTTTTTTTCTGACAAGTTATCAATAGCCATTTTTAAACTTTCAGCATTGTTAAAATTGCCGTTAAAATGATATTTCCCTGTTTTATCTTTTTCTATAATTTGTGAATTACCATCAACCAAAAGTTGTTGCAGTAATTTAGATTTTTTTAGGGATGAGGCTGGAATATTGTTCTTGTCTGAAAATCGGGATAACTCTTTGTTTGGGTATAATATGTAACTGTATTGATCTTCTCTAAAAAGTGAACTTGCTTTTAAAGCATCTAATAAAGACAAAGCTTCTTTTGGTTGTAAATAACCAGAACTTAATACTGCAACTTGTCCTTCTAACATCTCAGACAAATGAGAAATAGCAACTTCTTTGTCATTCTCAACAGTCATTAAATTGTAGGCATGGTATAAATTGTCTTTTCTTTTATTTCCTAAAATTGTATGATCTAAATACTTTTTTAGTAGCTTAAAAAATTCTAATAAATCCTCTTTAATTATAGTTTCTTTATCACTTGTAAAACCTTTTTCGTAAATATTGGTTCTATAATCACTAGCTGCTGTTCCAAGACTGTCTAAAATAGTTTTTCTATCTGCATTAGAAACTTTACCCAATAATACATGCAAATTATCGTATAATGTACTCAGTACCTTTTTAAAAAATACTGTTAACTCAGTTGAAATATTATAATGTGTATCAAATGATTTTTCTACTATACGTTCAAAAAAATGTACAAATCGTCTTAAATAATACAGGGTTACCATTGAAACTCCATTTCCAACTAATGCATTGTTGGCATCATTCCATTCAGGTCTTTGAGTATTTAACCAAATACCCGCTTCTGGAATAAAGTTTGAGACTTTTGCTAAAACAGTTGCTAATAACTTTTCAATCAAATTAACTTTATGAATAGAAGAGTTTTCATCTTGAAGCAAAGCACCATCTGCACCGAGTCTTTCTTTAAGTATATTAATTTTTTTATCTAATTCATAATCAAAATCAATGGTATCTTTGGAGTTTTTTAGAATGTCTCGATAACTCTTAATTTTATAAGGCACATTTGCATACACAAACAAATCTTGAGTAAAACAGCTTGATAGTTTAGTTGGATAATGATTTTCGATACACTCTAAAAATTTTAAGAGATAGATAATTTGATGATCTCCCCAATATCCAATGTAGGACCATGGGTCATCTTTTTCAATAATTTCCCAATCAAAACCATCTTTTGTTACTCTGTAAGGGTTGTACCCCTCAAAAGTTGTTGCATTAAGAAACTTATGAATCATTCCTTCTATAAATGCAGGATATGAATGTGCTAAAGCTTCCCAGTTTTGGAAAATATCTCTCCAGTTACCTTCGTAATCTAAAATTTTTGAACCATCAATTTCACTTCGAGTATTTATCGAAAATTTATTCCAAGGTCTGCTTGGGTCTCCATGTCTTCTACTAAATTTTAAAGGCAAATATTCATAACAAAGACGTTTAAAGTTTTTATCTTCGTCTTTATCAGCAATATCTTTTATAAATTCAAGATCAAAATTTTCTGGTAATGCACCTAAGATTTTTTCTTTCTTTTTTACTACTTTTTTATTTGCTTTTGCAATGTATTTTACAAAATCATTTTTTTCAATTTTATAATTATTATCAAAAATACCACCTCTCATAATATTGAAAAGTGTATTTGAAAAGTGTCTTGTATTTCTTAATTTATTATCTCCAAGTTGAATTCCATCTGAAGCACCAACAAGTTCTAAAAGATGTTTTGTTCCGGCGTCAATATCATTTTGAATAAGTGCTTCAAGGCTAACGCCGCTTTTTATTGTTTCAGAAACAGCATTAATATTACTAATCGTTTGGTTTACGTTTGCAACAAACATCCAACTCTTATTACTGTTGGAAGCGATTGTTATATCTTTAGAAATAAAGTAGGCTCCTTTCTCTGCTTTAATATTTTTTTCTTGAACGATATTTTTACCTTTTCTAAAGGCATCTAATTGTAAAGAGGAGACTAAATGGATGGGCTTATCTAAACCTGAAGACCAAACAATATTTGATTTTAACGCTTCACTAGGCTCTGCTTTGTCTACAATAATGGCACTTAATGCAAAGATACCAATACCTGTATCGGATTCTAATTCACATTTTTTATATGCATCTACAAGATTACTGGCAGCGTTTTGAAAATCTGATGCCACACCATAAGGCATAATATTTTGAATTCCATCAAGAATTGTTACATCAACTTTTTTATTGGAGGTATTTATAATTGTTGCTTTTCTGACAAAACCAAATTGATTGCTAGAGCACCATTGATATCGAAAGGAAATTCCAAGATCTTCATTAATTTCTTCAAAAAGCACTTTGTTTCCATAGCTATTCTTGTAGATATTTCTTTTTATGGTATAAACACCTTGGTAGTTGTTTGAAAAAGGTTCCCACAAGAAAGAGGTACCATCTATATGAACATGAACAATCGTTTTACTGCCGGTAATTTCAGCTGATTCTGTTATCTTATCATCTGTATAATATGGGAATAATGCATTATTCGCATCTTTTCTACCTGCGGTTAAAGCGCCATTACTGGAAATAAACATCCAATGATTGGAGTTGCTAACAAGACTCATAAAAAAGGGTCTCATTTGATTACTATTGGAAATTTTGTAATACACATCGTTGTCAAAGGTTACTAATTCTCCTTTGACTTTACTCTCCTGAAAAAAAGCAGGTCTGTTCCCAATATATATTGGATTTTTACTCATTTCTTCTGGCAATGTCTTTGTTATTGTATTTTGAATTGTAATATCCAGCATTGTAAACTTTTAGAATCAATTATAGAATTGATTTATGTAAATAAAAATAATTTAAAAAACAGTGAACTAGGCTTTAGCTCTGGTTAGTTAAAAAATGTCATTTTAGAATTTTGATTAATTTTTAGATCAAATCGTAAAAAAATAAAATACTTTCTTTTTAAATGAACTCTTTAAAATAGAGATAAGCATTTAAGCTACTCTAAAATAAAGAGTAAAAAAGTAGCGTTAAAATGTTAACGCTACTCTTTAAATCAAATAATTATTGGAAAACCTTTACATAATCTATTTCCATGGTATCCTCTGTAAATGACGAGTCAATAGTTCCTCCTAAAGTTCCTCCCATAGCGATATTAAGAATTAAAAAGAAATCTGCATTAAATGGTAAACTCCCATCATTTGCTAACTCATAAAATGGAGCATCATCTAGATATATTTTTATGGCAGTATCTGTCCATTCCATTGTATATAAATGAAATTCAGATGAAGCATTTGCTACTGCAGTTGTTTCTCCATAACTAGCGTTTGAAGAACTAGCAGTATCATACCAATGACAAGTTCCTAACGTGGTATTTTTATCAGCTCCAGTTTGCTCCATAATGTCTATTTCTCCAGTTTGTGGCCAACCTACAGTAGGAAAATTAGCTCCTAACATCCAAATAGCAGGCCAAGTTCCTGCAGAAGCAGGTAATTTTGCTTTTACTTCAACTCTTCCATAGGTAAACTCATACAGTCCTTGTGATTTTAATCTAGCAGAAGTATACCCTCCATTTCCATCAGCTTTTGCAGTGATTATTAAAGAACCTCCTTCTACTTTTGCATTTTCTGCATTGTTAGTATAGTTCTGTAATTCTCCATTACCCCATCCACCTGCTCCAAGGTCATAGTTCCAATTAGCTGCATTTGGTGCTCCATCTGTATTAAAGTCATCTTCCCAAACTAAATTGTTGTAGGTATAGTTTGCACCCTGCTCCGGTTTGGTTGAAGTAAATTTATGATACCAAGCAGCTCCTTCACCTGTGGCTGGGTCCTCAATAACTCTTACAATTAATTCATCATTAGAAATAGAAATAATATCATACGTACTGGCACCTACAAACCACCCCATGAATCCTCCTTCAGAAATTTCAAAAGAGGTACCTCTATAGGGTACATTATTATAAGTACCCTCTGTACCAGCTTTAGATGTTGAAGGTGCAAAAGAAATATTTTTAACACCAAACATATTAGTTGCAACGCTAGCATCATGGCACTGATCACCGGCAACTCCTATAAAATTGGCATAAGTTCCAGGCACAAAGGCTGGTCCTACAGTTTGCTCAAATGTAATTCCGTTAGCAGTTCTTGTAAAAACAAACTCATTGTCATACATGCACCCTTTTTCGGTATCCCAAGCTCTAATTCCATTCCACCATGCTTCATAAGCAAATTCGCCATTTCCATAATCATCAGTTACAGGTCCTAACCCAACATGAACATCTTTATCTGCTTGCCAGTACCATTTTTTACTATCGCCAACATTAGCACCACTTATTAAGTTTTCTGCTTCTACATCTGTAAAAGAACTAAATACGGTAACATCCATAGATTTTGTTGAAGATACTCCACCAGTTCCATTGGCTTTTACAACAACTGTATAGGTATTTACACCAACTTTAGAAAACCTTTTTGATAGGATTCCTGATGGTGAAGCTTCTGCAACTCCATCAAAATAGAACACATAAGAAGATGCGTTGTCTGCTGTTGCAGTAAAGTTTACAGAACCACTTCCGTCTCCATCTGGATTATTGGAATCCTGTCCTACAATTTCTGCTGTAATTGAAATGTTTGAGGGACTAACGATTTCTCCAATTTCGTAATCATTTTCTTGGCATCCAAAAAAGGCAGCCATTAGAGAAAATAGAAATACATAAATATTTTTAAATTTTTTCATACTATACATCTTTATTTATTAATTCGTTAATGCTAATTCATCATAATGGTAAATAGAATCATCACCCGCATTACCAAAGTCAAAGAATATTACTACTCTATCATAGGTAAAAGATAAATCAGCTCCAGAGAGATCAAAAATCAATTCTTCCCATGAATTTGTGGTTGATGTTGTTGCGTCTACTTCAAAAAACTGAGTATTATCAGCAGAATTTTCTAATTTTAATCTAACAGTAGCTCCAGATTTTGGAGACCATGTTTTAATACTCATCTTGCTGTAAGTATTAAGATCTAAAGGTGTAGTAACATCAAAAAATGCTCCTGCCCATACTTCTGAACCTGCAGATTTGGTAAGCTTCGCTGAATTTGAAGTAGTATTTACTCCAGACATGTCTGGATTTGGCACCACTTCTACTGGCGCAATATTTCCAAAATCTGTAAATGCTGGCGGTGTCCCTTCAAAATCTTGAAATAATAAAGGAGTATTCGTTCCTCCACCAGAATCATTTACCAAATTAATTTCGTCATAGAAATAGGCAGAATCATCACCTGCATTTCCAAAGTCAAAAAATAGTACGACTCTGTCATAGGTAAAAGATAAGTTAGCTCCTGAAAGATCAAAAATTAATTCTTCCCAAGCATTTGCATTTGATGTTGTAGCATCTACTTCAAAAAATTGAGTATTGTCTAAAGAATTTTCTAATTTTAATCTAACCGTAGCTCCAGATTTTGGAGACCATGTTTTAATACTCATTTTACTGAAATTAATTAGATCTAATGGAGAAGAAACATCAAAGAATGCTCCTGCCCAGACCTCTGAGCCTGCAGACTTTACTAATTTAGCCGTATTTGAAGTAGTATTAGCTCCAGACATATCTGGATTTGGCACCACTTCTACTGGGGCAATATTTCCAAAATCTGTAAATGCTGGTGGTGTCCCTTCAAAATCTTGAACAGATTGAGTTACAACACCTGATGCAGCCTTGTAGAAATAAAAGTTATCTATATAAACTACCCCAGCAGTTCCTTCAGAATCTATTAAAATCTGTGTTATTTTATTTTTATTTGCAAGATTACCCCCATCAAAACCCGTCATGTCTAGATCGATACTTTGCCAAGAACCTCCTATAGTTGTACCCAAAGATTCGGTATCTTCTCCACCATCAATTGTATTTACAATTTTCACTAACAACTCGTTTGTAGTTCCTTCTGGCACCCAATAATCTATGTGTAATTTTTCCATAGAAGATACGTCAATACCATTTGCATAATTAGTTACTATTCCTAAAAAATCTAAATTGGTTAATTTCCACACATTATCTGTACCTATAGTGATTGCATCAAAACCTGATGAAGACCAACCTGTAGGTAACTCATCTAGAGTTACACCTGCATAGACATCACTAAAAATAGAGACTACATCTGATGCTTCTCTGGCTGGAGGTGCTGCTACAGGAGCTAGAGGTGCTAAAATTTCTGTTACTTCAAAATCTATTGTATATTCTGTAGTTTGTATAGCACCACCTTTTGCAATCACTTTCACTGAGTAGATTCCTGGAGCTGCATATTGATACGAAAATGTATCGCCTATATTTGCAGTTCCCACAGGTTGTGTTACTCCCGTTTCCCCTGAATGAAACTCAAACATTGAGGCAAAATCTGCAGTAGCAGTTATATTTACTCTCTTTGAAACTGCTGCATCGTTCTCTATGGTTACCACTAAATTTTGAGGAGCTTGAAAAGAAACAATAAGCTCTTGTGAAACCTCTGTAGTATCTCCTTTCGCATTATAAGCAACGATATTAATAGTATAAGTTCCTTCTGTATATGTGTGTTGCACATTTTTACCATTTTCGATATTTACTACATTATCTGGATCTGGTGTTGCATCACCAAAATAAATATCGAAAGAACTCGCTCCTTCTGCAGTAGGTGTTATGGTAACCAAGCCTGAATTATCCTGGGTAATCGTATATACTGCTGAAACATTAGATGGTGCTGGTATGGCATCTAAAAAATCTAGACTTCTTTCATCTGTACAAGCATTAATTATAAACAGTATAATGAATGCTCTGTATATTATTTGTATTTTTTTCATAAAGCTATGGTTTAATATCCTTGATTTTGTGACCAATTTCCTTGAGAAAATTGAATTTCTTCTAACGGAATAGGAAATACTTCATTTTTACCAGTTGAAAAACCTGGTATATTAGAACCTCTTCCTGTTCTTACTAAATCGAAAAAGTGATGTCCTTCTCCAACCAACTCAACTCTTCGTTCACGGTAAATTGCATTTGTTAGTGCTGTTCCAGCAGACGTTACATCATTTGAAGTTCCAAAGGCTCTAGTTCTTACTCTATTTAAGTAGGTTCTCGCTTTTGTATCATTTGGAGAGCTGCTTCTATTAAAAGATTCTGCTGCCATGAGCAATACATCTGCAAAACGAATTGCTCTGTAATTATTTGGATTTGTAAGATTTAAATCTCCTGCGGCATCCGAACTTCTTTTTCTTGGTATGTATTTTCTGTTAAAAAAACCTGTATGTTCAAAACCGGTTGTAAATACAGCTCCAGTTGAGGAAGCCCATGCATTGATGTCTAAAATGGCAACATCTTTTCTATTGTCTCCGGCTTCAAATTGATCTACCATTTCTTGGGTAGGCACGTTAAAACTAAAACCTGAAGTAAATACATCTCCTTGATACCCTCTTACTCCTTGAAAACCAACGGCTACATTGCCTTCACTACATTGCAAACAACCAAAACCTGCACCTTGAATATCTGTATATTGCACCTCAAAAACAGCACCTGTTCCATTTTCTCCAACAGCCTCAAAAATTGTATTATAATCAGATTCTAACACATAAGGGCCGTTCTGAATTAGGTTTTCTAAAACAGTGGATGCTTCCGAAAACTTATCTTGAAATAAGTACACTTTTCCTAATAGTGCTTGAGCTGAACCTTTGGTAGCTCTCCCTATTTGTGGCGCAGTATAGGTTAGATTGTTAATAGCATATTGTAAATCTTGCACTATCAAAGCGTAAACATCTGCTTTGGGAGCTCTTGGAATTGATTTTTCATCACCTAGAACAAAACGCCCTTCTGGTTTAATTGGAATGTCTCCAAACCATTTTACCAATTCA
>Ga0115008_10003719_pt1 | contig 12634 bp, 3 predicted proteins | sample FraStrMetagenome_FD_87164 | JGI IMG/M metagenome (GOLD analysis project Ga0115008, IMG submission 87164) | Marine eukaryotic phytoplankton communities from Arctic Ocean - Fram Strait ARC3M Metagenome | ecosystem: Environmental > Aquatic > Marine > Oceanic | place: Fram Strait | collected 2012-06-18
CCTGCTGCAGGCGCTGGCATTGCCGGAGCCGGAATCCCTCCGGGGCAGCCTCAACTGCAGAATGTCATGCAGTGGTGGCAGAACGTGCAGAACCTACTGCAACAGGCCCCACCGGCAGTTGCTGCAGCAGCAGGAATTCCTGTAGTGGCAGCAGCGGCGCCCGGTGTCCCGGCTGGCGCGGCGGCACAAGCCAATAACAACCGCGCGCGAGTCAAGCTTTCCCCGTTTACCTCCACAAACGCATCTGATTTCCGCGAGTTTCGTGATCGTGCAAACACGTGTCGCCAACTGAACGGTTGGACACAGCAGGAAGCGAAACAGATGATCAGAACGCAGATGGAGGGAGTTGCAGGAAAAAGGATGTTGACAGTAGTAGTCGGCGGAGATCCTGATCTCGTTCCCCCGCCAGATGATGCCAAAACTTATGAGGAGTACATGGACCAAGTCCAGTTGAGGTTTCAACATCGGGAAGCCTCCTCCTTGGCCATTGCCGACTTTCAAAAGTCAAGGATGCGTCCTGACGAGGATTACCTCGGTTGGCACGTGCGTTTGCATGACATTCACTGCCTGGCCTACCCGAACCGTGATCACGACACGGACGGGGACTTGATTCGTCAGTTCATTTTGGGACTGACAGATCAGGTGATCGCAGATCATCTAATGGAACGGGATCCGAACAACTATGAGGACTGCTTGGCCCAAGCACAGAGTAAGCAGGGCAAGTTGGCCCAAGTGAGGCAGTCCATGAAAGCGCGATCTCGTATCAACACGATTGCAGCTATCGGCCCAGACGGGGCACGCTATGATGATAGCGATTCCGATTGCATAAACGCAATCAACTACGAGACGGGCACGCGCAAGCGGACCACAACCGCACAGAACAAACATCTGCGTCGGTTTGGTCCTGGTTTCAACAAGGAGCAACGTTGCAGTAATTGCAACAAGGTTGATCACGCAACCTATGACTGCCCACACAACAGAGACGAATTGGCAGAAATTCGTCGGAAGGCAGTCAGGTCGAAACGAGCGAATTTCGGTGGCGCTCGGGGAAATCGTCGCGGCCGCGGAAATGGGCGCGGCGGCCGGGGCGGCAGATACGCGAACGCAAAAGGAAGAAACGTACGCAAAAACCAGTCTCGACGCGGGGGCGCGTACGCAGTTGGAGAGGAGGACTACTCTGACTCCATCCACGCCCTCGAGGATTGCCTCGAGCAATTGGCCATAGATTCCCGAGCGGGAAACTAGAGAAGGGGCGAGAAGGGAAGGCTTTCTATTCTCGTCCCGGAGTAATTAGAGTGAGAGAAAAACCATTGATGGATAGATTACAGTCGATGTACAGTAATCATTCATTGCAGGGAGATAAAATGCGTTATTCGTTTGACAGAAATCGCTTCAACGATTTGGATCGGTTGAGCATAATTGCTGAGCTTTCTAGCTACATGTCCGATTACAAAACCTTTGTGCCAACACGGATAGGCCACGTAGATACTGTCTCCATGATAGATACGGGTAACAGCTTTGCCACTGTAATTAATGGTAAGATGCAGAAGGCCTTGAATATCAAGAAAAGCGACCTCCGTCCGTATAAGGGCCGTACTTCAATAGGCACAGCCAAGGTGGCGGCACGTATGGAGATTGCAGGGGAAACGAAAAAGGAACATAAAATTTATCTTTCATCTTCCCTACCTCCAATCAAAACTAGATTGGTTATCCTTCCTCAACTAGGCATGCCGATAAATATTTCCGGTCGCACTTTAGAGGAATGTAACATGTCAGTATTGGCAGGGAAGCATGTCATTTATAAAGGAACACGGATCCCTTTGGTCGAGCGTAAAAACGCCGGACCTGAATTGCATCGCCATTCGGCCGCCCACATGCTCCCCATCTATACAGCATGTGATGTGACCCTCGAACCGTTCGAGGAAGTGCATATCAGTGCAGTAGCAATAGATGATTGGGAGAATAGAGAAGTTAGCTGTGCTATTATCTCTCCCTCCCCTCACTTCGAGGAACAGTTCAACGTATCTCCTTGGAGATCGGCAGCTATTTCATTGAGGCGGGGGGAGGGGGAAGAAGACGGGAAATATCAAACAAAGATCGGAATGTTAAACCCAACCAGCCGACCAGTCAGGATTCCGAAAGGAACCCGTTACGGCATTGCTGAGTTAATAACCAGCATTAATGACCCGCGGCGCGACGATTACCGCGTCTGTTACATGAGTAGTAACACCGGTCGTCGCCAAGGTCGAGTAGCAACAGACAAGAGCAGGTCAGGAACCGGTAGCCCACCTGGACATTCAGACGTTCGGATAGTAGGAACGGTAACAGCTGATGGAAACGGTCGTAAACCGAAAACCGATTCCAAAAGTGGTTCAAACGGAAACGGTCGCCAAGCGGAAACCGACTCCGGAGACACTTATGTAATCCCTCCATCACCTGATAAACAGGATGACCCCCTTTCTGGGGACCCTGTAAATCTTCCAGCCTGGATGAAGGGGGCTGTTACTGTATCCACTTGGCAGAAACGTTACAGCTATTTGGAAAAGCTTTATGATGTAAAAGGTAATAAGAACTTTGACACAGCAGACAAACGCAAACTTTTCATCAAACTGTTGTTACTCCATTGGGAGTTGTTTGCTTGGGATGGTTCTTATGGGAAAACAAACCTGATACAACATTACATCAAAACTCCCCCAGACTGTAAGCCGGTTAACGAGCGCTACCGACCCCCAAATCCTGCACTTCGTCCAGCATTGCGTAACCAGATAGAAACGTGGTTGAAAACCACAGTGATTGAGGGTAGTGACAGTGAATGGAATTCCAATCTGTTAGCATGTGTAAAGAGTTCAAATATTAATGCAATAAGGTGGTGCGTTGATTACCGCAAGCTAAATAAAGCTACCACCATAGATCGATTTCCGATCGGTGATATCAATGACAACCTTTCACGACTAGGAAAGAGTCAGTATTTTTCTTGCCTTGATAATTCTGGAGCATTCCATTGCATAGAAATTGCACCTGAAGATAGGCACAAAACTAGTTTTGCAACTCCATTCAACACTTATCAGTTTTGTCGCCTTCCATTCGGACTTTCAGGGGGGCCAAGTTCCTATGCAAGATTGGTAGTGGAGGTACTGAAACACATCCCCCCTGAGCAAGCAGTTGCTTACGTGGATGATGTGTTGGTACATAGTGCAGATTTCGAACAACATTTGGTCAACCTCCACAAGGTTTTCACAGCTTACACTAAAGCCGGGTTAAAATTGAACCCTAAAAAGTGTAAATTCATGGCTTCCAAGATTGATTACCTTGGGCATTCAGTGAGTAAAGCTGGAATAGAGCCTCAAGAGGCATATGTCAAAGTTGTTAAAGATTGGCCACTACCACAAACCAGACAAGATATTCTTGTTTTTCTGGGAAAAGTGGGCTACTACAGGAAGTTTATTGAGGATTTCGCAAAGATAGCACAGCCTTTGACAGACTTACTCAGGATTGCAGGGAAGAAACCTTCCTCCAAGGATATCCCTGTTACACCTTTGTCCAAGTCACAAAGGCGTAAGATAATGGATGAACCCATTGAGCTTTCAGCAAAAGCAGTGGAATCGTTCGAAACTCTCAAGCAATCTTTGCTCTCAGAGCCCATTCATGGACACCCTCGTTTTGACAATCTCAAAGAGGAGTCCTACATTCTTGACACCGATTGGTGTCAAGAAACCAACACATGTAGTGGTTGTCTTAGTCAATATCAGAAAGATGACCAAGGAAATCTCCAGGAAAAATCAATAGGGTATGCATCCAAAAAGTTAAATAAATCTCAAGCTAACTATTCCAGTCCCAAAGGAGAGATTTGTGCAATTCTCTTAATGATGGATCATTTTAAGTACCATTTGATGATAGGTCATTTCTTGCTTCGAACTGATAGCATAGCTGCTCGTGCACTGAAAGAAAACACAACTGACCCTCAGGGATATCTCAGCCGTTGGAAAGGTCGTTTGGCCAACTATGATTTCACAGTAGTACATCGCGCTGGCACTAAGCATGGGAATGCTGATGCTTTAAGCCGCATCAATCACACTTCAAATCGTCCAGAGGACAATGAGGATGTGTTCGATGAAAAGACAGACAGGCAGTACCTTTTCGCCATTGATGAGGACCAGAGTAAATCTTCCACTAGGGATGAGATTTGGACACCACTGTATATCAAGGAACTTCAGGAGGAGGACCCAGAGTTTCTACTACTAAAGAAATGGGTCAAACTCGGAACTAAACCAGATACACAGTCAAGGGCAGAAGCAAGTTCAAACCTTAAGTCTTACATCAACCTCTTCGAGAGCCTGTACATTGACAGTGAGGATCTACTGAGATACAAATACAGTTATTCTCCACCAGATGGCCTCGGCACGAGGGAACGTGACTTAATTGTCCTCCCTGAGCAATCCTTGCGAGATGCAGTTCGTATCATCCACGAGAAACAAGCACATGTAGGAGTTAAGAACACTATCGATGTCTCAATGCGTCATGTCTTCGGAGTCGGATTGCGAGATGTTGCAGAATATGTTTGCCAGACATGTCTGGTTTGCCAAGCTAAAGGCAGAAAACCAAAACCACAGGACTATTCATTAGTTTGCCCAAGACAAGGAATGCCGTTTCAAACTATCAATTTAGACTTCGTGGGACCCCTGACCCCATCAAAACAACGTGGAAATATTTTCCTTCTCACAGTGGAGGATATGCTGTCCAGGTGGGTGGAAGCATTCCCTTTGAAAAGGGCCACTGCAAACGAGGTGGCCAATAAATTGACCACTGAAATCTTTCCGCGACATGGGTACCCTGAATTTATAAAATCAGACAGGGGTTCCCATTTCAAAAACCACACTTTGCAGGAATTGGCAGACATAACTGGGATTAAACTGGTATTTTCACCAAGTTACAGACCTCAGAGTAATCCTGTGGAAAGGGCTCATGGGAGTATCAAAAACATGCTCAGAGCACTAATTTTGGATCTCTCAGAAGGAAACCCTTCTGAGTGGGAAAACCATTTGCCAGCAGCATTGTTCTGTTACAGAACGACACGTCATTCGGCAACTGGATTTAGCCCTTTTGAAATGTTATTTGGCCATAGCCCTAGCACTGAAGCTAGTTTGATATTTGGACCTCCTCCAGAGAGATCTGACTACCAAGATCAGCGGTCACATGCGATTGCTCATCGTGACCGCATGAACCAAGCATTTCAATGGGCAAACCGGAACATTACTGCAACCATTGCTCGCCGTCGACGTTATTACTACAGTAACCCGAAAAGACTTTTTGAGGTGGGTGATCTTGTTTGGTTGCTCACTCCGATTGTCCGGCCGGGTCAACGTAAATCCTTTATTTCACCCTATTCTGGACCGTGGACAGTGTCCAAGCGGGTAAACGAAGTAGTTTACGAAATACTCCCCCATCCTGAATGGAGTAGAAAAGGATCAGAAGTAGTCACTGTAGACCGTATAAAGAAATACCGAGCACCGGACGATGAAGGAGAAGTGATAGATGAGACTCACCCACCTGGAATTAGTCAAGATTTGTCTCTGCCGGGAAATGAATTCCTCGAAACGTTTCGAACTATGGGCAAACCGGAAACGACGGCTAACGAAAGCGATGACGAAGACGAAAGCGGAAATGCAACTAACGGAAACGGAGTGCCGTTAAATGGAAACGGAAACGTCGTGCTTGGAAACGGAATGTTACAAACTCCGATTCCCACTCCGGTTCCTTCGGGACCTCCGTCTCGGGCAGGCTCTCCGTTGCTGAGTCCACCAATTTCCCCCGTTCCTCAACCGGTCGTCGCTCAACCCAATTTCTTTGCCGAACCGGATTTGCATGAAGTAGTAGTTCCAGCAGAGCAGCCAGTCCCGTTGCCAGTACAGCCACGGGCCGAACCGGCAGCACCGGGGGCTGGCGCTGCCCAAGGGGCACGGCGGAAAGACCCGACCAATTGGGCGAGCCGCCGAAAGGATTGGAGAGATATTTCTCCTGTCCGTCAACTTCCCACTCGAAAGGCAGCAACAAGATCCATTCATTACCGTCAAGGTCGACGTCAAACGATGCACTCTTCCTCGGATGATGAAATAGCCGAGCTGGATGACGAGGCATCGTCCCCATGTCATTTCGAATGGGATGACTACGACCTCACGAGCACTTGTCACAAAGAATCCTCACCAGCTCAGGTGACGGATGTTCCGCCACTGTCTGATTCCATGCCTCATGACGCAAATACGCAAATCGACATTTCTGACCAGTCAAAAGTTTTGACGCAGCGCCGGTCATACGCAGAGAAAAATGATAGTCGACAAGACGGTAGAAATGCCGTGCGTCGCAGCCATATTCCGCGTCCAAGCCGTAATATTACGCATTCGCCTGTGAACTTCTTGGCAACTGTGCAAGAGGGAGCTCGAGGGAAAAACTCGCTCCCTCCACCACCGACGTTAGGCAGCCGGCGTAGACGACGCACACCGCCATGTGCACCGCCGGCTCTGCCCATACAGCCTGGTAGATCCAAATCAGCCCAAGTTGGGTCTACTCGGCGTCGACAACCTCGGTCACAGTCGGCCCAGCCCGACTCTAAACAAAAACTTCTGCGTGCTGCAAGCGCACACGCCGATGATGCCAAAGTTCACATTGACGCTGTGGATCCGCCCGATGTCCTCAGCGGCAAGTTCCTCAAATCTGAGGCTTTCTCCACTCCACACGACTTCAAAAATGAAAGTCAAACATTGCGTCATTGCGTCAATCGCAATCGACCACCGCGCAATCGGCACAAACATACTCGTAATCCTGCCACCGGCAGTGCCGAGCCTCGGCATGATGGACAAGAGGGTGCGTCTTCATCCCAAAAGGATGATCCAGAAAACCAATTTCTCATTGAAAAGCTCATTCAACTCGAGAAACAATGTGGAAAATAGCACTTTATGTCTCATTTAAGTGCAATTTGGCGGCATAACACATTTTTTATTTTTTTTCGACTTGTTTTCAGAGCAAAGGCGGTATCACTGACGCACACAGAGATCCCCTGACGCATTGGCAGTAGAAGTAGTACGGAGTAGAAACCGCAAAATCCGCATGAATAGATAATGCCAGCAGTAGAATGATGCACATGAGTCAGTGAATAACACTGTCTTGTTAATTTAATTGCAGCCCGAAAACCTTTTGGGACCTTCGGGACCTCACCATGAATTCCCCAGAGGGATTCAGCAGAGGAAATGCAGCATCCCCTGGCAACCGCAACTCACGTCAATCCCCGGACATGTGTGCCCGACGGAAAGGACGGAGACCGAACAGGCACGTCGCGGCCAGCGAAACGTCGATGTCACCGGTCGAGTCTTTCCTCAACAAGCTCATGTCGATACTCTCCGTCTGCGTCAATGCGACATGGAGAGCTTCGACCTGGCTCATTTCGGAGTACATCCACGCACTCTGTCCTACCGGACAGTGGAGCCAGTGCCGCAAGAATATGCACTACGAGTTGCACACCTCCTTGCAGGAGGACAAATTGGGCCTTATGGGGAAACCCATGGCCAATATGTGCAAGGGCGAGGGAGTGGATTCACCCTCAATCCGCATACAGAATCTCGACACCGTCAATGTGACCTTGTCACAGGTCGAGCCCTCGGACCCAACAGACGGGCTAGCCATTTTAATGATGCGACGGGCCTCATCAACTCAAGGTACCCTGAACCCCGACGGGTCGGGGGAGGAAAAGCCGGAAAAGGAAGCCGAGTCAGTCAAGGACGACACCGACCATTCCTCGACCGTGTTTTCCGATCTGAGCGACACCGAGAGAGACCCCCCCGGCCTGACCGGAGGGACCATGTCCTCGGAGGTCGACTCAATGGAAAGAGGAAGAATGTCTCCAGACTCCCCGCCGAACCACCTCAACCACTTCATGGATCAAATCCTGATGGAAGAGGAGGCTCTGTTGTCTCGAAGGAGCCAGTGCCAGAGGTTTCCTCCACGACCAAGGCCGTCCCCGAGGACGTCCTCGGAGGGATTCTCTGCGCGGAAGGGATCGGCACGGCGGAACTGGAGGGCGTCGAGTCCTTCGATGATCAATCTGATCTTCTTGTGGACGATGATGCTCTGCTCAATTGACGCACGAGATCCACGTGAGTACGATGAGAGACAACGCACTGGTATTAATTTCACTGCATTTAACTGCAAACACTCATTCGACGGCAAATGGCGGGGACTTGATCTAACGGAGGTCGGTAGTTGCCCTGATGGCGACACCGATTACCTACCGCCTCAAGATGAGGTAGTCTCCTTGGTCCAAACTCATGTACCTGTCAAGATCGAACTCGTTCGATGCGACATCAGGCTATCAAAGAAAGCTTCAGTACATGAGCAACGGGTGGACTGGGGACTCTCCAAAGTAGACACGTTGTTTCAGAATGAACGAGTCAGTATTCCCGGTAGCCTTTGTCGAGACATTGCACTCACTCGAACGTTCACGTGTTCCAATGCCATGTGCAATGGTCAAACCTCCGGCCGCATAGGCATTGAACTTGGGAAACGTAGGAGTAAAGTTTGGTATACTCGTGGAGGATACGACCCAGGCGGTTTTGCACAGAGGCACAATTTTGCATATACTTCTAAGGAAAAGGGCACCACACAGTACTTTGGAGTCGAGGAGGCAACACTGGATATTCTGATTGAAAAATATCCTGCGTTCCTCGACATCGAGACAAGAACCGTTTGGTCAGAGACACTAGCATTCCGGGCCAATTACGATTTGAGCTCAGTGAGCAATGACAGGCATGGCACTTTGGCTTGGGATACAGGAACAAACTGGGAATGTTCCAAGAGTATGGCGGTCATTGCCACAAACCGAGCCAGCGTACGTCGTCTAGTAGAAGACAAGCGCCCGGGCAGTCGTCTTGTAGTCAATGCTGAGTATGCAGGAGCAATAGTCATTGTTAAGAACACAACTGATAGACGGGCCGCAGGCATCGTAGTTTCAGAGTTTCGTAACACATGCATTGATACATGTGCTCAGACCAATATTCCAAGGTTGTTGATTTGTATCGAGACCGACGTGTCCAAGTTGGACAAGGTTGAGGATAGGGTCAACGCTATCACAACCATGATGAGGATAAACCAGCAGAGTCAAGGAACTTACCTTGAATTGAATGCTAACCTCAATCTCTTCGACCTGCACACAAAGATGCAGGAGAAGATCTGTGACCTCGATGTACGAACAACCAAACAGGACTTTGCTTTTCTTCTAAACGCCAAGTCCGCCCCGTATGCACTACGGGGAATGAGCACAGGGGTTTCAGATTACCAAGAATTTGGAATAAATCAGACTGCATTCACGGTATCAATACGTGGTAGCACTGCTTACTTTACTCGCTGCTCTGAGGAGAATGTAGAAATTGTGCCACTAGCAAACTGTAGCTTGCAAATCCCAGTAATCAGGAGTAACGGCCAACTTTCATTTGCTGATGCAATCAATCACCACATCATAGAATATCCCACGTGGGTGGATTGTGACCAGGGTCTCCCGGTACAGTACCGGATTAGGGACAAGTACTATTGTCATACACCAGGTCGTCATTCCACATGTCCAATGGGTAAAATCCCAATAGTACTCAAACCATCAATAGGAGCGGTCAGAGGACTGAAAGTGGAGGACATGCCAGTACTGGGAGATTTGTTGTTGAATGCAAGGCAACAGGAAAAGGTGGCCGAATTGATAGAAGTAATCGAACTGGGTCCACTCATCGTCGACGATATGACGGAAAAAGTCATGCACAATACCAGAGGAACAGATTCCAATGGTCATTTGAGGGTACATTTTGGACTCCCATTGACCAACCTGGATTTCCAAGCAATATCATTTAATGTTGCTTACAACATGTTTTTCTTGTTCCGCTGGTTGGGAAATGTGTATTTGAACCTGTTCGGAGTATTCGTCATCTTTTCTGTTATAAAACATTTCACGGATACCGGCCTAAGAATGTACTTCTTGTACAAGAGACATGGCTTTGGTCCCTGGATTCTTAGAGCATGCTGGGGATCAATATGGGCAATGTGGGCTCTCCCCAAGACAATCCTGCTTAAGGCTAGGGATGCTGTGGATGAGCAGTTCAAAAGAGCACGTGATGACGCACTTCCCCCAGTTGACGCAATGAAAATGCAGATGCATATTCATGAACTACGCTCAGCGTGCAGGGATCTGCATGAATCTCACAAAAAGCTGATCAGGTATAACACCGAATCTTTTCCTACAGAGTTCACCGACCAATGGGTAGCGAGGTCGGCCCTGTTGGACCACAAGCTGCGGCCCTCTGAACTGGCACCACCGTTCGAGCCAGCGCCGACCTACACTGCAACGGTGGCCACGGATGAGACGCGCACGTCAGCCGCTTCAGATTCATCTGAAGACGACGAGAGACGTTACTGCATCATCTGTGGGGAACGATCAAACCAACTTGGAAACGGACCCTTGGGGATCGGGGGACGCTGCAGACAGTGTCAGGTTCCCAGGGAACGTCCAAGCGGAGTCCCGCCTGACAGGTCAGGCGGCAACTCACCTTCAACGAAGTAAGAGTGCTGAGGCGTGGATTGGATAAGAAACTCAACTAAACATGTCCGTAAATGGAGTGAAATTCTTAGTCCAATCCGTCAAGGTCAGAACTGACATAAAGGAATGTCTTGACATCCTAAATGCCCTTATGTTGATCATTAGGGGTTCTTTCCTATCAAAGAGTCACAATCGCATTGCTGCCCTGTCTCAATCCAAACTGCATCTTCAGGCAGCCTACGATGAGATCGGGCAGTTCGCATTCATAGAAGCGGCTGCGAATGACTCTGCTATTCACACCTCTTATTTGAGTCTTTTCACTGACGAGGGCGTTCTTCCCCCCGTCGAGGATTTCTGTTCCACTGAATATTACTACATTCAGCTGTCTGGAATCATATCGGGCGTCACATCTGGACTTCTGTTGCTCATCCCTATGATGTCGGCACTCCTGATGATCGGTTGGTGGATTTACCAAGTGCTGGTACTCGACCAGGAAAAGATCATGGAGACCAGACAAGAACGAGTTTTCGGGCAATATGAAAAGTTGCACCAGGAACTGTCAAAGCTGCTGCACACTTATCAACTGTTGTCCGTGAAACAAAGGAAGCCCGATGTGAATGAAATCACGGATAAACTCGGCAACTGCGAGCTTATCACTCTCATTAAGAGGATGTTCAATCAAGTGTCACAACTTTCGCGGGAACGCAATTGCTTACAGAACTTGTATCGTCAGATGCAAGTGATCTGTCATTTGCAATCTCAAGTCAGTGACAAGGAAGACCAACTTCGAGATGACGTCTACTTCCCCGAATCACGCAACCTTGGAAAATTGCAATTCATGCACGACTGTGCAGACGGTAAATTTCCATGGGCGCCAGAGAATCTTCCCTGGGAAAAAGTAGAATATGAATCGTCCCAACTCAATTCTCTTAGTTCAATCCCGATGAATTCCGGATTCGCCAATGCTGTGGAACGGGAATTACCTAACGTCTCCTCTCTTTGGCTTCCACCTCCTATTACGCCTCTTCCCAAGCCTCATCACTCAGACAATGACAAATTTCCATTCATCAGGGCCATCGGATCTTATACGATTGCTGCCAGGATGGCAGAGATCGCGTCAATTGAGATGGGAGAGGATCGCCAAGTCTTGACGTTGTGGGGAAAAGCGAAACCTCTACTATGGGGTTGCCAAGTTAGAGTGGAACCTACTCATTGGCGGAATTTGCAAATTTCACAGTCATCCAGGGAACTACTTGCGGAACTTCGCAAGTACTACACCACGGATCAGGACGTGGAATGTAAATTCCATCACATCGCTGACACAGTGTGTCGGGGATGCCATGCGAGGGTTCTATGTTCGCATTCGTGCCCCAACTGCACGCTCTCCATCGACATGACACGCGACCACTTGAACTCTGATGGAGTCCCCACTCTATCCTCAGACATGATCCAGGAGGCACTTTATTACCAAAAAGTGTATCTCTCCGAAAGGCCCTGCAAGTCCTACGTACAGTACCCATATTCGAGGTCAATTCATTGTCAGGTGGATAAGAGTGATGCTCGTACTCGATGGGAGACAGAAGTTGTATCGTTAAATGCTGTGAGCATCTACAACTGTAAACGGCACTGTCTCGAGTGTGGACATTCCCACTCATTGCCAGAAACTAAGTTGCCACCCTGGGTATATAAGCTCTATGATCTGGAACATGATGCATTTGTACAAAAGCATTCATCACCCGTGGCACCCACTGGGTTCCAGGATAATGAACCACTCCGTCAATGCCCAACTCCGTCCAGTTTCTCGATTGAGGCAGACGTCGAGTATAGTGCACTCGACGATGAGATTGTGAAACTCAACAATAGCATCGGTTTACCAGGAATGAGTGACATGACCAGTTTCGGAAAGGGTGGCTCCAACATGGTTGAGCCCATCTCGACCGTCATTGGCGCACTGAGCAAGTTGGAGATCGACAACGACGAGGATGAGCTGAACCACCTTCTGCCCATCCCTGAACCAATGCCCATCATCTACGAGAACCAGACATCACTGATCAGACGCCTACCGAGGGC
>Ga0115008_10003721_pt1 | contig 12633 bp, 12 predicted proteins | sample FraStrMetagenome_FD_87164 | JGI IMG/M metagenome (GOLD analysis project Ga0115008, IMG submission 87164) | Marine eukaryotic phytoplankton communities from Arctic Ocean - Fram Strait ARC3M Metagenome | ecosystem: Environmental > Aquatic > Marine > Oceanic | place: Fram Strait | collected...
CGGCCTTCCGCTTCTATCGGTGCGCTCCACCATTGCGGTCTCGTACTACGCCGCCGACAAGTGGGACGAAATGCCCTAGGAAATGCCGTTCGAGCTCTCGGCGCTCGACTACGTCCGCTCGAACTATCGCTTCCTTTTTGTTGCGACCATGCGGTGGCTTCCCTTCTCCCAGCGCCTTGCGAGCGCCTTGCTCGTGGCGATCTGCCTCGCGCAGCGAGAGTGTCCGTCTGGCCCACCGTCTTCGTGCCCCCTTGGCGGTGCTCCGGCCGGCATCTGCCCCGAGCTCCACCCAGCGGGTGGCTGCCCGGGCGACCCTCGACCGCTGGGCGCCAAGACGCGGGCTCTCAGAGCCATGCTCCTCACCCTCGTGTTGGGCAGCGTGCTGTTGGTCTGGCTCTCCACGGCCTTGCTGCTGCTGATCGCCGTGCTCGCCGCCATGTGGACCGGGCTGGCGCTCTCCGGCGCCTGTCGGCTGCGGCGCTGCTGGCGTAGGCTGCTGCGCAGGCCAGAGAGGTGCCTCCCCAAACCGGCGATGAAACCTTCAGCGACGACGGAAACGGTGCGTTCAGGTTTGGGTCGCCCGTGGCCGCGGCAGGAATTAATGCGCAGGACGGCGAGGGGGGGATTGTGCCGTATTAGAGGCTCCCTGGTGCGGCAGATAGCCGGAGAGGAACTGAGGATGCACACAGGACGGGCTCGACAGGGGAAGTGGGACTGCCGTGCTAGCCGGCTCACAGGTCGAGACTGGCGCCTTGGCGCCTTGTACTTGGAGCACTTGGAGTGCAGTCATTAACCTCACATCCAGGGCCGGGGAGCTATCCTAAGAAGCGCACCCAGCGGCACCGGATGATCGATATCGGGTTACGGGCTAGAGAGCCCTAGCCCTGGGGGGGTGCGCGTTCGCAGGGAAAAGGGCCGTAAAGTAAACACGGATCTCCGAGGGTTAGTCCGCGCTTCGGGTTTCCCCTAGCGGCGGGGCGCCCGCCCGGAGCGAGAGCGGAGATAAACAGATACTCCTCATGTAAAAAGGAAGGGCAAAGATTTCGTTGAGGGGCTGAGTGTCAATTTGGATTTGGGGATGCAAAAAACGCCCTCCTCGGGCGCTTTCTCCTGAACCAAAAGAAGAAATACGTCGCGCCGGACGATGAAGCGCGGCGTGGACTCCTCCCCCTCCTCCTCCTCCAAGGCGCGCCGTCGCCGCGCCGACACTCTTGACGCGCCGCTCGTCGAGGCTCTCCGAGCCTCGCCGCGTCCCTTCCTGCCGGCGAGCGAGGCCGCGTCGAGCGACACGGCGACGGAGCGGGTGGTTGAGGCAGTCAGAGTCGCATCCAGCAACCCGGCGCTGGAGTGCTTTGGGGTCGACGGCACTGGCGTTCTACTCGGCGTGGCGGCGGCACAGGCGCTCGGCGCGCTGCGGGTGCGCGCCCTCGTCTTCCCGCTTGAGCTCTCGCTGAGCGCCCCGGCTCAAGAGGCCTTCATCCGGCAACTTGGCCGCAACCGCTGCCTCCGCTCCATCACGCTCAGCTCCACCAACCTGGACGCCGCGGCGGACGGCCCGGACGAGCGCTGGAGCCCGCGCGGGTCCGCGTTTGTCGAGCAACTCCAGGCGCTTCGGAGGGAGACGGGGCTGCCGGAGCTCGAGGTTTTGGGCGACGAGGCGTTTGCGGAGGGCGGGGACAACGAGGAGGGCGGGGAGGAGGAGGGCGAGGAGGAGGAGGGCGAGGGAGGCGAGGGAGAGGAGGAGGACTTTGTGCAATGCGACCGACGCCAATGCAGGCGCGAGATGACCAGCCCCACCGAGATCGTATTCACCAACAAGTTTGGGCAAGACTACTGCGCGGCCTGCGCGGCGGCGATGGAGCCTCGGCCTGACTTGCGCCAGTCGACGGTCGCTGTCCGGCTCGCTGAGGGGTGATCGTTCTAACCGTCCTCGAAATTGTCGAGATATACATGAAGAGTAATGTGATCGTGCACGTGTTTTCAAAGTGCGAGAGCGGTGCAGGGTCAACGTGTAATCGTGTACACACAGCCTCGGCTGACACGACTGGTTCTCACATAAATAACAAGTGTGAGTGTTAGAGTTGTTTGGTATTGCTAAAAAATACTCTCTCTCATAAATATACCTCGAGGTACATACATAAATAACGAGCGTGACCGCGTTGGGCGTTGGGGTGTCGGGTGGAGAACTCCGCTCGCCAGCTCTCGGTCTCACTGGAGTGACTCTGTCTCGGACAGGAGGGCAGCCGCCGCAGCGTCAGCATCGGCGGTGAAGATCAGATTGTGACGGACAGCTAGATTCAGCTTGTCGATGTCCTGTCCGTGGCACTCCTGCGTCCGCTCGTCGGTTGGCTTGAGCTCTCGGACGGTCTCGTTGCGCAGAATGCAGACTGCCTTGGTACCCGGCACAAGTGGGAATGGCTGCTCGTGCCAAACCCCCTTGTGCATCACAAAGCCTGCGCTGCCATCGAAGGCGAAGCAGCGAACCGCGTCAAGATCCGGCTCCTCTGCCGACTCGTTGGACGGGGCAAAGAAGCCAACCAGCGGCTTGCCCTCGAGCGGAATGAAAGTCTGCGTGTGCTTGTAGTGCCGCTCGAGGAACTATGCACAAGCGACCTCGACTGTCTACGTTTGACATCTAATCTCAGCTTCGAGCGCCGCGCCTTGCACTCGAGCGGCCTCGGCTCGTAGCAGAGCACAAGCACACACCTGTGGAAACGATGGCGTGCTTTCGCATGTTGGATAGTGCAGTGGTGCGGCTCCAAGGTGCAAAGATACTAGGTCGTAACTAAACGTGCTGAGATATTCCATGGGCTAAGGCGCGATCACGTGTCTTCATCGGATGCGAAGTTGGTCGAGGGGTTGACCACCCTGACTGCCTGGTAGTGTGTAGAAGTAACCGAGGTGGAAGTGTCGCCGAGAAGCGTGCCGAAGGGCGCAAAGTTCTCCGGCGTTGCAGTGACCACGGGGATGCGGCGCACGGTGTGGCCCGCAGTGCACTTGGACAAGCCGAGCGAGCGGGTCAAGCTGGGCCTCGTGAGAATGTGTGAGCATGAGCTGCACGCTGGGCGCGACCAGGTCGCGGCGAACCCAAGTTGCTGAGCAAACATCGAGCCAGTGCGGAGCTTTGGCGCTAAAAAGAATTCAGGGCGGCAACGAATTTTTATTCATCCGGAGGGCTGGCCGGAGCCGCGCAGGCGGGCAGCGGCAGGATCTCCACTACCTACTGGGCGGTCACTCCAGGCCCGAGCAGGAGCGACTGTGGGGAGAGGAAGCTCGAGAAGTGGTCACCTGGTCGCAACTCTTTGTCGTAAATGTACTCGCCCTTGTCGTTGTGAAGAGAAGGCAGGAATGCCTTTTGGAGGATCTCGCGCGTCTCGCGAATGTACACCGCACCCTTGCTGAACCAGCAGTCGTCGCCGACAAACCGAAGCACCAGCGTGTGTCGTTCCGGGCACGAAGCTGACACGGGAGCCGAGCCGTGGATCGTGCCGGGGTGCACGACGACGACGTCCCCGGGCTCGAGATCCCAAGCGCAGTACTCCCAGTGCGCGCGCTCGTCCTCGGTCATCGGCATGACCGGCTGCACAGACTCGGGGACCATTGGCTCATCGGGGTCCATGCCGAAGATCGTCCCCGGCGCGAGCTGGTACACTGGACCTCTGTGCGATCCCTTCACAACCTGCAGGCAGTTTTCCTTTGGGATCGGCTGGAAGCAGATCCAAAAGAGACCGACGTGCAGCCCACGAAAAGGGACAGCCAGCGAGTCCTGGTGAAAGGGCGTGTCGCTCCGCTCCGCTGAGCGGCCGTTGTCCGAGTCGCCATGCCGCTTCCACCAGAGCTCGTGGTCGAAGAACCACACGCTCTCGGATCCCCATAGCTCTGCCAAGGTGGACGCGAACGGAACCTCGTTCACCATGTCCAGCACGGCCTCGTCATCGGTCCGATGGCCGATGGCCGGGTTGTACAGGGTGCCGTCGGGGTACTTGACCTGAGCGCCCCTGCGGACGGGCTGGTTGAGAGCGTCGTCGTACACCTTGCGGCACTTTTCAAGCAGCGAAGGGCTGAGGAAACCCCGCAGCACGACTGCGCCATTCTGCTGGAACTCCTCGGCAAGCGCGGCCGCCTGTGAGTGCCCTGCACGCAGGCGCAGCGCTGCCGTGAGCGGCGCTGAGGATATGAGGCTGAACGACACGAGCGGAGCCCCCAGACCCAGCATTGCGGTTAGATAGGCAGCTGTGCTTCCCAAGGCAGCTGCCTTTTGCTTCCCTGGCAGCTGTGCTTGGCAAAGCCGCCAGGGCACGGCTGGTGCTGCAAAAGCCTGCCACAGGGTTCCGGCTCCTAGCCGGATAGGGGGTCTGCCGCTGACTCGCGCCAAATCGCCCTACCTACCTACCTATCCCCAGGCCGCGCAGCGAAGCGAAAAAAGATGAAAATAGGGGGTACCTACCTATTGCAGGGCCCTTTTGGGCGAAACAAGACCAACCTACCTACCTATCTGGGAGGGGCCAGCCAGTGGCAACAGACCCCCTATCCGGCTAGGAGCCGGAACCCAGGGGACTCATAAAAAGAGTAAAGAATTTAAACAAAACGACTCGCTCTCACAGCAGACAGGCTCGACACAGGTGCGGACTGGCGCGCGTGCTAGCACTATCACAGGCACACCAGAGTAAAGATACAACAAAACTCCCTCGCACGACACTAGGCACGGGACTGGCGCGCACTGAGTACAGAATTTCAAAAGCCCTGCCAGCTCGTCGTCATCTGTCTCCGCGTCCACCCATACCGCGTTGGTGTCCAGTCCGAGCCAGACTGTTCTTCACCTTTCTAACTAACCTAACAACACAGGGCACGGGACTGGCGCGCACTCTCGGCACTAACACAGGTACACCAGAAAAGAATTTTACGAGCCTCGCAAGAAAAAGAACTCAAGTGTCACAGGGAAGAGAAAACGATGTGAGCCTCGGACGGCAAACTGGGTCCAGGAGGGCGAACGTGATAGCGGGCTCTATGGTGTGAGCTCTAGCTCGAGTGAGCCCAACGCAGGTAGATCGCTAGCGACCGACCCTTTGCGTCCGGCGCTCACCGACGACCGCACAAAAACACCCGCGGCCCAGATCACACGCACGGACAGTCCGAGAACGGATAGACAGAGAGAGACTTCTCCTCACAGTACTGCACTATGGAACATTTCTGGCGGAGGTTAAGCCAGAGGGGCACCATGATCACGCATGCGTGTGAGTGGCACTCCGTCTGTGCGGAGGGCGCGCTCGGGAACGAGGTCTCGCCCCACGCGCCACGTACCAATCACTCCCAAGCATGCCAATGATCACACATGATGTCTCCCTCACTCACAGCCACGGCGCGCCCGGCACGTCCCGCCCGTACGCGTGCGGCTCGCACGAGCGCCCGTCGCCGCACCAGTGGTAGACGTTCCCCATGCACGGGTAGAACTGCTTGAACCTCGGCGCCTCGTTGACGATCGCGCCGTAGCCCCAGCCCTGGTTTGCCCCGGGGTTCCCACTGCGGACCCACTGCGTGAAGGCGCCGCCGCGCACCGTGCCGCCGAGCCCGTCCGTGGAGACAAGGTTGACGTCCTCGCCCTGCCAGCTATTCTGAATGAAGCCCGAGGTCCAGTCCACCAGGTTGGGGACCTCCGCCGCCGCTGGCGCGATGCTCACCTTGTTCGAGTCCCAAATCCAGCCGAGCAATGGGTCGTCCCGGTCCGAGCCGATCCAGCCAAGCGGCGCGGACCGCTCCAAGAGCACGCCGTTGACGTTCCCGGGGCTTCCGGGCCGCATCGTGACGAGGTGGTCGAGCCCGGCCCAGCGGCAGTCCACGCAGTGGTAGCCGCCGTCGTACAACTTGAAGGGCGCCGGGCCGTTGAGGAAGAGCGCCTTGCTGAACTGCACGTTGGCGCCGCCCCTCCCAAAGGCAATGCCCGACGCGCACTCGCCCGTAAAGCCGAGAGAGGAGCCCTGCTGGTTGTCCACAAAGATGGAGCGCTCGAAGCTGACCAGACCGCCCGTCGCCCAGTACGAGAAGCCCTCGCCGTACAGGCTCCGAGTGTACGCCACGATGATGTCCTCGAAGGTCTGCTTCGCGGGCTGGTACTCGCGCTGCGCCGGCGGGGCGCTCACGTCGTACGTGGCCGGGCCCCACGAGAAGGTGTGCCCGACGTTGGCGCAGGTCGGGCAGGAGCTCTCCGCGTATGCGGCCTTGTCGAGGCACGGAATGTACGCGTCCTCCGAGTCGTGCACCCTAAAGTCGACCGTGATGCCCATCCGGGCCGAGTCCTTGAAGGTGTTGCGGTGAAAGGCGGCGACGGGCGTGCGCGTCTGCTCCTGCTGCACCACCCAGTGCGCCGGACCGTTCCCGCTGAGAGGGTCGCGAAAGTAGGCGGCGCTCGCGCCAAACACGCCCCCGAGCTGGCCGCGCTTCTCACCGGTGAATGGATGCGAGTCGTCCACCGTCGGAAACGTGAACCACGCACCGAACGCCGCGCCCACGACGGCGTTGTCGGTGAACGTGTTGTTCGGGTTCGTGATCCAGATGCCGGCCGCTCCGCCCTCGGCTCCGATCTTGTCGGTGCAGATTGTGGCGGAGCTGCGGGGGTTGACGACTAGGTTCCCGACGACGGCGTTCCCCACCTCGATGCCGTCCTCGAGGTAGAGGTTGTGGCCCCTGTTGTCGACGCACACGTTCCCCTCCAGCTCGGCGTTGAAGACGCCGTGCAGCACGATGCAGCGGTTGTTGCTGTGGTGGATGCCGTTGCCGCGCAAGTAGCTCCCCGAGGCGTCTCCTGCAAGGTGAAAGTGCAGGCTGTAGCGGCCCATGACCAGCGCCTGCCCGAGCTTGGAGAACTCAGCGTTTTCGACGTGGACGATTGAATGCTGCAGGAAGGCGACGTTCCCACCAAAGCAGCTGTCCTTTGTCTGCTCGTCCGTGCGGGCCGACAGGCCCGTTCCGCCAAAGGCGTTCTCGCACGCGCCCAGGTCGAAACCGCTAGTGAAGCGCACGTTGTGGCTGAGCATACCCACCTCGCCGTTGAGCCTCGCGCCGCGGCCGGGCCAGCTGCCCTCGTGAAAGTTAGTCAGTCCGTTCTGTAGAGTCACGGCATCGCCCGCCACCGACGCCACGGTCGCGCGCTCCGAGCCCCCGTTTACTCCGGTCCCCGCTATGACAATCTCGTCCCCAGGCGCCCAACCGACAGGGCCCTCTTCCAGTGTCAGCGTGGTGGCGCCAACGCCTGCGTCCTCACGCAGCCTGGTCCAGGACGTCTTGGGAGCGCCGTGGATCTCAAGCCGCGCGCCGTGTGAGGCGACCAGGGCGTTTGCCCACACCTCGAAGCGTGGCGGCAGGCCGTAGTCACTGTAGTCGACAGAGAGCCACCGCTCCGTGTTGCCGAGGTCCTCCCTCCGTCCGTTGAAGGTCAGCGTCCACGTTCCAGTGAAGGGGGTCGACTCACAGCCGATCCACAGCTCGGAGTTGGACCCGACGAGGAGCCCGCCGGAGAGGTCCATCGTGACAGAGGCGTCCTGCTCGACGGACACGATGGCTCCGTCGGAAATGAGCACCTTGCGAGCGGAGTAGGAGCCTGCTTGGATGGTGCATGAGGTGGTGATGACCCAATCCTGCCCGGACGGCGCAGTGCAGGCGGGACTCGCTGCCGGACACTCGTTGCTGATTGTGCGAGGTGGTGGACTCGCCACGGGGGGTGGTGACGGGGGTGGCGGCGACGAGGCGAGGATAGGTGCTGGAGGTGGTAGCTCCTCTTGCGAGATGGACTCCTCAAACCAGAACCAGACGTCGCCCAGACCGTTCCCGTTGGCCGCCTCTGGCGTCGTGTCCATCGAGTATTGGTACGCTGGCCTTCCGTTGACCAGCAGCACTTCTGCCTCGACAAAGCTGCCGTCGATCAGCCTCCGGGTTGTGACGCGCGAGCTCACGATTGCTGTCACAGATGGGTCTGCGGTGATGGTCGCTCCTTGGGGGACATAGACGATCGGCCATCGGTCGCCGTTGTAGGTGGGCTCTGCACTCCCATCGCCGTCCGGTAAGAAGTAGTAGATGGTGCGTCTATCGGCGGTTGCAGTGCCGCCAGAGGTGTATCCTGGAAGAGCTCCAGCCGCTGTCAAGATGTAGGCGGTTCGGCCGCCGTTGAGTGCGACCGGCGCCATCGTGACGCGCAGGCCGGGGTTGCAGCCGCCGCAAGCGGCTGGAAACTCCGCGCCGGCGACCCGGGCGCAAGCGTCAACCTCGTTCACCTGAGGCCCATCTGAAGAGTCCTGCAGCCAGCCGATCCGGTCGCCGCAGGAGCAGGTGGGGCACTCGGCGTCGTGGGCCTCCGCCGCCCACACCTCGGCCGTGCACGAGGGGGTCCCACAGCGGCTCCGTGGCGGCGGCGAAGGCGAAGGCGAGGGCGAGGGCGGCGGCGACGGCGGCGGCGACGGCGGCGGCGACGGCGGCGGTGGCGGCGGCCGCGGCGGCGGCGGCGATGGCGGCGACGGTGCTGGGGCTTCTCCGGGTGGAAAGGGAGGCTTGGAGGGAGGCAGCGGTAGCGCCGGTGGCGGTGGCGGTGGCGGTGGCGGTGGCGCCGGTGGCGGTGGCGGTGGTGGAGATGAAAGGCCTGGCGGAGGAGGAGCAACAGCTAGAGGGGAGGGTGGCGACGGGCTAGGCGACAGAAAGGGGACTGACAGGGTCGGTATCTGGGCAATGGTAAACCCTGGAGGAAGACCCCAAAAATCGGTTGCACCCTCGAGAGTTGAGAGAACGCTTGTAAGCCATGCTGCTGCCGTCTGCATGTCGTCCGCTCCCGCAAAGATGAGGGTCGCGGCGATGACAATCGAGCCGCAAGAGAGCTCCACGTCGCAGGCAGTGGCATTTGAGGCGGCGTCGGCGGAGCACATCGAAGATCGCGCGACGCCCTTTACATCGCTACCGTCGAGATCCTCACAGTTGCCTTCGACCGCTTGGCGGATGGAGATCACTGGCTTGTCCGTGGCCGCACAGCAGGCATGGCCAAAATCACACGCCCAGTTCGCTTCGTCAGAGAACCAGGCGTCACAGGACGGTGCGCCGATCAGCATGCACTTCCCGGCACCACCGACGCCGCATCGCTTGACGGCCAATGCTGGTGCTTCTTCCTCCTCCGATCTCAAGAGCAGGAGCGCGATGATCGCGCCCTCTGTTGCTGCTGCGACGGCGAGGCAGAAGATCAGAGCGGCGCACAGAGGATGTAGCGGCGCTCGTGGTGGTGGTGGCTTGGCCGCTGACGGAGGAGGCGGAGGCTTGTAGTCCGTCACGACCGTCACGGTGCTGTTGCGAGCTGGTGCCATATCTGAGCGCGCGACCGTCACGGTGCTGTTGCGAGCTGGTACAATATCTGAGCGCGTGGTCGTGCGCCGCCGCGATGATGCCGCTTTTACCGCCGCGTGCGTGGATGATCATATCACGCACCTCTCGTGAAATTATGAAGCACCTTCTGTGAATGAAGGTAAATCCCAATTCCCGCCGCCGCTAATATTCGAATCCCTAGCAGAGTCTCGGGAGAAGGCATCCTTCCTGGGCCCTCCCGTTTCCCCTATCGCCTATGTTCCATCTCTCCTTCCTCGCGCGCGGCACCATTCCTTCTTTCTTGATCTCGCAAGGCTCACTAAGGGCTCTTGTTATCGTCAGCACTTGGATTGAAAAAATAGCCAGATCATCTAATTTGGTCGCCCCCAAGGACAGCGCGGCATGATTCGCGTCACCTCTCTACAATCTGACGAGATGGGATTCACTCTCGCGCTGCTGCCGAGAGCTGCTGTCCCTGTGATGGCGTGCCACACGCCCCACATGTCTTTGCGCAGTGCTGCTGCAGTGACGGGTGCTTGGAGCACTCGGCGACCTCCTCTGCACAAGAGAGAAAGTCGGGCCACGGTCGCTCGAGCGCTGCGGCCGGGTCGTCGTACTCGTCGACGCAGCCATCGACAGAGGCAGTCGCGGCCCCGCTCGACGGCAGCTGCTCGACCGGCACCGGCGCATCAAAGCGCGAAAAGGCGAAGGCCGTGGCGAAGGGTGACGAGACCTCGTACGAGGCGGCGGAGCCGTCGATAGCGCCCTCTGCCATCGCCGAGGTGGTGTACTCGCCCTCCTCCGGGTACACGTCTAGCTTGCCGCCTCGGGGCTCCATAGAAGAGAAGGATTGCCCGACGATGCCGTGCGGTAGATCGCGCGTCGACTGGCTGCCCTCCGCCGCGAAGCCAATGTCCAGCCGGTGGTGCGGCCCGGCGATTCGGTTGTAGACCGGCCGGCCCGACACCTGCACCGTCCAACCGCGACACGAGAAGGAGGCAGTCGCCATGTTGACTTTGATCGTGAGTGCGCCGCACTTCTTGTACCCGCCGCGGCCGAGCTGGATGTAGAAGCCGTCGCAGGTGCCGTTGACGTTGCGCCAACCCCAGTTGTTTTCCTCCAGTTCGGAGGCCCAGTACGAGAAGTTGGCCCACTGCGCCCATTCTCTCCCGGTGTGTGCCACCACGTGGGCCTCGGTGACGAATGTGCCATTCACGGTGAGCCTGTAGCAGCGGCGACGCCGAATGCGAACGTGGCGGGTGAGTCGGGCGGCTGTGTGCTCCGGAGGGGTGGGGGACGCCGCCTGCCGTGGTGGAGTGAAAACACCGCCTCTTCGGTCCGCAGGTTGACAGCGAAGCCGGGCGCCGAGAAGAAGGAGTACAGCTTGCCCGCTCCACCACGAAAGTCAGCGTTGCCACCGTGTGCAAAGTGGAGGTGCGGGTCCTTCTCAATCGTCGGTGTCGGCGGCGGCGGCGGCGAGGGCGGAGGCGGCGGCGGCGGGGAGGTCGACTCGTCGTCATCGTCGTTAGGCGTCGGGTCAGAGACGCAACTGGGCCGAACCTCACCCGAAAAGACAAAGTTGCGGCCATACAGACCGGTTTTTGAATCGCCGACCTTGAGCTTGAAGTCCAGCCTACTAGGATGCAGAGGTGTGGTGACGGCTCGATCCCTATTGACCACATTCTGACCCGAGCCCTCGGCGTCCCTTTGCTGTTTTCGATCTGGTCGTACGCAAAGCAGATGAACTTTGGAACCGTGTCCCTACCCACAAGAGAGTGTCTCATGCTGACGAGCTGCTCTAAGCATCGCGCTGACCCTGCCGTGACCGCATCGGCTTGAGGACCAAGCCCGTGTTCACATTGGCGTGATTAAAGTCAAAGATGCCCGCAGCCGGGTAGAACTCGCCCGGAGTACACGTATAGTCGGACTGCTCAGGATAGTTTGTATAGTTTCTTGGGCAAAGGTTGAACTCGGAGCAGTTTCGCAGCAGAACATCGAGCGGGTGGAACTGCGTGAAAGGGGGGGGGGCAAGCTGGACGAGGGGAGACTCCTGTATCGCGTTATCCCAGTCCATGTGCTCTCGTCCCGCCCTCCCGACTACATTGGGCGGACCGGATTATCGCCGCCCTTGCCAATCTTCTTGGCCGAGACTGTAACGCAGTTCGACTCCTCTCCGTCGAGGAGCGCCGAACTGCTCTCCTGTATGTCGAGGTAGTCGCTCACGTCTGGCGGCGCCTATAGACGCAGGTTCCTCAGTCTCACTCTCGATACACACCAGACGGCTGTCCTCGAGGCAACAGCGGTCTGCCGGTCGGGGGATTCCGTCAGGGTACCCGAAGTTGCAAAGCGGGGGCACAAACCAGTCGAGGTAGAGCTGGTCTGCGCTCTTCTCGCGGTCGGGAGGCTTGCCCTGAAAAAAGTGGTTTGCATTATTGCACACCTGGATCGTTTCGTGAAGCTGCCCGTCTGGAAAGCCAGCTGCCGACTTGCCAAAGTCTATGTCAAAGAAGCAGAGCTCCGCGTCGTATATCGTCGCATCAACCAACACCTTTGGATCGTCTGTTCTGTAAGCCTTTATGTTGAAGACCGTCTCCGTGTTCGCCGCCATCGAGATATCGCCAAAGCTGTACTCAAAGGCGATGGCTCCGGACTGGCTGCCATCATGGGCGTAGCCCCTGCCGTTGCCTGCTGACGTCCACGGCTTGTACAAGGTCTTGTTGGTCAGGACAAGGTCGACCGGAAAGGATTCGCCTGGCACACCCGTGAAAAACTGCCCGGTGTTTTCACCGCCCGTAAAGCGCAGCTCATCCGGTGCGTTCGGCTCCACATCTGCAAAGTTGTCGCATTTGCAGCCGCAGCCACAATCGCATGTCTGGCTTGGGTCATTCAAAAGGACATCCGAAGGCCATTCGCTGTCTTTCACGGTGCACTCGACTGCATGCCCGCCCGGGATGCCGCCAAGCTTGTTGTGCTTGAGCTGTGCGAGGGTGAAGTCGAACGACAGCCCTTGTGGCACGAACCTACCTCACCACTGCGTCGGTGATGTCTAATTTCTGCTGTGCCAAACCCTCGTGCTATGCTACGTGCTGCCGTGCCTCTGCTGGTGCATCTAGGTCCCAGGCCCCTCTAAACAGGAAAAGGGCGGCGCACGTACGCCTGGCGCTCGGAGAGCAGCTACAGGGTTGACGAGTCCGAGGAGAGGAAGGAGGCGGAGGCGGAGGCCGCGCATGTGCGAATGCAGTCACGGGCAGCGCAGCCCGCGACTAGGCGCTGTTTTGGCTAACTCTTCGCTATTAGTGA
>Ga0115008_10003724_pt1 | contig 12624 bp, 6 predicted proteins | sample FraStrMetagenome_FD_87164 | JGI IMG/M metagenome (GOLD analysis project Ga0115008, IMG submission 87164) | Marine eukaryotic phytoplankton communities from Arctic Ocean - Fram Strait ARC3M Metagenome | ecosystem: Environmental > Aquatic > Marine > Oceanic | place: Fram Strait | collected 2012-06-18
GTACAGCCTTCAGGACCATCTGGACATTCAATGTTGTCAGCTGATGCTGGCGTATATTTGCATTTATAGATCTCCGTCTCCTTTTTCTTATCAAGTTGGCAGTCATCTAATTTTAACTCCTCGTCAAGAAGATCATGACAAGTTTTACCTAATGAGTACACTTTGTATTGGTAAGGTCCAAAAAGATCATCTGTCTCTGAACCAACAGATTTCAGAGGATCACTTCGAATGCTCAGTATAGGTAAAAGATATTTAAATATTCTCATCTCTTATTTCAGATCTTTGTGCATCGAAAACTCTTTCTTCTAAATAAAATGTCCAAAAGCGCCATAAAAATCAACAAAAACTGAGCCAAATAGTGGTGGAATTCAAGATAATTATTAAACAACAATTTCATAGCATTATATTTTTTTTAAGATTCTCTTGTTAATTTAAAGGATTTAATAATTATTTAATTCTATAAAATCGATTTTAAATACAGTTGTTTGTATAATTTTTGTTCCTCGAATATGTATTTTAAAGATCTAATAAAACAACATTCTCAAAGACATTGACGATAACATCTTATTACAGTTTTATTATGATTTTTAATAAAGATTGAAGATTTTATTTATGTGAGCATACATGATTCAGAATTAAGTAATCTATTATTTACATTTTTATTCCACTGTAAATAACACTGCGAGTTCATTTTTCGATATTCTGCAATAATGTTGTTTTGGCAAACCCAAAAGCAACAATCACCGACCGACTCACTTCCACTGAGAATTTTAAGCCTGGTGAAAATAAATTTAGAAGTTAAAAAAAATGTCCATATTTACGTCGGGTCGTAACATCGTGATTTTGAATCACTGTTGTAGAACAATAAATTTTCATCTTCTTTTTCACAGATAAACGTGTTAAGATATTTCACGGTTGACCATACATCGTTTATATACTCCGGAAACGCTGTCTTTGCTACATTTGTCTGAATTGTTGTTTTTTTAATGGCAACTGTGTCTTAGGTAAGGTTTTTAAAATATTCAGAGTATCAAATAGATATATTATTTAAAAACCTATTTCAAAAAAATGCGTCTCAGCCAATTTTTTAAAATTAACATCTGTCGTGGCAATTAATATTGGAACTTTAACTTCATGCGTTCCGATAGATCTCATTAACCCTGAATCAGGAATCGTGTCTTGCAAATGAACAAGCTTTGTATTGGCATTTTTTCTTTCTTCTTCTTCATAAAATAGTTTAAGCTCGTTGATTGTATCCTCAAATGGAGGTGTCATCCCCTTGCTTTGCGTTATTTCAGGATTTTCTATCGCTAACTTTATAATTTCCAACATATCTTCGATGCCTGTTTTTTCATGATCGTTGACGCCGAAATTAAATGTAAGAGTGTCAAAAATCTTCGTTCTTTTAATAGTTTTTCTTGGCTTGCTTATTCCGTAGACTTGCATTCTACTTCTTAGCTGCTTATTGTCAATGTTGTTTGGGTCCCATTTGAACTCGAAAGCTCTCAGCACTTCTTGGATAATAACCGTGTAATGTTTTCTGTAATATGAAGTTGATTGTTGTGATATATCGATTGTAAAGATAAGATTGAGATCTTCTTTCATCGTGCAAGTATGCTGCGTGACTCTTTCTTCTGATTCAGCTTTTAAATTATCAACTTATTTATGTTTCTTGGATAGTATTTACTTTGAATCGATTCCTTGATTTTTATTTTCTAAAGCTTTGGATTGACATCCATTTATTAATTTTTGGGATATTTGCTCGCAAATCATGTTTCCAAAGAATATCATTATTTTTCCGAATTCTGACCTAAAAGATCAAATTTATTTTCGACAAATTGATTTTCAACTGATAACAAATTAAAATTTATTTTTAAAAATAATTCAATAACTTGCCTCGTATCATTTTGCTGGTTGAGTACGGAGCTACGCTTTTCTGTCATTTCTATGATAATTGTAAAAACATCATCAGAAGAGTCCCCAAGGGTTCTCTTCGCCGGAACTGTATTTGAACGCAGCTCGACGGAACTTAACTTCTGAAATCCTTCTTGATTTGTCAAAAGATAATGAACAGGCTTCACAGTCGAGTCTGGATCGGAACTCATTCGAGCAATAGAAACAGTTGAACTAAACGAAGTTACTGCTGCCGCACGATCTTTGAAAAGTGCCGAGTTTCTGATTTTTTTGCGAGCAAGATTGATTTTTTCCAAAACTTCTTCTGACGATTCAAGATCATTGTAGCTGAAGTCTTTCGAATCGCCGCCGATGTATCGCAAATTTATTTTTGAAAAAGTTATTGATTCAATAATCTGCATCATGCCTTCTTCAAGATAGATTCGTTCAGCAAGATCAACTCCTGCATCAATATAGAAATGCAGATCCACCAAATCATTACATTTGGCACCCTTGACTAAATTTGCATCTGGTGACGGGAAAGAATCTGCTTTGCAGAGTGATTCTTCCAGATTATCCAAAAATCCATTTTTGCTTTCTGAGAAAAGATAATTCTCAACAAAAGGTGTCATTACTTTCAGCCAGCGAGGCTCTTCAGCTGATGTCTTAATTATAGAAATACTGTAATTTGGAGCATCTTCAGGTAGAAAATCCGTTAAATCACCGATATCGTCTTCAAAGCTTTGCCAGTTAATGTCCAGATGAGTTTCATCGACCAAGAAGATAACTTGAAATCCATTCGGCTGATCAACAAATTGATTGTATTCATCCTTGCTTTGCTCAACACAAATTTCCATTAAAGATTCCGTTGTTGTGCTAGAATTATAATCATAATCGTATTCTGCATTTCTTCGTCTTCTTTTTCCATAATAATCACCCTTTTATCGGTTTTATTTTGCTTAAAAAATTTATGCTTATTTTAAGATAAAACCAAAACTCATAGTAATAATCCGCATAATCTTCAGTTTTTTCATCTTTCAAAAAACTTAACACAGTATTATTATCGATGTCAAGTCAGTTTTGCGTAAACATTCAATCGATCATTATCAAAATTGACTGACAGCTTCAAATCTCGAAAGTGCAACTATCAAGTTCCGTTCCTGCGCTAGGATTTGTTGTGTTGCAGCCTTCATAGCGACCAAATTCATTTTTGAAGTTTTCATAACCGCCAAGTATCAAGAGCGCCGTAAAGTATTCAGACCAAACAAAGTCAACTGGATCCGTGTAAAAATGATCGAAAAACAGCAAATTTTGAAATAAATTATTTCGATCGTTGTTGAAAATTGTGTATTTTTGGTTTTCTTTCAATCCAACAAGTGTTATTCGTGCTTTTGATGGTCAAAATTTAATCATCTTACAATATTTTTTGAAATGATTTGACCATTCCGGAAGGCTTGAGTAAGCAAAGAGCATCAGAAATAATCTTCACAAAATCATGATTGATTTTCGCAACAAAAATGACATTGTCGGAAATGCTCTTCTGGTCGCATTTTATAATTTTTCTGTCCTCGCAATATTCATCAAGAGTGATACTTCCAGGCTCAAATTTGAAAGAAGAAATTGTTGGCGCAACTGTTATCATTGTAGTCGTTGTTGTTGTCGTAGTTCTGCATGTTCGCAAATTTGAAATATAATTTTGATACGATAGAGAACTTTTGAGAATCGCGATGTCGTCAAGTTCAAGCAGCGATTTTATTTTGTGAATGTCATCCGCGCATTGAGATTCTTAAAAAAAATTGTGTTGCTTTTTTAGTAAATTATTACCAATTATGGGAAGATGATTAATGTTAAATTTTTTGTTATTGACAAAAATTTGGAGTTCATTTGGTCGTTGAGCTCGCCCGTCGACCTTGAATTTGGGATTTCAAAACTTGAAAAAGTCAATATGAGTCGCTTAGCAATTTTTTCAAATCCCAAGCTTGACATGTTCCGAGTCAATATCGCCAATTGTGATGACATTTCTCCTTTCTTCAGGTTCGACGTTCTCGTTATTTGCCAAAACATCCGCTTCGGCGATTCTCAGATACTCATTTAAGTCAACTGGATCTTTCGCAAGTTCCTTCCTAATTCCTTGTTTGAGTTTCTTGACAGAAAAAAAGTCTGTGTAAGTCGCGTCTTTTTTGAACAGCCGAACCACGCGCGTTTCTTTTTCGTTCGGGATTTTAATTTTTTTCGCGAAATTTGCAATGTCTTTTGCTGATCGTCTGATTTTGTTTCCATTTATTGGATTCGGGTCGATAATCTTAATATGGGTTGTCCTTGTTGATTTCAAGAATATATTTTATTCTTAAAATGCAAACAACCGCCACCTGAGCGCCAATGATCAAATCAATCGTTGAAATTTCTTTTTTGATATCGTCGATGCTGGCGCCGAGCATTGTGCAAACAGCTAACTGGATCAATTTCAAGTTTTCTGCGGAAGTCGATAGCGAGTCAATTCTGACAATTCCGTCAACAGCGGAACGAAACGCCATAAGATCTTTGTCGACAAGTATTTTGTATTCGTATTTTTGCTTTTCCATGATAACGATGCCGATCGTCTTGATTTTTGGATTTGCAATTTTTGAAGGAAAAACTTGGATTTGTAAATAACGCAAATCCGTTCCTTCACTTTAGGCTTTTGCGCGTAAACATTTCTTACAGTTGAATAACCTTCTGGGCTTCCAGAGCTTCTTCCTAAAGCAAGATCTTGCAATTAACTTTTTTTAATTTTTTGTAAATTTTTACCATAATGAAAAACAAACGCAATTTTTGGAATCAACGGGCTCGGCGGATCATTTGAATTTGGACAACTGGCGAGTTCAGCCGCCCGAAATGCGCGCTCATAAATATCCCTCTTGTTTTTGCCAAGTGCTGATTTTGACTTTATCAGAATTCGGTCCGAGTCGAAAATCCAAAACGGTCGGTCAACAAATTCAGTTTTCTTCCACTTTTTTGGATTCATGTGACCTTCCATCACGTGTCCAGTTCGAACGTAATTGAAGTCTTTAAGCGCTTTCGTGATTAGTTTTTGCTCGTCTTGGATTATTTGGAAAGGATTTCCAGTTTTGGGATTGTCGTAATCGACAAGTACTTCAAAAGCGTCAGAACATTTGACACTCGATTTACGAAGTTTGCTTATTTCTTTCGATTTCGGCGGTGGATTTAAAACTGGATACTGTTCTGGCGCATTTGATATTTCGCACAGCCGTTGCTAAAATAATTTTTTCAGAATAAGCTGCCCCAAGATATCAGAAAGTCAAAATAGGCGACAACGAGAAAAAGGCGGTCGTTTAAAGTTATCTGAAGTTGATAAACGCAAGACGCTAGAATTATCAAAAGGTGGCTGCTTTTTTATTTAGTAAATAAGCCGATTATTAATCTGGCTGGTAAAAAAGTGTGTCTGTCACGGCGTGACCTCGACTTATTTTTGTTAGTGAAATTGACATTTTTAAACAATGTTTAAATTAAAAAAAAATATTAAAAAATGGCTGAGCGAAGCGCGAAGCGAAGCTTCGCGTCGAAAATCAATATTTATATGTTGATGCGAAGCTTCGCTTCGCGTTTTTTCTTCATCGCTTCGCATAGCCAGAATAGTTAACATACCTTAATCATATTTTCAACAGTATAAAGTCTTTCCCAATTCGTCGGTTGGAAAACGTAACAATGGTTTTCTGATAATTTCAAAAGCTGACTTGGCGAAAATTGTTTTGGCGTCACAGAAATGACAAAAGGAATGTCTTCTGGTTTAGTGCTGTCGCTCCAGAAGCTTGCTGTTACCCGTTCGCCTTTTTCAACCAGCCGGTGTCCAGAATGCAGCAATACAACCACTTTTTTATTTTCTGATTTGCTTCCTTGAAACGCGCGCTCAAACAGCTTTAAATTTTCGTTCGTCATTTGACTAACTGGAATCGAGCTTTGCGGCGTCAATCTCATCCACGAAGCGCATTTTTTTAATTGAATTTTTCTTTCAAATCGTGTGCATCTAGAATTGCTTCCAGAACTGTAATTTTGCTTATATTGAAAAGGAAAAACTTTTTCTTGATGAAAATTCCGCCTCGAATTCGGCGGCGGAAGCCAATCGACCAGATTTGAAATAAGCTTTTTTTGATAATTCAGAGCTACTGTATTTCCGTGACCTGTATCGATCATGAAAACAATATCCATTTTGAACTGATTTCCGCAAAAATGAAAATCATCTTTTGAAATTGTCGCGGAAGTCGAAAATAAAAGCAAAAAACAGTTAAAAAATCTCATTATATTTTCTCGTTATATGGCGATTGGGCGAGATTAGAAAGGTTAAAACACGAAATCAAACAAATAAATTGTCTTGACTTTGAATTCGGGTGTCTGCCATCTGAGAATCTTGTTTGATCGATCACGTGTCATGTGTGAATAGAAAAAAAAAGAGTTTTATCGAACTTGAACTAATTATTTTGTTAAATAAACAATTTTTGCGTATTTTTATAACTTCATTATTTTTTGTTGTTTCACTGTAAAAAGCCAGCTCATTTTCTGCTTTACTGACCTTCAAAACTGGGAAAAGAAAAATCAATTCCGCTTTGCCACGGCGCTGCTCGCGACTACTCTGAGGGCGCTCGAGAGCTCCGTTCGAACCTAGCTCGCATCGAGCGAGCTCGGAAGGGATGAAAAAAGGACCCCGTGAGCTAATTCGCGCCTAAAGAACTTCCTCCGCGTTTATTTTTCGCACCTTTAACCTTTTTTTGGGAGGCTAAGAGAGATCACAAAAAAGAGAGTCCGAAAATTTGGGGAAAATTCGCACTTAGAGACACTTTGGAGCGCCGATCGAGAAGATTGAAGATTTTTTTGAAGAGTGTTTCGTAAGTTGAAAATTGAATTTTAAAATTATCTAGAATTTTGGATCAAGAAAAGAATAATTAAAAATTATTAATTATTATTTTTTTTAGAAAGAATTAGCTTTTTTGCAAATTTTTGCTTATTTTTGTGATTTTTTTTTAAAGCTGATGCAATCAGTTAACTCTTTCGTAAACTCCTTGAAAACCTCGGTCGAATTTCAAACTGCCTCGCGTCATCAAAAGGCTTCTGACCGCGTTAAACGTGGAACCAATCTACTTTATCCGACGGCGCGTATTCCTCTTCAAGAATTGCGTCGTTTCAATCTTTTTCATCTCCGACCGTCCGTTTCTCGCACTTTCAGATAAAAAATGACTGTAAACAAAAAGCAGGTTTATCTGTCGTTAGAGCTGCAAATCTGTCTAGTTTTTCAGGCCGCTTTTTATCATTTAAAAGGGTTGAAAAAGCTGTTCGTTCTCGAAAAAAGGCGCGTTTTTGGAATTTTGAAAGCTCATCAGTTTATTTTTTTCCTCAAATTTTGCGTCTATTTAGACCTCTGTCCCCCTCGCCGTGGCAACTATCGTAATCACTCGCAAAAAAGGCAAGCTATCTTTTTTGTCTTCCGGCCTCTCGCAAGTGCAACAGCTTGACAGGCTCTTATTTGCGCATAATCGCTTTCAATCGTCGTTCCCGCTCGATCGACCTTGAATTGTTAAACTTGCTTATCGAGCTTACTCGCCTCCATTGCTTAGCAATGAATAAAAACAATAAATGAACTTTTCGAAAAATCATCATTTTTTGAAAAAAAAGTGTCGAAAATTGCACTTTTGATTTTCCAAAAACTATTTTTAGTCCAAAACTTTAACTTCGCTTATGTAGAACCTTGTATGCGATACAAATATTCAAACACGAATATAACTTCCAATTACTGGAAGTGCCGTTCGTTTCGCCGTTTTGCTGCATAAACCCAGCTTGTTAACCGGCCAGCGTTTGTAACACAAAGATGTCAAAGACACTTTGACTTGACCCAGAAAAGGGCACGCGCCGATTTCGATTTCACGGACGACTTTAGACGAGTTAGAATGTTGCACTTGTTTTTGAACGACGTTCATTCTCGAAAATTGAAGATCAATTGCAAAGAAAATAATTAACTAAATTACTCTTGTGTTTATTTTTAATCCGAAAAAGCGGCAAGCAAAAATTGTGAAACAACGAAAATCTTGTTTTGCAAAAAATGGTCGAGCAGGGCGGTCATCTTCTAATCAACACGCAAATCGTTCAAAAGATGATCATTTGCCACGTGAGGGCGCAAATCAAACCCGCGATTGAACATTTTTCAATTTTAAATTTTTCTCAAAACTACAGAATTTGAAAAAAATAGAAGCCTGTTTGGAGAAAATCTTAGAAATTTTGAAAATAAGTTTCTAATAATTGGTTGGTTAGCTCAAGCTGCTATTTATAAAATAACAGAAGAATCCGGTTGTGCGACGCATTTTGCTCTCAGAACGAGAAACGTGGAGATTAGAGGATAATATTTCCAGCACTTTAGAATTTCTCGAAATTAAAAGATTTATTTTGCTGAAACTATTTACTAAACTTATAAAAAGGAAGTAATTTTAATAGTTTCAAGCATTTTTGGAAGGATAATAGTAGAATATCGCGCTACAATTCGTCACCGTTTACCGCCTGGTAGGGCGGCAAAGGCTTCCAGTTTTACTTTGCGATTATTTTTGAAAAATTTATTTGCATAAATATAGGAAATTTTTTCCCTTGAATTATATTTTATCTTTTCTAAAAAGGCTGAAAACGAGATTAAGGGTGTACCAACACACTTACGAATTCGCATTAAAATCTGTGATAAGACGTCAATCTTTTAGTTTTATAAACCCGAAACGTATTACCTCTTTTGCGATAATTTGATAAAATTAAAGAAAAAAGTTCAAAATTTCTTTGAGAAAAAAGACCGCCACTTTGTTTAAAGTGAAGATAACACTAAAAAAGCTCATCTGACGAATGTCCGGCTGGCAAAGACAAATTCTTATCTGGCATGGAGCAGTTTAGAAGCTTCTCCAGAGCATGTGCAGAATTCCGCCCGACGTGAGATCGGAATTTGAAGAGCACAAGGCGCAAAATTTTCAAAAAGATGAAAAATCGATTTTTTCAATTTTGTTCTTCTTTTCCCGGATTTTTTTTTGCCTACACATAACTTTTTAACCGGTTAAAACTAAGTTCGTAGGCGATTATAATTAAATTAATCATATTATTAGACAAATTAGAATCCTTGAAAAATCAGAGCTTTTTATAAAAAATAGCAAATCTTCAACTTATGGTTTCCCGTTTTGCTTGTTGATGGGTGAGCTTGCGGACTCACAGATCCCACCAAGGCGGTCGCGCTTTTGGAACTTGCGTCACGAAACTACCCATTAATCGGCTAATTATTTCGCGAATCAGGTTTTTGCACAATCTGAATTATTAAAAAATGTGAATTTTCTCAGATTCTCAGAAAATATTCCGTGAACGCAGAATTCTTACGTACAACTGATGCTGCTGCGATTAACCCCCGCCCTTAACTGAGGCGTTGACAAATCTTGTCTGTCTTGAATCGAAGAATTTACGTCTTCAACACGCTTTAACGAATTCAGAGTTATTTACGAAAAATACCGTAAATGCCCATTTGCAATCAATTAAAGATTCATGAATTTGTAGGGCAACGTAAGAGGACCCTTATTGAGGTCAATGAAAAGCTGACAGAAGCAAAGTGAAACAAATCCGTCACGATTTTTGAAGCGACAAAAGTTTAAAAAGATTTTCTGGTTTTTCTGCTTATCAAGATTTCGTTTTTTTCTCATACATTTTTTTGAAATTTGTAAAAATTAAATTTCCCTTCCCCATTTCCTTTTTCAATTGGATAAAGGCGTGTGAAGCAGTGGCTTGAAACGAGGAATCTCCGGATACAAAATAAACTTGTTCGGTTTTCAAGCTGAGCTGGAACTGGCGCTTGAAATCAATTCTGAGAAGACGGCTTGTGCTGGCCAGCCCCCATCTCTGTCATTTCGCGGCGCCGCGAAATGGTATTTGTGGGTTCTAGACGATTACCAATATTTTTAACCTGCTAAATTGGGTATTATCCCCAAAAAAGGTTCATTTTATTGGTTTTTAGAATTTTTTTTGAAACACTTTTTTGAAATCAAAGTCTGAATTGTCGCGATTTTAACGGTCAATAAAATTAAGTGTTTTTACATAACTAAAAGCAACTGTAATTCTGGCTTGCTTCTAAAAATCAACGACGTCAATGACAATTTGCGCATTTGCATAATTTTGTTTAGCTTCGTCTTTAGTGGTTTACGCGTTTTCTAAATGTTCGTATTTGACACGTTTTATGAGATAGAGCAGACCGTGAGCAAACAAATCGACGACGTTAGAAGCACTGATAAGCAATAAACGAACTTTAACGCAACTTGGGGTCCGCGCTAGAATCGATTCAGAAAAAATTCGTTCATTGAACATGAATTTTGATAATTTTTTATGTTTTGCGATTTCGCGCTTTTGCGAAAATTCGCGATTTGGCGGCGATTATGATTCCATCATCATTCCGCTTGTTCTTATAACGCTGCGGGTTATTGCATGACCCAACGTGGCTCTAGAAGATCGAATCATGTTTCGCTGTAATTCTCGTTTATCGAGTTTTGTAAATGTTTAGATTTATTTAATCAAAAAACAGATTTTTTTGCTCGGAAATTCAAACCCGTTTTAAATCGAAAAATACAACGATTAACGATCTAAGAAAATTTTCAAAAAAAAAATTTTTAGATGGTTGCAAAAAACTAAAAATTCCAAAAAAATTACTCGTACCCTTACTTTTTTCCGAAATATTTAATTGATAATTATTAATCAATAAATTATAAATTTAAATGTCTTTATTTCGTATTTCGAAGATTTTTTTCAAAAGTAATTATTTAATTTTGGACAAAATAGACAAAAATTACTAATCTTGTTTGTTGTCAATCGGATTCAAATATGTTCCTCAGTTCAGAAATAATTATTCTCCCCGCTATTTTTTATTATCTGGTGCGCTCAAATCTTTTTTCTTTATTACAGTATTATTTAAGATAGGACGATGTTTTAGAGGAAGTTTTTGGAGCAGATAGCTAATTGACCTTATTAGAACAGACTTTTTGCTGGTCAGCGGCTTTCGTCAGAAAAACCGCGTAAAAGCGCTTCCTTTTTTTGATGCCATAAGAACTAGCGAGAATAGTCAAAACAACATTTACAAGTTTTTTCTTTAATTTTTATCTAAAAACTGATAAAAATTAAAATAAAAAAGATCGAATTCTAATTTCGCTTGTGAGTTTAAAATTCATCTCAAAACGAAAATGCGAATTTAAAACGTGTTTATCCAAACTCAGATTGTCGGAATGTCACCTTTTCTAAACAGGAAATAGCCGGCTATTCGCCTTAACGTGCCTGAGCGGGTTAACCCTTTTTAATTATCACAATCTTGGAAGGTTAACGCAATTACGCCACGAAAGAATCGGCGAATAAGGAGCTCCTCGAAATTAATCGTGCTCGAGTAATTTCCCCGACCGCGTTAAATTTCCGATGATTTAACCCTTACGTGTCGCTCCGTTAATGCCAGAGCCTGTTTTTGGGTTAAACTATTTTTTGATATTTTGATTCATCATTTTTCGTTAATCTTGAAAATCTCGTCTAAAACGTGAGATTCAAATTTCGCTCAATAATCAGCATAATTATTAATTCTATTTTCTTCGACGAATTCTAGAATTTGAATTTCGTAGTCATAGGTGAGCGTTTTCGGGCATCTCCGCGTGTGCGAAAAGCTTTTAAAAGCCGCAATTTGATCTGAGAATGACACGAAATGACGGGCAGAGAAAATGCGCCATAACCAGCCGCGACAGGCTCGATTCATAATTTTTGGCAGTTCAAAATTACGTTTTTAAATTTGTTAAAAAATATTTTTAGTTTCATAAATGTAACACGATAAATGGAGTTCGTTTTACGCCTCCAACGAGCTCGACGGTCCAGCTCGCAAGAACCAAGCAAGTCGAAATCGTCAAAAACCAGTCGCCAACCGAAATCAAAGAAGAAATCGCCAAATAGAAAATCTGGAACAAGCAGAAGTGGAAAAGATTTTGATGATGTCAAAAGCGACTCGGAACTTGTTCAAAGAAAAAATAACAGAAATTCAATGGTAATATATATTTGAAAAATAGAGTCTTTTTCATTTTTTTTTTAATAAAATTATAAATAAGTGTCGCCATTTTTTGCATTTTTTTATTTCTTGAACTTAAAAAAAGATGTTTATTTATTGAAATTTTTACGTGTTATCTCTTCGGAATAGAATTTTCGCATAAGAGGAGTGCGAAAAATAACTTCCTCAAAAATTGAACTGGGTCGATGCTTATCACTTTTTGAAGATTTCCATAATCGTTCTTCAGAATTTTCAAATTTTATTTTTCGAAAAATTGAAGCAAAATCATCGTTCTTGATCGAACTACAGTCAAATAATTAATAAAAGTGCCGAGCCGGTATGTTGCGTCATCAAAAAAAGGCGCATCCGTTCACCGGAGGAAGTTTTGAGTGTAAATTGATCAGCGTCAGTTTTAATAAATCCGCTTTGCGCTTTATCTGCAGCTGAGTTTTTTATGGATTTGGGTTTCTTACTTTATTTTCAAACTGGACAGTTAGCTTGATTGAATGCTGTAAACTACAAAAAAGGGGTTGAAGCCGCAATCGTGAAAACTCTCAACAGCTGTTGTATAAAACGCTTTGTCAAAACAAAGTTCTGATCCACGCGATGACCAGCGCTGCGGTCTGAATTTAAAAGTGCATTTTTTAAGCTTTTGATTTTTTTTAAAA
>Ga0115008_10003729_pt1 | contig 12614 bp, 16 predicted proteins | sample FraStrMetagenome_FD_87164 | JGI IMG/M metagenome (GOLD analysis project Ga0115008, IMG submission 87164) | Marine eukaryotic phytoplankton communities from Arctic Ocean - Fram Strait ARC3M Metagenome | ecosystem: Environmental > Aquatic > Marine > Oceanic | place: Fram Strait | collected...
ATTAACACCTTAAGGATAATATTTGAAGACCAAAATCATATTTCTACTCGACATCTTATAGATACTCGCCATCATCTTAGGATACTGGACTCACGAGCACTAAATGGATTGATTTTCCAACATCTTGAATAAAGATCATGATACTCTTTGCGAGTTAGAAAGGCGTCTAATGGAATGCCAACTTCCATTTGGCAGTGATGCAAACGAAGGAATGTACTGCCATCTCAATGACGAGGAAAAGAACTACAAGCGCATGACATTAAAAGATATTACGTCAATGATAGATCAAGCCACTCTGATCCAAAGCAAGCCAATTTGGTCTATATCAAGTGAAGTACACATCCAATACTGCAAAGAGTTGCACTTGGACGCCCCTCTTCACCATACTGAAGAGCCAACTGTACCCTCTACATTGCATTTATCTCATCATGCATTTGAGAACTATACCGATTTGACCCTGAACAATGTAACTTTCCATGCTCAGATGAAACCAGATTCTCAGTATACAGTGTCGATTTATGCTCTATTGAATCATGAAGTGGAGGATGGTGTAACTACGTATTTATCAGTGCTAAATGATTCGGACGACAGGATTTTCTCTTCAGTCTTGTTTCGAGGCTTTCTACAATGATCGACTGTGAATCTACGAATGAAAGCCAGAACAATGAAGACGTCCTTGCTATCGGATGAATTCTATAGTCTGATCAATACGGCGATAAGAGTTCTGAAAAATTAGAAAACAATACCTGATACAAAAGTAGAAGTTAAAAAATAAAAAAATTACTACTACTTTACATCACTGAATTCGAAACGAAAAACTGTAGTGTAAAATGGATCTTGTTCCTGAGTTTGAGGACTCCAAAAGAGATCAAATGAAGAAATAAAAAGAAGCTAAAATCAATCGGTTGAGGCGAGATTTCAAATTGTTTTGTGTGTTGATACGTGTCTGTTTTGTCGTGTCAAAACGTTTATACCATAGAATTTCATAATCCCGGAAATGCCTTAATGTAATCAAGACAAGATTTGTGTGTAATTATATGGAGAGTGAATCAGCCCACCAATTTCTCATAGTACAATCATTGAAAATGAAACGAATTATGCAGTCATGAAGCTTCTGCGTCTTGCAGAAAATGATTCTTCGCTATTTTCCAAATTAGGGTCATCATCTTGTAAGGATTCTTCGCTGTCAAATGTTTTCAACATGGGTGTGTTTTTATACATTTTTGATTCATGTGATTGTTCTAATGACTTTCTTCTAGTGCTCATCGGAGCACTTCCATGGTTATAGGAAGTATAGTCTTCAATAATTCCAAACGCTTTCTTCACAGGAGTAGCACAGTTGTTTCCACCAAGATCAGAATCTGCTAGCATTTCAGGTCCAACATATGCATCTGCTTGTGGCTTTCGTGTGCTGCGTAACGGATTTCAGAGACTGAAATAATAGCACCTAAGCAAAAGAGTCCCAGATCCCTGTTCGAGATATCGGCGGCTTCATTGAAATAAAACAAGTCTCCCAAGACACCGCAGGTAATTCAAAACACCTGGTAGACAGGGACCACAAAAACAGATTCATATCTCTTCAAGCCACCATTTAGGAACTTGAGCTGTGATGTAACACAGACTACCATTAGAACAATAAGAAAGTAGGTTCCACCATATTGAAATTGATTGTCTCCCTTGATTATAGTTTTGACAAGTTCGATCGACGCCCTGGCATAGACAGCAGTATTTCCTCCACTAGAACCAGCAAGAGCTGGGTACGTAAATCGCAAGACAGGAGTTCTTGTAAGGCGGGTCATGAATCACACCAGCATGAACTTGAAATTCCAACAATGATCCGCCGGTAGGTCTTCGTCACCCCTCAGACTTCCTTTATCCATTCAATACATAGAAAGAGTGATTTGGTCTGGCCTTCTCCGGATAAAACAAAAATCGAGGAATCATCGCTTTCGAAGAAATTAGGAAGTTCATCAACAGTAAAAGTGGTAGATTAGTGAGGTCAAATTATGAATGATCTAACTAGATTGGGCTATAGTCGAAGAATCCATGTTCTAAAACCTGTGACGCCAAGTGCAAGATCAGTTGATAAACTATAACCTACGGTATGGACTATCACCCTTTCTCAAATACTATACGAATGCCATAATTTGTAAGGAAACATCGCAATCTTAAGATTTTTCTGTGTTGTTTTGTATACTCACACTCTAGATACAAGAGAATTTCATTCAAGTATGCTAGACAACTTTGATATTACATATAGCAAAAAAATGGCATCAATGTCAAACTCAGGAACGGAATGAGAGAATGGAATGTATTGGGAACGAACTGCTAGCTCCTGATTAACTTTATTTTTATCGTAAAATTGACGTCGGTCATAGAACGACGCCAACTATAGTAATACTTATTAGCTAAAGTATAAGTATTTATTAGCATTTTGATAATTCGCATATGTTCTATTGGTAATTCATGAAAACCGGTTACTTGCTCGCGAGGATCAATTTTCATATCCATTCATAGTCTTTTGCAACCAATCGTAAGTCGATGTTCCCCAACTTGTCAGTGCGGTGTTCACTAGGTCCATTATAAATTCTTTTTGTATGGGAGATCCTGGAGGACCTCGCATTCTTAACCTTTCGCGTATACCGTCGCCTATGTACCTTGCTTCTGCACGTGAGCGTGCGAGATTGATGTAAGTGGCCTCAACAACAGCTGCTATTTCTTCTGAATGTTTCGACGCACAAGCAAATGCAGCTTCGAACATGGCACAGAATTTTGCGCCTTTGCCACCCTCCTTGATATTCCATCCTCCAATTACTTCCCAAAATTCTTCTGTTAACTTAAATGGTGCTCTTTCATTAAATATTGGAACTTTCCCCATTTTGGGAGTTTGTCCGAGAACAAAACCAAAATCAATATGCATGACAACCTGCAAAAGCATAAATGAAGTGAGATGATATCACTCAAATAATTTCTTCCCCTCAAAATACTTACCCCGTCCCTATCCAGTAATATATTTGCATTGTGGCGATCTTTAATTTGCAATATATATGAGACAAGACTATATCCGACAAGCGATCTTAGAAAGTTTTCTTTTGCTTTTTCTAAAGTTGTATTTGTACCAGAAACTTGCGATGAGCTAGGTATTCCATGATAATGTTGATGATCGTGCCCTTCTGCAAAATTAGCAATTGGACAATTATACGCCCTTTCGAAATAATCTTTTAACGAAGTATATCCTGGGCACTCTTTCTTTATTTCGTCCACACTTTTCGCATTACAGAGGCATTCGACCAAACCAGCTTCTTCGCCTACGCACATTATCGTGTAAGGACGCAAAATTGGACGCAGTGAAATTGGCAGTTCCGTCTTGAACCAATTGTTCAAACTACATATTATCTATACAAAGATTTCAGATACTTTTAGGTAAACTTTCACTAAATTGGGTACCGTACCTGCATAACCAAAGATTCCTTTCGGATATCTTCACCAGCCTTCATTATAAATGCTGCTAACCTCCATCCTTTGACATCAGCAAAACGTGATTTGAGCCTTATTTCCTCGCACTTCATTGACCAATCTTTCCCATAGATATGGTCTAAAAGCGCAACTCCTGTAAGTTGCATACGACTGAACTCGAAAATGAAATTTAATGAACATATTGAAAAAGAATATGCTAATATAAGACTCACGCTTCCGCAGGCGTTTGTGATGTTGTCTGACCTATATTTTGATGTTCGTTAGGCTGACCTGTAGAATGGGGTGGTGATTGCCTGCCATAAGGATTGTTATTGTATAAAAAATCATATTCTGGATTGTAACCTGGACCTGAGTAGTAGTAACCATCTCCTTGTTGCCAGCCACCACGTAAAACGTGGACGTCATTAGAGGTTATAATTCCTTCATAAGATAGCGCATTATATATTTCTTTACTAAGGAGCTCTCCTGGTAAAGAATATGGAAAGACTTTCTCGCCTTGATGGAATTTTGTTCGAGACAAACTATAATCAATATTCAGCCCTATGCTTTCGCTTATCGTCAAACCCTTTGAGCCCCCGCCGCTAAAAAGTCGCGCGTCGTTACCTTCCATTTCAGTATCAGCGACCTCTAACAAAACAAGAAATGGGCATCTATCACGTGACGCCAACAATCTGCATTCGTCGGTAACAATATTCAAAATTCTAACAACACCGCCCACCGACTTTGAAGTACTTTCATTTGTTGTTTTTCCTCCTTCCCAAACTTCTCTTTTAGGAAGTAGTGGTAAGTGAACTGAAAAATGCGTCATATCAAGATTTATGTCTGAAAGTTGAGGGAAACCATTGGGACCGAGACTGTCATCTTCGTCTAGAGACCTTTTCCCTTTGGTAAACATGCGTCGATGAACTCTACGATTAATTTCGCGCAAGCTGTCTTGCATATAGGCCTTTCGCTGAAGCATAGGCACCATTCTTAAATCAAGAGAGACCTGTGTCAGTCGATCTACGAAATGCATCGCATCGCCGAAGTAATTACATCTTAATTCAGATATAGACGAAGGAAGACGACTCGCCGATTTAGTGTACGCCCTGTCTGAATCATCGCGATCATACGTAGGATCAACTCCAAAGGCTGTCGCCATTTCACAATCTTGCAAAAGATCAAATGCGTATCGTTTTTCAGTCCCAATCTTTGCCATGACTCTGGCCTTGTCATGCGGAAGCACAACTATTAATCTTCGACCAGTTCGGTCTTTATGCTCAAATAACGTTTTCCAAGCCCGGCCAACTTCTGCCTCTAAAAGCCAACAAAGTTCAATGCCTAAACTTGGATCTTCCTTACAACTACGTACAATCATATTCCGAAATTCGTTGATAGGATCATTGCTTGGCGTCAAAGCAGATGTCGAACGTAGTAAAACAGACACCAGTTGTGGTAAATATTCTCTAGCTTCAGTTAACACAGTATGTACACCGTCTATTGTAGAAAAATCGAGGGGCCGCACCATATTATCATTTAATTGTGCATTTTGGAAAGCTTCGCTGCCAGGATATGAACCGGTCACATTAAGCCATGACGATATCGCCTCCAAATCTGCATCCAAATCTATACTATTTCTTCTCAAATTCTCACTTTCTTGTTTTCGTTGGACATTCTGCCTACGAAGAATCGTTTCTGCTTCCAGTAGTTTATTAATCAAGTTATTCAAACAATTCAACCGCTCCGAATCCAATGCAAACAGACGATCATATCCCGGCCTATAAACTAACAACGCTTGCTTGCAATTGACTTTATACTGCCCAAGTTCCGAATACGGTTCCGATGGTGGAGGCGGTGGCTGTGGATGTGGGTAGGCACTAGGATTGGTAATAAGACTTTTATCGTCAATAAGAGATTGTATATAGAGCCATCGAAGTAGGAAGTTTGTAACTGGCCCCATGATCGATCAGGTTTGGAACAGGTTTAGCTAGTTTGCATTCATATATAAATTTGGAGGTGCTGAGCATATATATAGGCCCTGAATACTCACACTCACAGCACCTTACAATCACTGCAACCCTTATCGCTGCAACAAATTAGAACTGCTATGCTTCCTCTCTTTCTCTCTCAAGTGTGCTCGAACCTCTAGTTTGCATTCATATATATATGCTATCGTTGCCCTTGAAATGGAACCAAGGTGTTGTTGGATCGTCAATATTTTTGATGTGTGCGTGCAGTTCGACGTCAACGTCAACAAACTTGTTGTGACGATTTTTCCTGGAGTTTGCGTTTTGACTTCGAACATCCACGCGGAAGAAATTTGGATTATGAGAGTTCGTATAATACGAATTCTTATGGCACGAGATGGATTTCTTGCATTGGATAGTTTCGCGGTGGTTTTTTGTTTTTGGCCTATTTACGGCCGTATTTTTGAAAGCCGAAAGCCTCGAATTATGAATTTCACTCGAAACCTTTCTTCTTGACTCCCACATTTTTTCTTTTTTTGGCATTTATTCCAACCCGAAAAAACAAACATACCAACGAGCCATGGGAATTATGAATGGTAACGGCGTGGACGGTCACAAAAGACTTGAAATTAGTGCGAGCGATAACCGTGATTATCGCATTGTAACCCTTGAGAACGATTTGAAATGCCTCCTCATTTCGGATCCAGAAACTGACAAAGCTGCTGCGGCAATGGACGTGAGGGTTGGATACTTTTCTGACCCCGATAACATTGCAGGTTTGGTGCGTTCAGTGTATGTGTGTGTGTCGGGTGTTTTGTTGATTTTGGTTGGTATCCCCAGTGAACTCTCATTTTGTTGCGTTGGTTTTCAACACAGGCACACTTCTGCGAACATATGCTCTTTATGGGAAGTAAGAAATACCCTTCTGAAAATGAGTACAAATCGTTTTTGTCTAAAAATGGGGGGTCGTCCAATGCCTTTACTGGTACCGAGTACACGAATTTTCACTTTGACGTCAACGTCGATTACCTCCGAGAAGCTCTTGATATATTCGGCCAGTTCTTTATTGAACCTCTTTTCCTCGAAGATTCGATATCTCGAGAAATTTGCGCTGTAAATTCGGAGAGTAGTAATTACCTAAAGAGCGATGGATGGCGTACTTATCAATTGCAGAAAAGCATGTGTTCGGAAAGTCATCCCTTCCACAAATATAATGTCGGTAACTTTGAGACATTGCGTGACGGACCTGAAGAGAAAGGGATATGTTTGCGCGATGAACTGATTGCCTTTCATAAAAAGTATTACTCTTCAAATATAATGCGACTTGCAGTTTTGGGTAATAATAGTTTGAATGAACTGGAGGAGATGGTTGTGGATATTTTCTCCAAAGTGAATAACAAGAATAACATCCCTCAATCTTTCCCTACTAACCCGTATTTACCCGAACACCTGAGCAAACGAGTCAACGTCGTACCGATGCGAGAAAGCAGATCTTTAGAGCTATTTTTTCCAATGAGAGAAGTACATACTTTGTACAGGAGCAAACCAACTCATTACTTGAGTCATTTACTTGGGCATGAGGGACAAGGTTCGATTTTGGCACTTTTGAAAAATCGAGGATGGGGAAATGAGCTAAGTTGTGGGCAAAGTCGAACATGCAAAGATTGGTCTACTTTTTCTATAAACGTTGAACTTACTGAGGATGGTTTGAATAATGTTGAAGAGGTAGTTGAAGTTATTTTTGCGTACATTGAACTTCTTAACTCTAGTGGAACACAAGAATGGGTTTTCAAAGAAACATCGGACGTCGCTAATTTTTCATTCAGATTCCTCTCAAAACGCCGTCCTATTGACTACGTTACTTCAATTGCTGGGTATATGCACCTTTATGACGATCAGCACTTTTTATCAGGGCCATATCGCCTTTTCGAGTACGATCCTGACTCAATCGAAGAGGTAAAATTACGTACATTCATTTACATAGACGAACCAATTCAATGCTCACCCTCTTAACAGTGTCTTTCATTTTTGAAATTGTCTAACATGATTATGTTCGTGTCTGCGACAAGTTTCGAAGGAAAGACTTCTCACAAAGAGAAATGGTACGGGACAGACTACGAGAAAAACGAAATTTCTGACCAATTAATTACAAGGTGTAAGCAAGCTAACAGCAAAGACGACAAGTATGATGGTGCTTTGCACTTACCAAGCGTCAATGATCTTATTGCAACTGATTTTGAGATTAAGGAAGACGCCGATGCACCTTTAAGCTTCCCTCGAATCCTAATGGAACAACATACATACCGGATTTGGTAAGTATGTAAGAAGATTTTTCAACGGTATTTTTCTGTCTAATGTAGTTGCATTTGCTTTTCGATATGGTACAAGGTGGAAACCAGATAATGTATTTAAGCTACCAAAACTAAATGTAATCGCTCATATGAGATCATGTTTGACGTCATCTACTTCGAAAGCAAACGTTTTGGCGGTCGTATGGGTACAGATTCTTGACGAATATTGCATTGAATTCAGCTACAATGCTTCTGTGGCTGGTCTTCATTCTGCGTTTTCATGTGTATCAGATGGGATAGAAATTCATTTGAGGTTTGTGTTTTCCTTTAGTAATGAAGATAATTCTATATATATATATATATCATTTGTTTTTGTTTCGTTGCAGCGGTTATAATCAAAAGCTCGAGATTTTGTTGAAGAAATTGTTGGAGAGAATGATGACTTTTTGTGATGAAGTTGATGTTGATCTATTTGAAAGAATCAAGGACAAGGTAATTTGCATTTATACTATGTGCTCCATCCCATGTATAACGTTAACCGCGTGCTTCCGGTAAACAGATGCTTAAAAAGTATTCAAGTTTTTTGACTGGTTCGCAACCTTATCAACATGCCATTTATGTAGGCGATTTAATATTGGAAACTAATAAGCACACAATCTTCCAAAAAATTGAAGAGCTCGAAAAAATTTGCATTGCTGATCTAAAAGCTTTTTCATCAGAACTCTTGTCAACTTCCTTCTTGGAAGTATTGGTGCATGGAAATTCTTCTGTTTCAGAAGCACAGTCAATCGCCAATCATTTTGTAGAGAAATTGGGCAGTGGATCAGCACACGTAAATCTTCCAGAGCAAAGGGTGATTCAATTGAAGGACGAATCGCTCAACGTATATAAGTTCCGCGGTTTTAACGAAACAAACGTTAACAATGTTGTCGAAATCATCTTGCAGGTTGGGCCAACAGATATAAGAGAGAACGCTAAGCTGGCATTTTTGAAACATATTATACAGGAACCTTGCTTTGACGAATTGAGAACCAAAGAGCAATTGGGGTATATAGTTCACACTTCGATCAAAACTTCTGGCGACAACATCAAATCACTTTTATTTTTGATTCAGTCGGATTTGTATGATGCTTCTTTTCTCGATGATCGTGTTGAAGCTTTTCTCGAAGGTTACAAAACAACATTAGCATCAATGAGTGATGATGAATTCAAAAGCCATGTTAATGCTGTCGAGCAGCTCTTCCTCGAGAAAGACAAGAACTTAGGAGAAGAGACTTCGAGGTATTGGAACGTTATTTCTAATCGAAGTTATAATTTTGACAGGTATCAGAAATTAGCTTCTGAAGTTAAGGTTTTAACTTTATCGAGTGTCCTCGCTTTCTTCGATAAGTATATCGCAGTTCATGGGAGTCATAGGAAAAAGTTGTCGATTCAACTATACGGCAGTAGCAAGCAAGATGAGTTCGAAAAGGGCGTTGAGGCTAAAGATGATTTGATTGTTATTGATCATATCGATGACTTCAAACGCTCTTGTTCTCAATACCCTCTTCAAGAATCTGTTGATGTCTCCGCGTACAAAATGATTGGTGCTCAAAAAGAGAAATAAATTAAGTTCTCTTCACCTTGGCCATGTTGTATTTACAAACTACATAACTAATTTAACAAATGGTTTGTGTGCTAGAAAGTATATTCGTTGTTTCTCACAAATATAAATCGATAAGTCCACGCCCCAAATGATCGATAGAAGATCTATATTATCATGCATAAAACCAACAGATCAGCAAATGGGCCTTTCTTTGAATAGCTTATGTTGTAGCGGATGAACGCAAGATTCAGATTACTACATGTCACTATACAACCAAATTGAGCACAGACATTATGTATCAAGTATCAACCATATGTATCAACCATATAGCGATGATATATGTATTTATATATATTAATACCAGTATTTGTATATAATTATAATCAGGAACGAGAAATTGATTATCGTAAGACGAATCTTACGATAAAAATTTTTCCACCTTAATGGTCAAAATAAGGACTATGACCCATTTCATTTGCCTAGGATCATAGACATAACGAGTTGTAGGGGTTACATGTAATCTACGAAGTCGTTATTACACTTCTGCAGAGAGAATCCAAATAGAGTTACAATGAGAAAAGCACCGAGCAAATATTCGAAAACTTATTATGTAATTAGATCCTAAGAAAGCCTTGAACTAATTGAATTTCATTCGCTTGTCTGACGAACAATGCACCAAAACAAGTTTGCATCATCAGTCTCTGAATGATTTTCTACTCTATATATATTGTGTGGAGCTGTGAATTATTAAGAGTATGATCAAATAAGAGCATAGGACCCCAGGTATGAAAAATATGAAAAACACTTACGAACATGGAAAAAGTCTCCTTTCGATAAAAGAAATCGTTGTGCAGTGTTAGGGTCAAACTCGTCGTCCTCAGGATTTGTAACTGCTACTTCAAATGAACCTGGTTGGCAGTCACCAACGAAGAAAATTTGTGTACAAAATCCTACATTTTCTGCGTCCTTAATTCCTGTTGGTGGAAGAATCATATTTCCGGAGATCCAACCTGGTATATTCTCAGTTGCTTGAGAGACATTGAAGGCTTGAACTGCCTTTCCACCGATTTTTGACTCAAATTTACTTCTCTTTTTCGGAACCGGTAAATCCACCAACTCCAACATTGCAGCACGTGCAACGATTTCTGAATAAATAAATGTAAATAATACCTACGTTGTTGTATGAAAATCCAACAACACTTACGTCTGTTCGAGAATTCCCTTATACCCTCATCCCATACATTTGCTATTTCTTCTTTATCATTTTTGTAAGAATATTCCTTTTTTAATTTTTTCTTATCAAACTTTTTGATTTTCAGTTTAGCCGCGGATATATGGGCTTCTTCGTCAGAATCATCGCTCTTCGTTCGTTTAGATTTCTTTCCAGGCTTTTGCCTATGCATCTTCTTCATAGGAGTGGGAAGAGCTTGTTGAACAGTTGCAGCCACTGGCATGTCACCAAACGTCGTAGGCAAATCATTTGGCCCATAAACAACTCGCTCGTTTTTCCAAAATTTGAGAGGTGCAAATCGTGTCCTTCTTGACCGTCGTACTCCCTTATCCTCAGCTTCTTCATCATCTGAATCCTTGAGGTCAGAAACTAGAATATTGTTATACTCGCGAGGGCCTGCAGGTAAATAAACACTCATCGGTGAAGAAAAGGAAACTACAGATCCTGAACTTGAAGCACGCTTTTTCTTTTTGCGCTTTGCTCTCTTTTTCGCCTCCAGTCGCTTCCTCTCCTTTTTTGCGCGCTCTCTTCGCACCTTCATTGGCGTCTCTTCCTCATCAATTACAGAAACTTCATCATTGTCGGAGTAATTAACATCGTCCATATTCTCATCGTCGTCGTTTCCAAAATCCACATTATCACAATTGTTCGTCGTGCTCGATTCCCTTTCATCTCCTGATATATCTCTCTCATTTCCAATTCCATCTTCGTCAACTGCTACATCAGCTCCTAACTCCATATCATTTTCACTTTCGTTCTCATTCGAATATTTTTCCTCGTCTTCAATCAAAGTTTCCAACTTCTTCTTCCTTCCTAGAAAACCCTTTTCAATTGACAAACTACCAATCGATACATCACCTGGCGTAATCGGACTCATGCTAGCAGCAGCAGCAACAGCAGAAGCTGGACTAGTGGCAACATCATCATTGTGCACATCTTCTTGATCATTTTCACTTCGTTCCTCCTCCTCTTCCTCATGATCGTCCGATCTTTCAGGAGCAGGTGTCACATTCGTAAGCACTGGACTTTGAACGGACACATCCGTAACACCCGTCAATTCCGTCCCTTCCGTAGCCTCTGTTGCAACACTCGTAGTACTAGGCGAAAGCAGTACACCCTTTTCTTTCAATTTCTTATTCCGATCGATCACCCGCTTCGTCAGCTTGGTATACATCGCCTTACTCTTTTCATCCTGCTGGATTTCTGTTACATTCGTCACATTAAACTTTGCTGTAGTTTTGTTGGTATTGTTACTACGTTTCATACCATCTTCCGCATCATGATCATCCATTTTTTCTCCTCCTTCATTATCATTATTATGATCATCATTTTTCTTGTTCTGTTCGTTGGGTTGTTCACTATCCCAAAAGGCATCGAATTTTTCCATTCCATCCTCATCGAGTGGTACTTTGCCGGGTGAAGCGATGACCACACCCGTACGTCTACCGACTTTTAAATTCTTATTGAGTTTCGAGGACATGCTGTATGGTGTGTAGTATTGTGATTGTGATGGAAGAGTTTCGTGGGTTGTATATATTCATATGCATATACATGTTCGTTGAAATAAGAAATGGAAAGGTGTTGTGTTGTGTTGTGTTGTGTGATTTGGATGGTTCGGCATTTTAGATTACCGGTGTACCGTTTTGGTCGACGGGCCAGTTTGCAATAAGTGTTATGGATGTTATGGATCTAATTTAGCGTAGAAGCCTATTACTTTTCGCGTGAAAAGTAACCTCCGTAACGAGATTGTATCATTATCATTACACCTTACACCTTACACCTTACACCAGTCCACTTGACGCAAATACCGATGCCGATGCATGTTGTATCTTGTATTTGTAGCAATTACGACAGCTTTATTGACATGTGAATCCGCTAATTGGAAAACAAAAAATGTAAAAGAAGGTTTGCCACCAAAACCTTATTCCATGGTCTTCGTCGAACTTTAGTTTACTTACCACGTGTAGTATAATGATAGTAACACTGAAGTACGATGAGAGAATATAAACTAAGTAGTAGATTATCGATCTAGAAGATCTAAGATGTAATATGATGTTTAAATGCCTTACCTGAAGTACGATGAG
>Ga0115008_10003732_pt1 | contig 12603 bp, 14 predicted proteins | sample FraStrMetagenome_FD_87164 | JGI IMG/M metagenome (GOLD analysis project Ga0115008, IMG submission 87164) | Marine eukaryotic phytoplankton communities from Arctic Ocean - Fram Strait ARC3M Metagenome | ecosystem: Environmental > Aquatic > Marine > Oceanic | place: Fram Strait | collected...
AAATAGTGAGGCTCAGTTGCCTGATGGAAGAAGAGAGAAGAATACTGGCGTCAGATGTAATGACGTGTCCAGTGTTCTAGCTAAATTAGGCTATTAGTAATGAATAACTAAAGCTTATCTAATCTATCTTTATTTTATATGTTTTACACTTGTGTATGATTCTTTATGCTTAGGTTCTGGTCTGTCAACCATTATGAACGCCTGCACTTCAGTCTCGATGCTGAACGCTCACTAGCTAAAGTAGACAATCTCAATATTTCGAATCTACGCGCCCAAGAGAACGCAATTGATGTTACAAGATTTAATCATCTTCAATAATCAAATCCATTGCATCACCACGTGGATCAGATTACTATTCACTAACACGTGGCGGTTCTTTGCCTTTCTATTAGTTCATCTTCTTTAAAATAAAATTCACAATTTTCACAACTACGTTTTATAGCTTTCAATGTATTGCATAATAACATTATCCCCATTTTCAAGCCTTTCTTCTCTCATCACTCGCCGTGTCCATCCCTTCCCGCCCAACTAACTCTCTCGCCACATGGAGTATTCACGATAACGTCCGTATAAGCGACGAATAGAGTGACAAGACCCCTTCGATCAAATCAATCAAATTTGAGGACGCCGACATGGGCACAACTACCACCCTGTACGCACGCGACCTAAGCAAAGCAAACTACCCCGAGTTTGTAGCCTGTGTTCAAGACATTTCCTAAGCATGTTGGACTGTATCTGGGAAAAAATTCAAGCCTGCTTACGAGCTAACGGAGAACCGTATTCTGAAAGTGGTTAGAACCTTGAGCCTCGGTCATACTTTGACGGTCATACAAGAGGTCACCACGGGATCAGAGTGGACACATGGATGCTACACCGCAAGGAAACAAGACGCTAAGAGAAATGGAACCTTAGAAGAATTCAAGACTAAAAGTAAGGATGTCGGAAAGGAATTTGAGAAGGAAGAGCCGCTTTCTACGGCTTATCAGTTTTTTTATCTGTATACTTTCTCGATTTTGAACATGCCATCAATGATCAAAACGAATATGAAGAGTTGGGAGGGAGGTGCAGGACTGGGACTTCTGAAGAGTGATAATTAGTGAGAACAATATTTGAGGATCCAAGCAGATTTCTAAGTTAAAAAGGAATCCGGTTATTTGGAGAGCGTGCAGTATGCAGTAGCAGCCATATACAAGGTGTACAAACAGCTCAACGAGGGTGCTGTACCGGGAAAGCCTGTGTTCGGTCCAATAGATCCAGACACACTCACGTCGGAACAGAAAAAGCAGGCTTTGGAAGCCATGAACTTATCTCTGTTACTACTTTCTCTTCAACATGAGAGAGTTAAATTTGAAAAAAGAAAAACGATGCGGTACCATTAAAGGGCGTACATGCGCAAATGGCAACGATAATAAACTCCCCCATGTTGAAGAGAAAGTAGTAACAGAGATAAATTTATGGTTTCCAAATGCTCCGACGTGAGTGTGTCTGAATCTATTGGACCGAACACAGGCTTTTCCGGTACAGCACCCTCGTTGAGCTGTTTGTACTCCTTGTATATGGCTGCTACTGCACGCTCTCCAAATAGCCTGATTCTTTTTTCAGCGTTCGTTTGTGTGAACAACGACCTCAACGCACGTTTCATGATATCAGTTGTTTCTCCTGTATTATTATTTGCTTTCATCATAAACTGCTTGTGTACTTCGCTACTATACTTCTTGCCACCGAAAGAGACTACATTTGATCTGATACTACGTCTCATGTGAGTTTGCTCTTCGCTCCGCACGATGCCGTCACTTTCTGAGTTCTTCACCAGATGAGTATGTTCTGCCACCGCAGGAAACTCTCAGCTTTGGTACTCCTTTACCTGCATTTGATCTAACACTACGGCTCACACGAGGTTGCTCGTCATTCTGTACGATGTCATTACCTTCCATACTGCTAAGCTCTCCAGTAGACGAGTTGTCATCAGCATTATCGTCAACTTGTATTTCTTCGTCGCAAGCTCTTCCTGCCTCTTCACCAAGTGAATTTCTATCCCCATCGTCTTGAGATAAATTGTCATCATCGTCTTCAATTATATTGCCATCATTGTTGTTAAATTCATGTTCATGTGCATTTATTAATATTCCTTCTTCATTTAACATTTCATTTTCAATATTTATATCTTCAGCCTCAGTTCCTTCTTCGTTGGCGTTCGTATCCACTTCACTTTCCGATACGTACGCTCCTTGATTTTGTTGTTCTACAAAATTTGTTATTTCTCTATTTTCTGGTGCTACTTCTTCTTCGGCAATAACTTCTGAGAGAGGGCATACAATAGCCAAGGTAAAAACTAAAAACACAAATGAAATTACATGTCGGCTTCGAGCCTGAAGGTTTTCCTATGTACAGTAGAGATGAAGTCGGTAACAGTGATACTTTCGAGTTAGTGCGAAAACGTGAAAGAGAAATGTTGTAAACGAAGTTTTTGTGGGAAAGATTTTTATGTAAATACCACGAAATGACGAAGTACCGATATTTGCAAATTCGAAATGAAATGAAAGTATAGCTCACATTGAGTTTGATAACGGAAGCAAGTCTTGCTTCGAGACATATACTTCCTAAATCTAAGTCATTATGAATTGTCGAGGTGTGCTAGCATGGTGACGACTATATCGCAATATGACATGCAATGTATGCGCCTGTAGGTGATGAAAAATTACGCGATTTACATTTTAATCATGTTGAATACAGGTCCATGCGTATACTTATAATTAAGGACAATGAAACTCGAACATGTCAACATAGAGACAAGGAAAGATATTCAACACCATTAAACCATCTTCGAGGACATGAATGAGATTGGAGTTGAATAAGTAGAGATTCTAATCTAACACTATTTTCATTTACAATTTTAATTGCACCATCTACGGATATTTTCTTTTCACCGACCACTATTTCTGTGATCAGTATAATCTAGTTCAAACTCATGTTCCATGGTTTGTAAACTGGGTCATGAATAAGATCTAGTCCACGTTTTGGAAAAAAATTGACTCTGATATAAAAACCAACTTGAAGCAGATAATAATAGAATTTTGCAGCGAGACATCGAAAAAATTAGAAGAAAACGCATCTTTGTTGTACTATCATGCTATTGCGAAAGTTGTTTTTCAATGAATAGGATGTTCAGAGGCAGTCACCACACTTGATGATGTAATTGCATTGCGTTTTATAATTTCCACTAATAAATCAGGTTCTGCCTTCAGATCCTGTAGAAAAAAGTTTAATAATCATTTCTAAGATGCTATAACGTAGTAAACGTGAAACCTTACCGTCAAACCTGAAATTATTTCAGGATTTTCAAGATGACTCAAAATAAATTCTAATGCAAGATCCTTTAAGCTCAGTGCCCGGTGTCGATGAGACGCAATAAATATTTCAATCACATTTTCGATCACCATATCCCTTCGAATAATTTCTTCACACAGACTCTTCAAACGATCCAACATAAATCTTTCACTGAGAACTAAGAGAGACAGTGCTTCAGCTAGAGTTGTACATTTTGTGTTCAGCACATTATCTGTATACAGGTATTCAAGCACTTTCATAAAGATATCGTAAGAGACATCCTCCAACTGAATAGGTACATCTTTATCCATACTTTCACGCATGCCATTGTTAAGCATGACAAGAAAGTATTCACTTCGAACTGCCAATATCGCACGATTGGCGTACACTTGTTTACCTTCTACTATAAATGTCACATCAGAAAGCTCTGGATTGTTAATAAGTTTCGAAATATCACGGACAAGTCGTGGAGAAGGAACCGATATTGCTTTCAACCGGAACTTGAAGAAGTCCTTCATCACGCAATAATTAGCAAATTCCCCAAATATAGATTATTTTATGGCAAAGTATATCGCTTACATTCAGAACACAAGAACCATTGTAACCCCCAAAAATATACCTATGAATAACAAAAATCCACATCTTTAGTTGCCATTTCAAGTGATTGAAGTGCTAAAATATTGGGAAACTTACATGCAATTTTTGTATATTTGAGCAACAAGGGAGCTTCGACCGCTTGGCATGTCTCCATTCGAGCAATCAACTTCGCTCCAATGGTTTGTTTCGAAGTCATATGCGTACATGTCAGAGAGGCGTTCGGATCCCGAGTAACCACCGTAAACAAACATCTTGTTTCCATGAAGACAACACGAATGAAAATAGCGGGGTGATGGGGGTGAACCGAGACAAGGCATTTCTTTCCAAGTATATGTCTTCAAATCGCACGCGTACATGTCTGCCTTCCTGTCTACACCGTCGTACCCACCTTGTACAAAAAGCTGACTTTCGTCTGAAGCCCACGCTGGACATGAACGAACTGATGGTAAAACACCTTTGGCATCAATCTGCCTCCAATTCTTTAGCTTGAAATCGAATTCGTACATATCGTTGAGCCATTTTGTCCCGTCAAAGCCACCAACTGGAAAAATATCCGAGAATTATAAATACAGCGTAAGTATCGATAAGTTAATATATTGATAGTTCACAAGTATAACTTACACAGAATAAATTTCCCCTCATGGACTACCGATACATAGCCAAAGCGACGAGAAGGCCGAGCACGACCAGAACCTGCTAGATTCTGAGGATGAGATACCTGCCCAAATGCGTTACCAGCAGCAGCATCAATCACCTGCTGCTCAAATTGTTGTTCATTCGTAGCATCGCTAGACTCTTGGATGCATTCCCAGCGTTTCGTATCGATATCGAACATCCACAGGTCATTGAGCCATGCAGAACCGTTGTAACCTCCGACTGAAAAAATAAAGTTAGTAGTATGGATAAAAGATCAGAAATCGGTTTAAAAACTTACAAAGAAAAAGCCTTGTCCCGCCACCAATCACCACGCCATTGTTCTCTCTCCTTCCAGGTCGTTCATCTGACAAAACTTCCACTTCTTCCCATGTATTTGTGTCAAAATCAAACGAATAAAAGTCGTCTAACCTACCCGTTCCTCCTCCATAACCCCCCATCTTATATTAGAAATGCCGTAAGATAAACAAAAACCCTGGTCATATCAATATTATCTTAATGTCAAAGAACGAACAGAATTCGTCCTTAACACTTACCACGTAGAGCTTATTTCGAACGATGACGCTAGCAGCACCGCTACGTGGGTGCGGAACAATACCGGATATAGAAGAAGGCACAATGCGTGACCATGTTAGACATGGATTTTTTGAGACAATTGACGGAGCAGATACGGAAATAGATGTCGTTACATTCGAGTTCCTTCTATGAAGATAACCGCCCCTTCCTTCTCCTGCACCTTCATTCGCTTGTCTTCTCTGTTGCAGACGCCTCCCAATCGACCGATTATTATTACTGATCATACCATCACCTCCATTAACAGCAAAAGAATGTTGCTCCATTTGCATCATCATATTGTTGTTCAGATTCTCATTCTGACCATCGTTACGGTGAACGCCATGATTATGATTTCTAGCAGGCATTTCTACCCCGACAAAATTCACCTGTTCGTTATCATCTTGATCCAGCTGATTTTCTCCCAACGCACCGGCAGAAGATTCATCGTCATCGTCGTCCGCTGCCATATCGTGATGTGCTCGAACCTGAGCCTCCGAAACCAACTCGTCGTCGTCCTCTAAAAGACCTGGAAATCCACTGCTGCCGCTCATACTCAACTGTTTACTTCGTTCACAATCAAACTCGGAAACTATCACTCTTTTACTCTTAAAATCTGCGTTGTCAACCAATCGTAATGAGATACGAAACAATTATTGTACTTTATTCTTTTTTTATATATTTTTTAGTAATGGAACTTGCAAGTTCATCTGCACAAAATCTAAAAATTGTTGAGATGTTTTCGGGCTTTACTCATCTTACAATGTCTACTCCTATATATTTTTGTTTTTCGTGAACTGTCCTTTCTGAAGTCCAGCTTTTGTTAACATATGTATTCTCTTTAATATTCCAACGTTGTGTCTATAACATGCATAAATGCATACGAGGATGGGAACTTTTGTGTACAATACCGGTATATTAATACATATAATTACAGCTTGCAGCTGGCACCGTTCCTCTCTACCCGGTACATATAAGCGTATGTACCGGGTAGGTGATTCAAATTTTCTTTCATATATTTGGTCATCTACACAATACTGTAAGGAATCGAGCACAGGCTGAATTATTTTCTTTCTTATGACATAATATTTCCACTAATCCTTATACACCAGGACTCCCCTCGTTTGCTCGTTAGTCGCAACGGCGCATGGACGAAAGAGAGGTCCAAAGAGAAAAAATATACCACGAACATGATATGTTTTGTCGCGATGATACCAAATGAAATGGCGAGCGTCCGCAAAAAAAAAAGTGTGTGTTGCTAGAACCAAAGCAATCTGTCGCATCCTCAGTCTTATTTCGAGCTGGCAATATGTTGATATATCACGAGCGACAAGAGGCAATGCTCTGCGGTCAGCATGCCCTCAATAACTTGGTTCAGTCGGCAATGTTTGACGTTTCCGGACTAAGCCAGATTGCCCATCAATTAGACGAAGTAGAATTAACTTATATGGCGCAAAATGAAGAGGGTGGGATTAGAAGTAAAGAGTATATACAGCGGATTAGTGAAGGGAGTGGAAATGTTGATTCTTCGGGTAACTTTTCGCTTCAGGTACTTCGTGCTGCTTTGCAGAATACGTTCAGACTTGGTCTTCCAAATTTGAGCCAAGAAGGTGTATTAGATAATGTCAAAGATGTAACTGATATTGATGGCTTTATATGTAATAAGCAGGCACATTGGTTTGCTATTCGGAAAATAAATGGCAGATACTGGAACTTGAACAGTATGAATTCATATCCAATTCAGATTAGTCACTTCAACCTTGCACGTGAGATAGAGAATCTGCGACAAGATGGTTACCACGTATTTTTCGTTGATGGAAGGTTGCCACCTCCTTGCGAATCCTTTGAGGAAATAAATGGGAGGGGGGCTCCTGGATTTTGGTGGGATGAACAGGATTTGCTGAAAGGAGCCAAGGAAAATAGTACAAATGCTGATACTAATCATTGGAGGCAAGCTAACGTAGGATCAGGATTTCGATTAGATGGAAAGTCATCTCAGGTCTCAGAAAACAATACTCCGATGCAGGGGCTTACAGAGGAAGAAATGATCCAAATGGCACTAGCTGCTAGCATGGAGGAGACGCAGCAAAGTTCAAAAAATAAGCCCGAAAAACATCCAAAAATCCTATTATCCCCCGAACCAAGCACTACCGACCCGAACGCCGCGAAAATTCAATTTCGTTTGCCTGATGGTTCTCGTGCGATTAGAAGATTCATAGGTTCAGATTGCGTAGCGATGATATTTGCTTTTGTTGAAAGTCGATGTCCTAATGGAAAACCTTTTGAACTTCGTGCAGGATTCCCTCCTAAAGTCATCACCTATTCGGAAGATTGTTCCATACACGAAGCAAAGTTAAATGGTGAGATGGTTCAAGGACGGTTTCTGTAGCTTAAATCTATAAGTAATTCTCCTTATAGTGAATGTCAACGAAATCTGTTTTTGCGTTCTCGCTAAATTACATTTGCATCTAGTTAATATTCTCTATGTTGATAGCTCACTGAATCTAGAAAAAAGGCGATAGTGATAAATTAGCACTATTTAAGGTTTAGTACTAATCTTATTATTTGAAAACCCAATGTCAATTATCCTCACAAGATTTCATTGGAGAAAATTGAATCACGACAGGCGTTTGTAAGATGGCCATTTGTGGGACAGTTTGACTGAGCACAGCGAGGTCATCATCAGGAGGTTTAGATGAATCTTTACATCTTTTATCATCTTTTATTACATTATCGGAATCGCTGTCTTTTTGCATCTTAGTTGCTCGCTTCTTACGCTCCATCATCTCTCGTCTACGTCTCATGAACAATCGACGCTTGAGTAGTTTTGTATGTATTGTACAGGGTCGCACAATTTTAGCACTTTTAGCTGAAAGTTTTTACAATAACAAATTAGAATTGGCATTAACGAAGATGCCAATAGCGTCATAAAGTATTTTCAATTTTATCGCTTACCATATCGAAAATTCAAGAATGCGCTGCGATTGTTTTGATTCTTCCCATTTTGACGAGTACCTTCAATGTAACCAGATTTGTCGTTCTTCATTATATATACCCACTGTTTCAGGAGGTATGAAAGTAGTTGGAGATAATATTGCTCAAAGATATAAGTTGTGCTCTTCGGAAAGAGGCTTTTGAAATGGTTACGGTTGTTGTTGTTTGTTATTTGAAACCAGTTTGTCGTTTGAGTCTGCCGTCACCGGTATGCTTCTTGAAATTTGAATTAGAGTTTGGTTTCGCAACGAAGAAAACGTTTTTGGTTTGTTGCTATATATAATCTGAAAGTTCGGTGTATAATATGATGACATTATGGAGAGCATAAAATTAATTATGGCGAATAATGATAATTGTGTTTTTATCTACGGTAGCGGTAGATGTCCCTAAATTTTTAAATTGGTGCTTATTTATATCCTTTTGTCACTTCGACTTCTAAAGTTTCTATCTTGAAATGTTGGGATATGTCCAGACGCATGAGTTCAAACGAATAATGAAACTTCGAAGTATTATTAATAATAATTTGAGTGAAATAGGATGTATTAGAATAATCCACTCTCATGACGCGAACCTAAACCGGTCTAATTACTTTAGATAGAACCTTTATCATGGGAACCCCTTGAAGCATATTCAAGTAGCTATTCAAGTGGATATGGTCCAAATTCATCTTCTCTCCAAAGATGCCGTGGTGGTCTCGTAAAAAATATTTGATACTTGATAGGCTCCCAAACAAAGATGTAGTGAGTTTCATCCACCATTATCAACTCCCCGTCAACCCATTCAGGATTCTCAAAGTTTTCGTCTGCGATTTGTCCTTTACCAGGAAACCTAACCAGAGAACCTTGCCATTTGTCAACAACATTCTCTGGGAGCTGTAAAGGAAGTAAACACTCGGTAGCTGCCTCTGATGAGAAGCATGAAGGGGTTAAATCTGCTTTAAAGGAGATTTCGCCCACAGGAACACTACGACCTTCCCCCGATCTCTTTGTGGCCACGAGAGAGTTTCCTTTGTATGAAATTTCAATGAAGTCAAAGGAATCAATTTCCGAAGAAAACTTTCCTACCCATAACCCTTCAAGGTTGAAGTGGGGTAACCTCGAGCGAAACATCTCCGCCGATTTACGTAGCTCCTCTATTTCATTCTCATCAGTTGATACTTCCAATTTGTCGCAGATAGAGGCATACATAAATTCAGGGTCTTTACGTTCCAAAGATTCGACTTCATTTTCCAAAGAAGATCTGCTCTCATTAGACGTCCTTTTTTCGCCGTCATCATCACGAGAATGAAGAGAAAGTCGTAGTTCGTCAATTTCATCGCGCAGCGCATTCAAATAGTCATACGTTACTATTTCGAAATCTTTTGTACGACTGTCATAATCCAAACCTACATTTTGACATTGCAATCTTCTTTGTCCTCGTCTCCTGATTCGATAAGAGTATTGAGGGTATAACATCGGCTTTTGGAAACCCAATTGACTCCGATTTAATGAAACATTCTTGAACGAATCAACACCAAACCAAAAGAGTCCACATAGAATTAATATTTGCGACTTCATCTTAGTAGTTATCCGTCCCGCTGGATAAATTTATATGTTTATGCGAAATGATATCTCTCAGAGGGCTTTGGTGGTCTTGGATCTAGTCGTTCTTTGATCTTTGACAAGGATGCGGAATAAAAAGAATCAGCACATGGTTGCAGCACATGGTTGCAGGTTGCAGGTTGCAGGATACAGCACGCAGCACATGATTGAATATCGGCTTATGACTAGAATTTTGGATAGCCAATCTCCTACATGTATATTATACATTTATTATATTAATATTAAATAAATGTAAAAATATAAAATAATAGCCATTTGACGAAATTTAATACATGTACTTGAGACTGGCGAGCTGGAGAGATCTCTGATGATCGCATTTAGCGTGGACTTTCACGGTAATTGCACCAACCGTTATGTTAACAGTTGCACCTAAAACAAAATAGCTAGCATGATATCTGCATTCTGCATTTTGACTATTTTGACGATTTGTGCTATCATGAATTTTACAAGTATAAATATATCGGTGCAATTGTCTTGCTGGGTACGGTATGACATCATCTCACATCATCTCCCATCACATCACCACCACCATCACACATAAAAATATCGAAAACAAAAAACAACACAGTATCCGTCCACAGAGGCTTTGCCAAAACCATAACGCACACTCGTATTCAAAAACATCTATTTCCTCTCTCCATCCATAAATTAAATTCAGATCGTACGTGACCGATACCGTTCAATTGGATTGTACTCATACGTCTCATAGTAGATCTATGTCGGGAATACAGGATAACGACGTAAACTTGGACGGCATATCTTTGTCGGTGCCTGCTGCTGCTACTACTACTACTACTGCTGCTGCTCCTCCTGCTGAAGAAAAAGATGATGATGGTAACGATGTTGAAATGGAAGAGTTATCGAATAAAGATCAAAAGCAACATGAATATCTGTCAATGCCATTAAGAGAAGAACATGACGGTCGAAGAAACCCTTTAACTTCGGACGCGTCTCAACCTTTTGAAAATATATCAGGAGTGAGAGGTTCTGAGCAATTTGATAGTATACGTCTGGGTGAATTGCTCTATCGACATGAATGTGATAAATTCAATGCAAAAGAAATCTGGAGGAGACGGTCGTCAAGTTCTCGTCTTACTGTGCCGTCAGAATATATACCTGTTGATGAGGAAGAAGCAAATTCTATTAAAGCTTCTGCGCGTACATCGCTGTCTGTGCTTGCAAGAGCCTACGATTCTGAGCCACTTACGTTATGCGCCAACAAGAAGATAAGTCGATCATGCAGTTCGAATATATCCAAGCAAGTCGTCAGTCCAGAAAATTCAGTCAATCATCGGCACGTAGACACGAACTTGTCGTTCGTGACTGATGCAGCAAGCACATTCTCTGGATACAGTGTGGCTGATTTTTCTCTACTTTATAATGAAGACGATGAAGGTGATGAAGCAATTGGGGAAGATTCAAAACATTTGCATTTTAATCATGGGAAAAATATAAACATCGGAGGCGTCAGTTTAGGTGATACGGAGCGTGCCTTATTAAAGAGGTCTTATTTTGAAATGGTTGCATCTCTTTCAACCATTGATTTATCAAACTCTTTATCTTCATGTGAAGCGGGTAAGAAAATTACTAATTGCCTTGGTAATCACGAGGAGAAATCTCAGTCATTGCCAAAAGAAAGAATATCAGAAGAAAAAAATTTCTTGGATACTTTGGGCCATATAACTGGAAGTAATAAGTTGTTGGAGAGTGAGGAGGTGGGGGAAATTCGCATGTCGTCTCTTGAATGCCATCTGAAGTATCTTGATAATTTAAATTCACCAAATCAAAGCGATCGGACAACTTTGAAAGCGAATACAGACGAGGAAGAGAATTCTCGAAATCCACCACCAATATTGACTTTATACCGGTCATCTCTTTTCCTATTTTCATCAATTGTTACCAGCATCATTGTTCTTAGCTTGTCGATTTATCTCCCAATGATGAATGTTTCAAGTTCAAGGAATTGGATCAATATGGCGATTCACTATAAATGTTCGCAAGTTTCAACGTCGTTCAGGTGCATCACTCAAGCTTTGAAGGGGGAAATATGCGATGCCACCAATCTTCAAACTTATGAGTTTCCGATTTTCATGAAGACCAATGTGGACTCAGTTTTAAATAATTCGAATAATTCTTCGGACGTTTGCGAGGATGACTTCGCGTATTGGCGGAGGAATTTGGACTGTGTTGAAGAAAATACATATACGACTGACGCACTTTTTAGTAAGGAACTTTCGATTGAATTGGAAGAATTAGTTGTTTCATCGCAACGAGGTAATCCTAATGCATTTCGCCCGTTTTGGACTCCTCGATCCAATCAACATATAAATATATTTACTTCGAGGAAAAAGAACTCTATTTCTGAGATTTTATCCATTAAAAATAAAAAGGCAGAAGATACAATCCAAAAGAAGGCGATATTTTGGAATTTAGTCGAGGATGAGAGTGATGAAGAACGGCCACTCGCTGATTTGGCATCGGAGATTTTCCAATTACTTTTGAGCAAAATAAGAAGAAAAAGGAAAAAAAGTAATAATTCGGACATCGTAATTTATCCGTAAACCTCGTTGGTAGAAAGCGTTTAATGAGAAGGAAATATATTCCGACAGACTTCGCATGAAATCAGTTGTTTATTATCAACCTCTCGTCGGAGCGGTGGTTGTTTATTATCAACCTCTCGTCGGGACGGTGGTTGTAAGTTGTAATGTCGAGAAGCCCGTCCGATAAGTAGCTTTTGTCAGGTGATCATGCCTAATAAAATTGCTCGTTCGCTCTGTACGACAAACATAATCAAATCTTTTCCACTCCAGTCGTTCGTTCTATAAGAATTTCTGGTTTTCTTTATCGTAAAATATACTCTAAGTATCATTCATGTGGC
>Ga0115008_10003734_pt1 | contig 12596 bp, 16 predicted proteins | sample FraStrMetagenome_FD_87164 | JGI IMG/M metagenome (GOLD analysis project Ga0115008, IMG submission 87164) | Marine eukaryotic phytoplankton communities from Arctic Ocean - Fram Strait ARC3M Metagenome | ecosystem: Environmental > Aquatic > Marine > Oceanic | place: Fram Strait | collected...
CCTGGCGAGGTACTCCCACGCCTCTCGGGGTTTTTGTCTGGCCGAGTCAACCCGAGATGCTGGGGCGAGCCTCGGCGAGACTGCGTCAGCTGTTCCCACAGCAGGCTGGAAGTACCTCGCCAGTATCCACCTCGAGAACCGCTGTCTTCGTGGAAGTCTTCGTGGAAGTCTCTCGCGAAGCCAACAGAGCCACTGCCGCCACGCGAAGCCCCATCAGAGCGACGGCGTCGGTTGTGACAGAGCTCTCGCGCCACAATGCCGGCCTTGACCTTCTTCGCCGTCGCCGCCACCGCCATTCGCGGAGGCATTGGCGTCCGCGCTCCAGCTCTCAGTCTCCGTGCCACGCCGGCTGTGAGCATGGGAGAGGCGGACGCCTCGCTGATGGAGCTGGCGCGGCGGCGCGACTTTCAGAGCTTCGTGGCGCAGGCGCGCGACGAGCCTTCGAGCGTGCTCCAGCTCGTCAAGGATGCGGGCGTTGCGGGCGCCATCTCGTACACCGCCGTCGAGCTCACCTTCTTCGCCGTCGCGCTGCCCGTCGGGTACGTGGCGTGGCACGCGAGCACCGGCGAGTGGCTGCAACCGCTGCTGCTGCTGCGCGGCGATGATGTCGAGGGCAAGGCGCGCCTGCTGGGGCTGCTGCTCTCATACGTCGTGCTGCTGAAGACGCTCTTCCCCGTGCGGCTCGGCAGCCACCCTCCTTGCCAGCGTCACGCTCTTGGTGAGCGGCGCATCGAGAAGGAGAGCTGCGTCCATAGGCAGCACCCTCCTGCTAACGCCGTACACGCAGCGGCTCCTCGGCGGGCTCACGCTGCCCAGCGGCCGGGGCGCGGCCGCCCGCGGATCGCTCAAGGCGGAGATCCGCTCGCTGGCGGCGAGCTCGCGAGGGGGCGTGCTCCCGTTCGACGCGGCGCAGCAGCAGCGCTTCGACGCGGCGCTCGCGGAGCTGTCTGCGCTCAACCCGACGCCGGAGCCTGCTCGCTCGCCCTTGTTCTCGGGGACGTGGGAGTGCGTTCGCATGCGTAGTGTGGTGGACTCGCCTCTTCTCGGGGTCGTGGGAGGGAGTGCGTCCGCAGTAGGAGAGTGCAGTCTGCTCGCCTCTGTGGGGGTGCGTCTGTGGACGACGGAGTGCCGGGGGGAACCCAACCAATGGTTAGTGATTGAGTACCAACTGCCAAGTGCTAGGTGCGTCTGGACGACGGAGAGCGAGCTCAACTTTGCCGTCGACAAGGGCCTCCTCGGCCTGCCCTGGCGCCGCACGTACCAGACGATCGACGTGCCCAGAGGCGCGCTGACGACGCCCAGTCGCCCGCGCAGCCCTCTCTTGGACTGATTCGCAACCCCCCCCTTTTGCCCGGAGGCACGCTCACGAACGTCATCGAGTTCGAGGAGGGCGGTTTCCTGCGCGTCGGCTCGACCATCTCCCCCGACGCCGAACGCGGCGAGCGGTTCTCTTTCTCCTTTGACTCGTGCGCGGTGCGGTGGCGTTCCCTCGAGCTGCCGCTGCCGCCGGTGGGCCGCGGCTGGGGCGAGCTGCTCTACCTCGACGACGAGTTGCGCGTGCAGCGAGACGTGCGCGGCGACCTGCTCGTCGCGACGCGCGTCGGCTGAGGACCCAGCCAGATCGCAACGACTTCGGACTAGCACTCGCAGCTCAGCTCGAGTTTCGTAATTCTTTTTTAATAACGGAGTCGCTTAGGCGGCTCCGGTGGTGAGCCGGTGTGTGTGCCAGTCCGCGCCAGTCCGCGCCCTTGTCGTGCCAGTGTGCTGTGAGAGAGGTGTGGCTTTAAGACTACCGGCCACAATTCTTTTTTAAGGCCGCGCCGCTTTTGCGTTGGTCGCTCGCCGAGCAAGAGCGTCTCAACCTTGGGCCGGCCGCCAGTCGACGCAAACATGCTCATGTTGACGGCCGCCGCTGTTTTCTCTACCTTGCTCACGCCAACGGTGACCAACTGCAGCGAATTCCCTTTGTGGCAAACCGACCCGCTCGTCAATGCGACGGGGCTACCCTGTGCCTGTGTCACCGAGCCATGGGAGTACTACCTCGACGACGTATATATCTCAAGCTCAGCTTGCCGTGACGCGATCTTTTCACCCGCACTTGCCGCGAACCCAGAGTGGGTCTCTGTTGCCGAAGCAGGCGAATGGTGGTCCATCTCCTCGTTGGTCGCCAGCTACTATTGCGGCACGGAGACATCGCCTCACCTTTGGCCCGGTCAGCTTCCCGACGGCGCTGTGCCGCTCAACGAGCCGGCTTGTTTCGAGGTCGCAAAGGACCTCATGTACGAACGGCCAATAAGCACCTGCCAGTCGGTCGCCGCCGGGATGAAGGTCTCGGCGGATGTTTATGGCTCCGAATGGTTCAGCGAGAACCAGGCTTGGCGCCACTACTGCAGCCGCACTCGACCGGCTTGGGAGTGGTCCGCGAAGGACGTGGCCACGCTGAACTTCTTCGTCGCCCCCTCCATGCGGCTCACGTTTCCGAAGTACGTGCACCTCAACTTTTATGCCAACCGCATCACCGGTGCGTCGCGTGAGCCGCCTCAGCATTTCCCTCACTTCCTTGCAGTGACCAGTAAGCATTAATTTAGGTGCATCTTGGGGACCGATGGCGCCCGTGGAGTACGTGGAGCTCGGGATCACGCTCTACGGAATCGCCGTGGCGCACCACAAGTGGATCACGGATTGGATCGACGTATCGTTCCGCGGCCCACCCTGCTCTCAGATAACGCCGGAGAGCAACCCGTGTCCGGAGGGTGCCCCGGCGAGAGTGGCGACCCTGATCTCGGCTGAGCGGCTGCTCGACGTCGTGGCACCGACGTACTTTGAGGTTGAGTTCTACATCTCCTTCAGCTGGCAAGACAGTCGCATCTCAGAGAGCTGTACAGCGACCGAGACCGACGCCGAGCCCGATTTTCAGGACCCCTGCACCCTGTTCTGGCGGCCGGCGATGAACGAGGCGTGGACCCTCCCAACGGCCTTGCTCGGCGACGAGGAGCCGCAAGTCGTCGAGGACTTCGGAATCAACCGCGCCCCGCCGGAGGGTCGAGCGTAGTTTGCGCGTCTCTCCACACACGACTCGCTGCGAATAGGTACTACGTTTCACGTCGGCCAGGACAGCACAGCCGCTGGCACTTCGGAGCAGACGGAGGGGCTGCAGCGGTCGTACGGACAGACGGCGATGCGCATACGCGCGCGTTTCCTCACCATCATGGACTACCGCCGCTACCCATACGACAAGCAATTGCTCAACATCACAATTCGCGCGACGTCCAGCGCAACGGCGGACGCGGTGCGCTTCTACTCGACCGCGAACGACATGACCAAGGGCAAACTCCACCCCGGTGCGCGCTTCCCTTCCGGCCTCACACGCACATGCCGGGGCTGCTGATCTGTGACCTCCCCCCTGTGAACCCCCCCTGAAGTCTGGCGGGTCGCCAGCGCAACCTCCAGCGACCGCATGGTTCTCTCGCAGCCGGACCTCGCCGTGCAGTACCAAGCCGCCGCCTCTGACGAGAGTATCGCAGCCAAGGAGCTGGCCGACGGCTTCGTCGACCCCGCGCTCAAGTGGCAGGTGACGCAAGCGAAGCAGCTGGGCGGCGGGCCTGCGAACCTGACGCGCGTGTACGAGACGACCGTGACGCTCGAGGTGCAGCGCGAGTGCAGCTATTACGTGGGCAACTACTTGATGCTCGAGTCGATCCTAGTGCTCTTGGCATGGATCACGTTCTTAATTTCGCCAGAGTGCACCGAGACGCGCCTCAGCATCGCGCTGACCCTAGTGCTGGCCATCAACGTGTTTCAGATCGTGCTCGTCGAGAACCTTCCTGAGACGGCGTCCCACAGCAGTGTTGCTGACAAGTCGGCCCACCGTGCCTCCTAATGTGCCGTACCGTTCTTACCCATCCATCATAGGGCTACCTGACCGACCTGAGCATCTTCACTATCTGCAACACCGTGTTGCTCTGCCTCATCGCCGCTGAGTCCATCCTTGTCGCCGAAGCGTACAGGCGCGTGATGAAGCGCGAGGAGATCGCGAGAGAATGCAAGAAGCATTCCAACTCAGAGAAGGCGCAAGCCGCGGCGCGCACGATCCAGCGCGCCGCGCGCGCGATGCTACGCAAGACACTCGGCAAGCTGTGGCGGATGAGCGTGGCGGCGCCTGCTCAGCGTCGGGCAAGCACTCGGGCAAGCATTGGCGCGTCGTCGTCGGTGGAGAAGCTGAAGGTCGTGCTTCACGCGCCGGAGGAGCAGGTGGCAGAGCAGTCGCGCAAGCTCCGTCGCTCCGTCAAGCGCCAGCGGCGGCGGGGCGGGTATTGGTGCAGCTGCAAGCCGATCTGCGGCGCGCGCAAGCGGCTCAACATTTGGTTCTCGTACACCTTTGACAGGAAGGCGCGCTTCCTCGCGTACGAGACCGACCGCATCTCGGCCTTCTTCGTCTTCCCGGCGCTGTTCTTGGGGTACACCCTCGCAATCTTCCTCGCCAAGGGCGACAACAAGCGCAACTTCTGGTGCTTCTCGGACTGATCTGAGCAAGGTGCGCAGAGGATGTGGTGAGTGGAGCTGACGGTGAGGTGCGCGTGTGGGCTTACGGTTTTGCCCCCGTACGAGTAGTGTATTGGAACCGACCGAGCATCGTGTTTGAGTGAGTGCGATTCGGTATGCCCAGAGTAAGCCGTGGGGCGTGGGGGGCGATGTCGCCGAAGAGACACATATGGCGTTTCTTTTCCTCGCACTGCGTTAGTGCCAGTGCGAGCCAGTCCCGTGCCCAGTGTTGTGCGAGGGAGCTCGGTTGTAAAATTCTTTTCCTCGATGTCCACCCCGCCGCGCCGCAGGCGCAGCTCGCGCCGGGCCTCGCCTCCGCCGCCACCTCCGCGACGCTCCCTCGCCAAGCACGCCGCCGCCCGCCCGGCTCCTCGACCTCCCCAGGGAGCGGTCGTTACAGTACACTTCTCTATACGAGACTCTACGGCTACACACAGAGAGAACTCTCATCAGATTACAGATAACAGACCTGAGTTGCCGTCTCGCCTCGCCCTGCGGACAGTTCCGCACACAGGCTTCACACGCCGGCGGGGAAAGGCGGCGGCGCGTCCTCGTCGTCGCTGCTGCTCTCCCCGGCGGCCGCTTCGTTGTACCGCGCCGCCTCCGCCCATTGCCACGGCTCGACGCTGCGGCCGAGGGCGCGGTCGGTCAGCGAGGCGTCGTCGACGGCGCGCGAGAGCGGGAAGGAAGCGTAGACTGCCCACGGAGAGGTGAAGAGGTACCTGTGTTGTGGTGTCATGGGCGTGAGCACGGGACCAGCGGGGTCGGAGCATCGCGTGCACACGAATGCTGACGAGGGAGTCTCGAGCGTGCTAGATCTCGTCCGAATCCCCCGCGTCTGGGAGCGCACCCCCAGCTCGGCGGATGCCGCACCAGCCGCTCGGCGGGGAAGGCGCCAAGCTGAGCGTGTGACACCCGCAGCAGCGAGCCGCCCTCCAGCCGCCACCGCATCAGCCCGTCCCACGCCTCCTCCTCCCAGCGGACAGCGCCTGCAGGGCATGCCGCGGACATGTCGTGGGCGTGTCTCCCGCGTCTCCCTCCCCTCTGAGCGGGCGCGGCGCCGTCGGGCTCAAAGCGGAGCGTGCGCGCGCGGGCGCCCTGCCAGTACGGGTCGCTCCCTGTCCAGTGCTCCCCAGCGGCGCGCTTGAAGCGAAAGTGCCACGTCAGCTCGCACAGCAGCGACGGGTCAATGTGCCGCGCCTCCGACTCGGCGAGCGAGCGGCGGAGCTGCCGTGCTGCCGCCGCTGCGCGCGGCAAGCCTCGGAGACGTGCCGGCCCTCCCACACTCGCTCCGCAAGAGACGCCCAGAGCGAGTTGCAGCGAGCCTCGCCCAGCGGGACGAGACGCACGCCGCACGGCCAAGGCCCGCCAGCGGCAGGAGGCCGAGCACGTGAAGCAGCAGGTCGTCGCTGTCGAGGCACTCGGAGATCAGCCGTAGCGCAGCCGGCGACCGTTCGCAGAGGCTGCCCGACGCACCGCCGGATGAGGAGGACGCAGGAGCGCGCTTCTTCGATCGGGTGCGTGGCATATACGTGCGCGAGAGTGTGGTTTGCCAACCGGGCTGCTTTCATTTCTTTTTTACGTCGTATCCTCGAATTCCACCACCTTCTCTCGCCAACGCCCCTACATGCATGTGCTGATCCCAGCTCACCCCCTACGAGGAGCGGCTATCGGCCATCTGACGCCGTCGCCTTTCTAGCGATCGAGCCGCGTTTACGCATCGAGTCAATGATCTTGTTGATTTTGGATGCAGTGCTCGACGACGCCACTGTCCGGCTCCTCTCGGCCGCATTGAAGCGCGAAAAGGCAAACTCGGTGGCAAACATTGTAGCGACCTCGTAGTCGCTGGCCGAGCCGTCAATGGCGCCCTCCGCCATCGCACTGGTCGTGAACTCGCCCGAGTCGGGGTAGACATCCACCTGGCGCAGGAGGCATGAAGGGGGTGCGCGGTGTGGCGAGGGGAGAGGAAAGGTGGGGGCGCCGACCTTGCCGTTCCTCACCGCGCTAGAGGCAAAGGACTGGCCGACGATGCCATGCGGCTGGCTGCGCGCCGCCGCGTCGCCCTTTGCGTTGACGCCAACGTCTAACCTGTGCTCCGGGCCAGTGATGAGGTTGTAAACTGGCCGGCCGGTCACGGTCAGAGTCCAGTTGCGGAGGGTGAAGATGGCGGTCACCATCTTGACCTAAGGAGGGGGTGGAGCGGGGTGTGGCGCGTGGGCGGGCGGAGGAGGAGGGTTGCTGTCCTCGCCCCTTCGACCTGGATGTCGAGTGCGCCACACCGCTTGTAGCCGCCGCGGCCCAGCTGGATGTAGAAGCCGTCGCAGGTTCCGTTGACGTTCTGCCATCCGTAGTTGTTCTCATGCAGCTCCGAGGCCCAGTACGAGAAATTGGCCCACATCGGCGCCTCGCGCGTCCCGACCTGCGCCGCCACGTGCACCTCGGTGATGAAGGAGCCATGCACCGTCAGCCGGTTCCGCTTGAGCTGGAACGTCGCCTCCTCCGTCTTGAGATTGACGGCGAGGCCGGGCGCCGAGAAGAAGGCGTAAAGCTGGCCATGCTTGCCTCGAAAGTCGGCCCGCCCACCGTCGGCAAAGTAGAGGTGCGGGTCCTTCTGGATAATCAGCGGGGGCGGCGACGGCGGCGGCCGCGGCGGCGGCGGCGGCGGCGGCGCTGGAGGCGGCGAGGAGGGCGGCGGCATGAACGCGCAGTGAGGCTGCGACTCTACGGAGAAGAGGAAGTTACGCCCAAAGTTGTTCGTCGCGGATTCGCCGACTTCAAACTCAAAGATCATACCCTCTACCCCCGGGTCGGAGAACGTGAAGCACGCCCAGCGGGGCATTGTCTCCGAGTATAGCTTACCGCCAAGGTACGGGTGGTCATCGGGGTATCTGCCAGCGGCTGGATGCCCACCCTCGCCCGGGAAGCATACTTGGCCGTCCGCGTCCTGGGCAATAAACTCGCCCTCGGATGGACACATGTCGTAAAGATCACAATCGGCTAACAGCACGTCGATCGGGTTGAAGGGGTTGTCGCTCCCTCGGCCGCGGTCCAGTCCAATCACAGAGACACACTTTTCGTTTCCGTTGCGTGTCTCTAAGATGCTAAGATGCTGGTTGGCGTCGATGTTGTCGCAGACCTTCGGCTCGAGCTGGAAGATGGAGTGCTCACTCGGGTGCCGGCCTAGGGCGAGAAATGGGGTCGAGGGCATTGGGACGGCATTCGATGGGGTCAGCATGCGATGGGGTGCCTTGGTGGAACATGTCGATGTAGTTACAGGTGTGGAACTTCTCGACGAGCTGCGCTTCGCCCGAGCGGGGGCCGCTGCGGAAGGGAACCCCAGTATCGATGTCAAAGATGCAGAGCTCGAGCTCTGCCGGGGCCAGCGCGAGGGACGCGGTCAGCCCGGCGAACGAGTCAGCGTGGGCACACCAAAGGTAGGGGAGGTTAGCGGGTGGGTTCGCACCGCCCGTCATGTCGACCTTATCTTTGCTATCCGTGTACTCCGCCGTGATCGCAAAGGTGGTCCTCGTGCCTGCCGCCATCGAGATGTCCGCGAAGCCGTGCACGCTGGAAGCCGGCCCGTATCCACCGCGGCCATTGAGGTTGGAGCCCCACGGCTTATAAACTGAGCCCGAGACGTTCCTCACCACGACATCGATTGGTTGAGACTCGCCCAACCCATCATAGTAGATGCCCCCGTTTGAAAACCGAAGCTCGTGCGGCTGACCCGCGCTGAGGACGTTCCCATTGGGGCAGTTGCACCCGCAGCCGCACGGCGCCATATTATCTGGGCAGCCGGGAATATTCGCACCTCCAGGCGAATCGTCCGAGGCACGGGACGCGTCGGTTGAGCATCTCACGTTCGGCCCCCCAGGAATCCCGCCAAGGTTGTTGACTGTAACCGTGGATTCGTTCCAGAAGAATGCCGCCCCTTTCGCACGCTTATCAAACCCGCAGATTGGCGCCAGAGGGGAGGGGAACTTTGGCCTAAGGTCCTCGTGCAGGAAGGTCGCGCTGAACCTGGGGACTTGAGCCATCTGCGAACGGAGCTGACGCGAGGCGAGCGGGCGGTGCACGAGCGGCGCAGTGTTTGCTGCCGATGCTCAACACGGCGTTAAAGTTGATCGATCGTCATACGAGTACATTTACGATGAATGGCGAAAATTGAAGATACAGGGGGTAGGGCGGGGGGCATATCAGAGGCCATCGGAGATCTTCTGAGGCCTTCTGAGGCCACCGGAGGCCAAGGCCTTGCCCGTCAACTAGGGGGCGTATGGGCCACAAATACCTTACCCCGAAAGGGTCGAACCCACAGCTGCCCGCCGACGACATGCCGGCGCTGGGCGGCTGTAGAGCTCACGAGACGCCCATTTTGCTGCTGGTGATCCTCGCGCAGCAGTCAGTGGTAGGGGCATCAGCGGACGAAGGCCCCGTCTCCTTTAGCAACAAGTTGCCTCTCCGCCGTGCTGCGGTGCACTGGTACTGCGTGGAGAACAAGCAGGCAGCGAACAGTGCAGACCTGCTCACGACACGCCGGCACTGTCGCCGCAACACACAGCAACCTGCTGCGCCCCTACCGCCGCCGCAGGCGCACAAAGGTGAGACACCCTGCCTCAACAATGGCTACACGCAGCGAATGCAACAGGCGACACCTGCACACTCTCCCGCATTCACCCTCCGTTGCCGACCGCTATGGCAGAGAGGATGCCCAACACGCCGCAGGCAGCGACACCGGAGGAGCGCAAGCGTGTGATGGGGCAGCGCGCTGCGTGGATTTCTCGACTCGAGAGAAAGGCGCGAACACGCCGATACAGCTTCTCTCATGGCCGCCACTCACGGCTACAGTAACGGCACGCCATCGCTGCCCCTTGACAGGGGAAGCGCGACGCGAGCCGGGTGCGCTCCGCGTACTTGAAGATGTACCGTGCCTACTGTGGCTCCACCAAGCAGGGGAGCGCAATCGACCAGTGCGTCGAGGAGGCCATACACGGCACACCCACATGATCGGAACAGCAGGTGAGGCGCAGGGTCGTTGAGTGGGTGTTTAATCTGACGTAAGAAATGCATATACGAATTCAGACATGCGCGTGGGGAAGAATAATGTGCCGGAGTGCGGACCGACTGCGACACATTTGTGCTGAGCCTTGCACAAAAATGCCGACGTTGGGCCCCCTCGCTCGAGACGGGGGCCTCGGGCCGCGAGCGCGACGCTTAGTAATGTCAGAGCTCAGACACGCCGTGCTCCCCTAAGGGCTCGTAAGGGCGGCGGCGAGAAGGTGGGCGATTCCACGAGCGGAACACCCACGTCGCAGTTCGGTCTGTTGAAGTTCCAAATTGCACCTCCGGCGAGGCTGGCAAAGGCGGCCGACGGATGGTTGGCGCAAGTGACGTATGCAGAGGGCGCCGAGAAGTTAGGCCTGCAGGGCAAGCCCGGTGCAGTGGTGTTGAGTGGGTCGCGCAAGCTCAGACGCGTGCTCGCGTCGCGGACGAGACGCCTCGCGCCCTCCTCCGCCTGCAGCCTCTGCAGTCCCGAAGGCCGGCGCAGGTCCACCAGTTCCGCGTCAGCCCGGCCGTGGTGCACTCCGGTGGTTGAAAAGGATGCAGTCAGCAGGAGCGTGTCGAAACCGAGCAGGCGGCCCAGTCGCGCCATGACCCCGTCCGAGTCGTCACCAAATGTGAAGCTAGAGCCTTCGGGTGCGTTGCAGATCCGCGCGTCCGCCCGCCCGCAAGCGCAGTCGCCAGACACGAGCGCCTCAAGCGAGGCCAGCAGGGAAGATGTGTTGGCACCGGGGAGTGAGACCCTGAGCGCAAACTCGCGCACCGCCTCCGCTCCAGGCGCCCTCTCCTCTGCCAGCCGCAGAAGCTTGAGAAGCATGGCGGGCTTTGTCGCAGCAGCCAACAGCCGGCCGGTCCGGTAAAAGATGCCCGAGCCGGGTGCGTGCATGTACCAGAGGCCAGAGCCCCAGACGCTGCGGCTGTGCCGGCTCTGTGCGTCCACCACCTCGGACCACAGCCTCGGCGCCCTCCGCCCCTCCCATGCAGTCCGCGCCACGTGCCACACCTCGAGATAGCCTTCCCTCGCCCAGCCCGGCTGCACGCGCCGTAGCGCGGTCGCGCACGCGCACGCGCTCGCGCAGCGCAGCAGGTCAGCGTCATATAGTCCCGCGAGGCAGTCGGGGCTGCGCACCCTCCCTTGGAACGGGCTCCTTGGAGAGGAGGCGCACCAGGGTCGCAACTCAGTGCGGGCTGGCACGTGGGCAGCCAGCAGCACCGCCCACGGCGGTTCGGGACTCAGCGAGTAGTACCACAGCCGCGAGAGGAACAGCCCATCCAGTGCGCGGGCGCCATCGAGAAGGGCGGTAGGATACACGGCCCGTAGGTATGCGGCGATGGCCTGTGAGTGGTGGCCGGCCGCTCGTCTCGCCGCGCGGGCGTGCTGCGCGCAGGTCCGATTGTCGTCATTGGCTGGCCAGGAGAGCCAGCCCGAAGACTGCTTGGGATGCTTAGAGCCGCGGGGGGGCGGCGAACAAAGCGTGCACGGCACGAGCATAACGGGACCGTCGGCGGGCGAAGCGCGGGACGCTTCAAAAAACAAGAGAAAACACGCGAAACGCGATTTCTTGTCAACACGCCGAGGCCGCCCCGGGCGGGCGTCCGGTGGCAATTCGCGAATCTTGCACGTCGAGGCCAGGAGATCTTTCCCGCGATTGCAGGAGCCCGATCCCTGTCGCACAGCGCGCTGGCTCGATCTCTACCATGCTGCTCGCCTCATCCTGGCTCAACCCGCAAGCCACCGACCAGTACAGCTCCACGTTTGAGGTCGTCCCGCTTCGGATTGGACGGCTGGAACAGCCACGCTATGGCGCCGAGCACCTCCTGATTTGCGCCACGCCTGAGCCCGGCGGATCGCTGCTCCCACTCTCGCTGGACTGGGACGACGGACAGCGGCTCGAGCAGGAATTGGAGCGAGGCAGCGCGGTTGGAGCGGGCAGCGGCGGCGGCTTTTTCGGTACCGCGGCCCTGCGAGCTTCGCTCGTCTTGCGGAAGGGAAGCTTCTTCTCCGCCGCCCGTTGCGCCGCCGCCGACCCTCTCGCGGGCGAGGACCTCTCCGCAGTCATGCTGCGCTCGCTGGCCGAGGCGGGGCTCGAGCCGAAGCAGGTTGCGCTGGCGCGCCCCGGCGGCGCAGGCGCAGTGCGATATAGAGACATGAAGGCGAACACGCCAGCCGCGCCGTCGGGCGTGGCGCTGCTGCCTCCCGAGGCGAGGCTGTATTGCCGCGAGGGGAGCGGCCGAACACGAATCCTTCCCCTCGACGGCGCGGGCGAGGCGGTGGCGCTCGCGCGGAGGGCAGGGATGCCGGTGGAGGTGGCCCACCCTCCTCTCTCCCTCCCTCGGTGGAGGGCGCACAATGTCGTGACAGAGCTCTGCGAGTGTAGGTGTCGAGCGCGTTGTGGGAGGCGCACGCTGTCGCAGAGGTGGCGCTGCCCGAGCTGCGAGCAGAGACGCCCTTGTAGGAGCGGAGCTCTCGTCATCGGCCACAAACCGAATGCGACTACAGGCATGCGTGCGCGATGAAACATACCGCTTTTACTGATTCTGATACACTCAAACATGGGGCTGTTCAATACAAGTTTTCTGCGGAGCAAAAAGGACGTACGCTTTCTTAGAAGCTTCGAGCCTCGCGCGACCCGATAGTTTCCGGATTCCGCTGCGCATCGCGCGTGGCACGTGGGGCTGCCTCGCCTCGGAGGCCGGAGCGCGTGGCGCACTGACGTGAGACACACGGCGGATGGGTGCACGCGTGGGGACGCACACCCAATGTGGAGCTGATGGCAGTCGCTCTCCTCTGCCTCGCCTCCGACCTCAACTCGCTCCCACGTCGATGGTCTTCGCCCGACTGCCACTCTGAGCGCACGCTCGGAAGCTTGCTGCCGCTCCCGCCTCGCCCGGCCCGCCCCCCCCCCCCCCCCCGCCCCCCTCCATGTCCCCCCCCCCGCCCCCCCAGCCCCGCACCCCCGCGGGAGCGCCGCGCCGCCTCCGGCCTCCCGGCTGAC
>Ga0115008_10003735_pt1 | contig 12596 bp, 12 predicted proteins | sample FraStrMetagenome_FD_87164 | JGI IMG/M metagenome (GOLD analysis project Ga0115008, IMG submission 87164) | Marine eukaryotic phytoplankton communities from Arctic Ocean - Fram Strait ARC3M Metagenome | ecosystem: Environmental > Aquatic > Marine > Oceanic | place: Fram Strait | collected...
TTCACCAAAATGGAACGATCGAGATGTCTGACAGAGAAGCCTTGAAAAATTTCGGAGGTGGGACAGCTCGTTCTTATCAATGGTAGGCTATCTGTAATAACAGATTATCGTCATTCTACAGGCATTGCTCCGTCTTATACAGAAGCGAGCCATTTATAATCGGCGGTTTTCCGACTGCTTATTACCAGCAAGTGATCAAATACAACGGCGTCTTCTGGATTCAGGCTCAACGTCTGCCAGAGCCAATTTACGGGCAAATTTGCGGCGTGCACGACGATCGGATTTGGGTTTGCGCCGGAAAGCATATTCTCGGCCACTCAAATCGAAAATGCTTTATTTTTGACGGAGAAAACTGGTCTTCTTTTATTGCAAACGAAGCAAGATTTGCGCCCCAAAAAGAGTGCACTTTAAAATTATAAGCTTTTGGAGCGCTACTTAGATCGCTCAGACCAGCTGGCGCTGTTTTGCAAGATGGATTTTACATGATCGGTGGCGCCCACGAGTCAGGAATGAGCTTTCTCGATTCAAGAACTTTTCTCTAAGCTTCTTTAAAAAGCTTAAAGATCAAAAGAGTCCGCTGCGGACAGTTGAAAAATGCACGCCTACTGGATGCATACAGACGTCACTGTATCCGAAACCAGTTAATATGGCGTCTGCAATTTCTGTAAACGGAACGATCTTTGTTTTTGGAGGCTACGACGGCCAAGACCTTCTTCGGGAGATTTACTCGTTTGGTAGTTTCAGCGCAGGTTTGACTGTAACTAAAGCTTGCTACTGTAACAAGAATTTTCAGCGTGGCGCCATGTAGGAAATCTAAACCGACAACGAGCAGGTCATTTAGTCATTCCTCTTGGCGATAAAAGCAGCTTTCCAATTTTCCTGATTTTCGGCGGAAAAAACAAAAATGGAGAACCAAAGTGCGAAATATTCAACCCGCTTGTTTCGCGAAGATCGACGCAATTTTCAATTCCGGAATTGGATGGAAAACGATTCGGATTTTCTTCTGTTTTTGTTGACTCGTATCCGTGAATAAACTGATGACAACTCGAACAATCAAATGAGCATTAGCCAATTTTTCTAATTTCCTATTTTTGGATGCGAAGCAATAGGGAACTATTCAAGGCGAAGTACATTTTTTATAAATATTGCGAAAAACCATAAATAATGCGAAAGTTTTTGATATTAAAAAAAATGCAAAAAAGATGCGAACAAAATTCTATAGCATTAAGGTTTCTAATATTTGCGAAAAAGCGCAAAAGTCATTCAAAAATACGAAAAATGTGGAGTTTGCTCCTCTTTTTAGACGAATTTGGACCAGCTTATTTCTCCGTTTCCATCGTTTTCTGCTTCTCCTTTTTTCTCAAACAAGTTTCTATTGGCCGAGCGCGGTGGCTCCATTGATTCCGATTATCTGTCCTTCTTTTCTTTTGTCTCTTCAATTTTTCCTAAAATCTTAAAAATTATAGAAAGAGAAAAAATCGCTGAAATTAGAAAATGGTTTTGGCGGATTTGGGAAGAAAGCTGACGACGGCGCTCCGGTCGCTCGGAAATTCGCCCGTAATAAACGAAGACGTTCTCAAAAAATGCCTGAAGGATGTTCAAAGCGCGCTTTTGGAAGCTGATGTAAATATCAAACTGGTCAAGCAACTTACAGACGGCGTAAAAAAGCAAATCGATCTCGATAATATCGGAACTGGACTGAACAAAAGAAGAGTCATTCAAACTGCTGTTTACAAAGAACTTTGCAGAATTTGCGATCCTGGAGTTAAACCATGGAAGCCAACAAAGGTTGATTTCTCAACTTTTTCAGCTCAAGCAAAGCGAAGCTAAAAGCGCGAAGCGAAGCTACGCGCCAATAATATCAATTTTTTTAAATTTTTGACGCGAAGTTTCGTTTTATGCTTTTAGTTTCGCTTCGCTCAGCCATTTTTAGCCAAATTTTAATGACCAACGATTTGGTCACTTTGCCCGCAGTGTTAAATTTTGCTTCTAGGGGCGCTCAAGCGTAATTATGTTCGTCGGTCTTCAAGGTTCTGGTAAAACAACTTCGTGTATCAAGCTGGCGTATCATTATCAAAAAAAGGGCTGGAAGTGTGCCGTTGTCTGTGCTGATACTTTCCGAGCTGGTGCATATGATCAAGTCAAGCAAAACTGTACCAAGGTATAGTTACACCTGAATCCAGTCGCTTTAATATTATCTTCAAGGCTCGAATTCCATTTTACGGATCGCTGACAGAACCAGATCCAGCTGTTATCGCTTACGATGGAGTTGAAACATTCAAAAAGGAGAAATTCGACATAATCATCGTCGATACGTCTGGAAGACATAAACAGGAAGATTCGCTTTTTGAAGAAATGTTGCAAGTCAATAATGCTGTCGAGCCGGACAACAGTACGTTTTAGATCATTTTTAAAGTTTCAAGGCGATTTTTAGTCATTTTCGTGATGGACGCGTCAATCGGTCAAGCTTGTGAATCGCAGGCGAAAGCTTTCAAAGATCAGGTAAGATTTGATTTCTTTTCTTGGTTTGGCAGGCTAGTTTGCCGAACATAGAATTTGCCTTGATACAGAATTAAATACAAGAGCTTTAGGTTGATGTCGGATCCGTTATCATCACAAAGTTAGACTCTCACGCAAAAGGTGGTGGAGCTCTGTCCGCTATCGCCGCCACGCAGTCGCCGATTGTATTTATCGGAACAGGAGAACACATCGACGAGCTTGAACCATTCGAGACGACGAAATTCATCAGAAAGCTGCTCAATATGGGCGATATAGAAGGACTAATCGACAAAGTCAATCAGCTCAAATTGGAGGACAATGAGGACTTGAAGAAAAATCTTCAAAAGGGCAGATTCACGCTAAGGTAAAGTCTTGACAAAATGACTTCAAAAAGGTCACTTTGACCCCAAATGACCCCAAAAAGTTCATAAGACGTCAAATGACTTCAAGAAACTCACTTTGACCCAAAATGATGGTCATTACTGTATTTTTGGGGCTGAAAATTTCAATCATCAAATTTAATATTCAGGGATATGTATGAGCAGTTCCAAAATATCTTAAAAATGGGTCCGTTCAACCAAATAATGGGAATGATTCCCGGCTTCAACGATTTCATGAACAAAGGCCATGAGCAAGAATCGACGAACCGTCTCAGAAAACTAATGTGCATCATGGATTCGATGTCTGAGGATGAGCTTGACAGCCCAGACGGTCATAAACTATTTAAAAATAATGATGGTATGACACTTTTCAACACTGATAGCGCTTACTGTAATTTAAGATGGATCACGAAGGCTGAGAAGAGTCGCCAGGGGATCAGGTTCATCGCCAAAGGAAGTTTTCGAGCTGATTGATCAGTACCAAAAGTTTGCGCAAATGGTAAAGAAAATGGGAGGAATGGGATTGTTCAAAAATGGCGATCTATCTAAGGTAAGAATAGGTAACTACCTGCGCTGGAATTAACCTGTTTAGAATATGAATATGCAGCAGATGAACCAAATTAATGGACATATGGCAAAAATGATGGATCCGCGAGTTCTGCAGCAAATGGGCGGAATGGACGGATTGAAAAAAATGATGCAGCAATTTAACCAAAGGCTCGTTTTCAATCGATAAATTTCAACAAATTGCAGAAAAAGCGTTGAAAACGTGTAAAAAGCGACGGAAATGGGCGTCCAGGTCGCGGCGGTGCAGGCGGAATGGCCGGTCTCGGTGGCCTTGGAGGCTTAGGAGGACTTAACTTCAAATAAACAACTTGCCAGCAGTTGAGCTACACACAGTTACTAGCAAAAATACGAACTAGCTAAAATCCATTTCTTCTTCAGCAAAATCTAACACGTGGCAATAACTCCCTCTCTAAGTTTTTTGTACATACTTCGTTCATGCGCGTCAAGTTTGACAAAATTCTGTTCCGAACATCGTCGTTCTTCAGTCAAAGTTTCAACCAAATTGTAACTGTGTGTTTTTAAATGATCAAATGACCTGTTTTAGATTTTAAAGAGAATGGTTCACTGGGTTGGTTTGGAGTCGAACCCCGCCGTTTTTTCTGACTACATTCACAAACTCGGTGTCAGTCCAGAATGGGTATGATTTTTTTACAAATTCTTATTGAAATCTATTACTTCAGATGTTCACAGACGTCTTTGGATTTGATCCTGAGCTCCTGATAATGATTCCTCAGCCCTGCAAGGCGTTTATCTTCCTCTACACAATCACTAAAAAAGCAGAGGAGCTTCGCAAATCCGAAGAAGAGGCGCTCAAAGATCAACCACGTCCAACGGAACCATTCTGGATCAAGCAAACAATCGGCAATGCATGTGGCACAATTGCAATTATTCACTCGCTCGGTAATCTCGCAAAATCGGGGCAGATTTCACTGAGCGATGGGATTTTTAAAACGTATCTTGAAAATGTCAAAGATCTCAGCCCAGAAAAAGCAGGAGAAAAACTAGAAGCGTCAGAGGATTTTGCAAACTGCCACGCGGCGATTTCAACGTCTTCTGGAAATCAGACTTCCGCGCCAACAGCTACAGAAAAGCTACAGGATCATTTTATCGCGTTCGTGGAAGTGAACGGAACACTTTACGAGGTAAAAATCATCTTTTGAATTAAAAAAATAATTTTAATCAAGTTTGACGGGCGCAAAAATCGTGCAATCTCACACGGCCCAACTTGTAGCGACACCTTTACCGCTGATGCTGCCGCCATTTGCCAAAAGTTCATCAAACAAGACCCGACTGGAAAAAACTTCGCTGCCATGGCCCTTTGCAAGGATTAAAGCCCAGTTCACTTATTCAGAGTTGCAAGAATCGTGCATTATTTACATGTCCCAAAACTTGAGTTTCGTTTGTGCTTATTATTCGGTTCTAGAGTTCAAATTGTTTGTTTTCTGTCTAGAATATTGCTCACTTCAGTTTGTGCTCACTATAAAAAAACCATCAACAATTAAGAAAGGCGATAATGGATGATCTCAACGAAAACGCCGAGCAGGGATTCGTCATCGACGAAGTCAACTCAGTTATCAAGGTAGAAAACAGCGCCTTACCCGCTTTACAATTATCTTTAGGAATCAATCGAAAACGTCGTCGGCTCATCACAGTACGAAACCGTCAAAATCGACATGTGGATGAACTCAATTATCGAGCAGTGCATCGAAAACTTAACTAAACTAGACAAGCCTTATAAAGTAAGTTACCGTATTCAAAGCTAGAGCGGGCATCCCCACCCCACCCCCCAGGCAATATTCAACAGATGGTTTTTCTAGCGCTAATTTTAGTATGTTGCTACCGCTGTGATCATGCAAAAGACTGGTGCTGGTCTTCAAACTTCTTCATCATGCTACTGGGACAGTACAACTGATGGTAAGCTACTGAACCAATGACAGGTTTAACTAAAATTGTCAGGATCATGCACCGTACGATGGGAAAACAAAACAATGTACTGTATCGTCTCAGTCTTCGGCCTCAAGATTTAAACAACTCTTTCTACAAAATTGAAATGATCAACTTACTTGACTGTAGTTTTATATAATATATATCTTTATTTTTATTATATCCCGCGTGTCTTCATTTATTGCAATTAAGAGAGAGTGACTGTAGTTGACTTGTTATGGAGCAGTTTCTGATAGGAGGTTCGGGGGCGAAAGCGTCTACGGGAGGAGGGAAGAAAAAGGCGGCTCCAAGGTTTGTTGTTAAACTCACATATGAATTCTTAAGATCTTGGGCTGGGCGGCGAAAACTCTAGTTGCTTTTGTCGCTTTTTTCATTTTAGTCTGTCAGTACTCACATAAGCCTGTAAAATGATTTAAGAGTCCTCCCGTGGATAGAAAAATACCGTCCTAAGGGAGTAAACGATGTCTGTGCGCAAGAAGAAGTCGTTGCAATGCTTAAAGCAGTACTGATCGAAGGCAAGGAACTGCCGAACATGCTTTTCTATGGACCTCCAGGACAGAGGTGCACATTCGGACAAAAATTTTTGGTTTGTCCGACCGACGGCCCAGCCGAATTGTGCGAAAATCCGAATGTGCACCCCTGCTCCAGGAACTGGAAAGACAAGCACGATTCTTGCGATGGCGCGAGATATGTTTGGAAATTTGGCGAGCGAGCGCGTTTGCGAATTAAATGCGTCTGATGAGCGAGGCATTGCAGTTGTTCGAGAAAAGGTGAAAAACTTTGCGATGACGACGGCGAACTCGCAGCGTGCGGATGGAAAGAAATGCCCAAACTTCAAACTGATCATTTTAGACGAGGCGGATTCAATGACAAAAAGCGCTCAGGTAAGTTTAGAATAAATTCAAAGGAGTTTTTATTAAAAACGGAAAATTATAGGAAGCGCTTCGACGAACAATGGAAGTCTATTCAAAAAGCACGCGATTTTGTCTTCTTTGCAATTATGTTTCAAGAATAATCGACCCGGTATGTTTTTCATGCAAAAAACTATCTACTTTAATCTTGTTCGTAGGCGGTCAAAATTTAATATTTTACCGCCTACGCATATATTGATAACCGGTGTAAAAATAATGCGTTGGAATAAAAGAAATCGTTTTTTCCTTTCTACGCATTATTTTTAGACCGATTTAATTTTTTGGCGGTAAATCATGCAAACTTTAAGATAACGTCAAGAACTGCGAAATTTCGCTTCAGACTTCTGCCAAAAGAAATTCAATACAATCAAATTCGACATATTAGGGAAGCTGAAAATGTCCAGATATCTGAGAATGCTGTTGAAGAGATCATTTCAGGTTTAAATTGCCAATCATTTCAATTAAACGAAAATATAAAATAGTTGCTGCTGGAGATATGAGACGAGCAGTTAACTTTCTGCAATCACTTCATCGACTTCATGAGGATGAAATCACGCCAGATGATGTCCGAGATGTTGCAATTCTCTGTCCTGCAGAAAAAATCGACGAAGTCATTCGAGAAGCGAGAAGTAAATCGTACGAGAACATGTTAACCAAAGTCCAGGCACTTTTACAGGTAAAGAATATTTTTTTTCTGTTTTCGAGCTGTTTCAAGGATGGCTACCCAGCAGGACAATTCATGCACCAGCTTCAAGACGCGGTTATTGCGGACGATGCCATCGAGGATTTTCAGAAAGTCAACATTATCAATCAAATCGGCAAAGCCGACCATGCGCTTACTGATGGCGCCGATGAAAAAGTACAAATTCTCGCGATTGTTTCCGTCCTTCAGCGTGAGCTCAGCCGCTAGAGTAACGATCAAAAACATTCTGGATTCATTTATTAGCTCAATTATGATACCACTGCCCTTAAAGTTTTACATTTTTAATAAAAAATAATAAATTAATCACTTTCGTTGACTTTTGATGAAAAAGTAGTAGAACGCTGTTTGTATCTATGACAACGCGCGGCAATGAGAAATGTTTATCCATTTGCACAAAACAAGTCCATTTCAATTCAGAGGAAAAAAGGCAATCGGAAATTATCAAGACTTGGAAAAATTTCAGAATTTTTTAAAGAAAATCTTCAATGGCCGATACAGACGACGCGTTTTCGGACTCAGATCGCTCATTAACGCCACGTTCAAAAACGCGATCGCCGTCGAGATCATCGACTGTTTTGCCAAGCATATCGAAGAGCAGCAGGCGTGCTACTGAACAATATTCTGAATACAGGTTAAATTTTTAAAATTACGGCTTTTCACAAAAAAACTCAGATTTTTCTCTAGAACAAAAGTCTGTTATTTTTTCCAACTTCCTAGAAATTCATTAGTTCGTAGAAGGGTAGCATCGCTTTCATTCGCTTAAATGGGGTTTTGGAATAAATCTAAAGCTTCCACTCCAAAAAATAAATCTCCTGTTGTCTCTCCGGGACCTCAGACTGATTACGAGACGAGTTTTGCGTAAGTTTTTTTCTACAAAAAGTTGAAATTAAAGTTAATGCTTTAATATCCGTTTTAGCGATACTGACGTTTCCAAAACACGCAGTCCAAGCCCGTACACAACCGATGACGAAACACGAGCACCGTCAATCGAGCCATCCTTTGCGCCATCCATAAAACGTAAAAGCAATCAATCCAAAAGGAATGGTTTCAAATTTTATGTCATCAACTGACCTATCTGTAGTCGATCAGGTGTTCCCCACTTATTTTTCATTAAGCTGTGGCCTTTTTGTAGATACAGGAGTATATTCGGCGCTAAGTGGCCACTCGAAGCTCTCTCCGGATTCAGGCTAAAGTGCCTTGAGCCATATGTATAAATATTTCTTCATTTTTCCCCGTTTTAATAATTGAGAACTCTTCTCTACTTCTGATAGTTTCCTATCAGAGCAAAAAAATTGAAAAGTAAAATCAGAAGATGAGAGTTGAAGTTCGAGTTGCACAGCTAGAACTCATGTCCAAGCTCAAAATCAAATATCCTCTACTAGAGAAAATACAGGGAAATACTAGACCAAATCATTTTGGCAGAAGAGACTCGTTAGATACGAATTTTACCGAAATATCTTTTCCCTCGATTGAAAATCTTGAGAAAAACAGGGACGAGTTCATAACAAAAAATGACCAAGCAAGCTTTTTAAAATTGCTTTATTTCTTTGTTTTTTCGTTTTTATGAACTTGCGTGTTGTCTCACAGAAGAGATCTGCTCCCATGACTCGCTTGAACCAGTCGAGATAGAGCTTGCACCGAGTTTCGAACCGTTACCAGCCATTAAAAAAGGCTCTTCAACGCCCTGTAGCTCTCCTCCTGTAACTATTGCAGACTCGGGGTACACTACATCTAATCCCACTTCATCCCTTCCACCAAAAACTTTATCGCCTCAGTTACGGGTTAATTGAGTTTATATAAATTTTAAAAATATGTTTTTAAAATCTTAAGTTTAGTTACAAATTTAATTTCAACCCACTGTAGTTTTTTCCAGGGAAAAGCGAGGAATTTCTAGAACGCAAAAGTATTGACGAAAATTTTCAATGTACTGAGAGTGGTTTATCTACTCAGATGGGAGGCTACGATTCGTTAGATGACTTTGAAACCGATAGTAGAAGTAGCCACACGAATGCGCCAGCAGAAGCCAACAGAAGTCACCTCGCATCGGCAGCAAAATCGAATGTAAGTGCCAAATCGACAGTTAGAGCCAATTCTGGTCATAAAGTCTTCTATTTATAATTAAGATTAGAAATATATATTTGTTTTATCAAATTTGTCAGGTTGATACAGAACGAAAAACTCCTTACGGGAATATAGCCACTAGAAATGGCTATATATTGGTAAGAACCGAAAAAATCAGTTTGTTTCGTCGATTATGTTTGCATTCTCGATTTGCTGTCAATTTTCGTCTTGATAATCAGCTTTTACGTATTTGCATATCCCAAATTTGTGTATCCAAAAGCCCGCTTTTACCGTAAATAACGCAACTTGCCATTTAGGTTGGCAAGCATAAGAAAAAAAAGGCTTCAAATACTTCACTAAACACTTCAAATTACACCACATTGGATCCCGTCACGGCGCGCATCTTGTCTGCGCAAAAAAAGAAGCGCAACCAGACGCAAAACGCGGCTGGTCAGATTCGCATTCGCAACCAGCAGCTCGAGAACGAACTTAAGGTAAACAAGCTTTATATTTTCTCATCGCCAGCAGCTTCTTTAGTCTCTTCGAATCCAGTGCATTCGTCAGGAAAAAGCCCTTTCCGGCTTTGAAAACACCCAAAGCGCCCTGCCTCAAGTACTCCAGCAGTACGAGGACGACAAGCGCGTGCTAAAAGACCGTCTCCGAAAGGCGAAAGAGTCCGAGAGACGCCTTGAGCGCGACAAAAAACGACTAGAAGATGATAAGCACCGACAGGACCGAAAAATCAAGGACTTGCACCAGAAAGTCAAAGCTGGACACCTTGACGAGCGATTCGAGCTCCAGCAGAAGCTCACCGCGGCAGAGCAGGCAGCAGAACAAGCTCTTATTGAGCTCGACGAGGCCAGAAAGAATGCGCGACTCCAACTTCAAGGTAAAAACTAACTCTTCATCAGCAAGGTTAACTCTCTTAGCTCTTGAGCGAGAATTGAAGAAGGAAACTCGCCGCCGACTCAAGGCCGAGTCGTCTGCTCAGGCTTCCACTGACGAGGTCGAACGGCTTCGAGGCACAATCAAGGAGAAGGAGCGTCAACTCGGCGTTCTGAACATCTACTCGCAGAAGAAAAAGGCCAAGTCTCAGTAAGTTACACACTTTTTAACCAAAACAAACCGCTGATACTTGCTCTAGAAAAACACCACGCAGATCACGCACTGAGTTTGTATTAAAGTCATTTGACTTTAATTCAAGCGTTAAGACTTTTAACAGGTGCCTGACCGCATTTATCAACCTGCAAGTCAATTATGTTTTTCTACCGTTGTTTGAATTATTCACTAAGTTCATTTTCTAGCAACGTGTCTCTTGCTTTGGAGCCTTCTGCTTCTCCTCGTCCGTACTCAAAGCGGGATGAGCGACCTGTGCAGGCGTTTACAACACCCTTGCCCGCCGCCAGCTCTCCACGACCTCAAAGCCAGCCGAAGACGTTCATGACCGAGCCAGAGGAAACTAAGATCTCCTTAGTTGCCAAACCTGAGCCAGTCGTTGAGCAACGGGAACCGACTCCAGAGCCCTCGCCAGTTCCACCAACACCACCAGCTCCTGCTCAGACAAGCAACGACATCCTCGACGATCTTCTGGGTTTGAACACGAAAAAAGAAAAAGGCACGGATTCCAAATTCAAGAGAAAGCTTTCTTTCAAGTTTTTGCGTAGATACAAGGTGTAGACTTTCTGTATTTTGGTGATGGTTTTATACTGATACACACACCAAATAAATTCAAAATTGTCTATCCACGGTAAAGATCCATCCCCTCTTCCTCCAGCTTCTCCCCAATTACTGGACCTCCCCGTCACTAAAGAGGACAAAAAAATCCCCAACTTTTTCGACGATGAGCCAGATGAGCAAAAGGACGATATCCTCGCTGATTTGAGAGATCTTCACGCTCGAGCGCCGGAAAAACCAGAGCCAGAGAAGAAGAACAATATCCTCAATATCTTCGATGATGTTCCAGAGCCGAAAATCGACCCTAAGGAGAAGAAACAGCAGTCAGTTTTGGACGATATCTTTGGAGATAGCAAGAAAGGTAGGATCTAATTGATCGCGAGGAATAAACTGATGATATTTTAGACAAAGAAGTAGACGACTTGGATGCTTTCTTGGGAATTAAGTCGGAAAAGAAAAACCAGCGTAAGGAGTACAGCTTTACTCCTTCCGTCAATAACTTGCACGACGGCAAGGCCGCTAATGGCTATGAACCGGCACCTAAGAAAAAAGGTGCATGGACGCTCACCTATAAAATTAATCCAACAATAATTTGCATGTGCGCTTTATCGATTCGATAAGGCATTTTCTTACCAACTAAATTCTAAACTTTACTCTTTAGAAAATCTGATTGACAATCTCTTTGGAACAACTGGTACGTCCCCTGTGAAAACACCTTCACAATCATCCAGGACAGGGATAAGAATCATTATTCTTTCCCTTTTCATAAATTCACAATCAAATAGCTCTAGCTCATCACTTAACCGCTCGCTGTTCCCGAGGCGCTCTTGACGCCTCACAGGGCTATTTACGTAACCCATGTGAGGCGCTAAAAGAGCATTAGGAACAGCGATTGGCAAATCACTAATTCATCCGATTTCTATCACAATTCAATTCGTGCTTAAAATTAAAAGGAAATTTCCCAGACTTTGATGACGAATTGGAGTTTGTCCACTGATGATTCTCATCCCTGTCAAAGAAAGAACTCAATCAAGGACTTCATGTTCTAAAATGACGAATCATCCAAAATTCCAAGTTGCCTCTTCAAGCGAGATCTGATGCCTCCCTTCTCAGAAATTTATACATTTTATCATTTATACTCCCAGATGCTGAGATTACTTTTGTACAGCGAAAAACATTTATTTTCATACTGAACAGAGAAAAATACAGACAAGTCTTTTTCGCAAAAACCTCAGAGCGTCTTTATTGTGTCATGTTTTGTACAGTTAAATTACAGAAACGAGCAAATAGCGACTCTGACGAGACTCTGACGAGTAAAAGCGAAATATGTTACAAACTTAAGCCGATCGATTATTTCGCTCCACTGAGGCGAATGTTTAAAAAAAGCAAAATCAGAGAGTACAAGAAACTCTTCTATGATTTCAGAATTTTAAGAGCGTGTGTAAAATTTGTTCAATATTCTTGAGTTATAAATCACGACTCGAGGCTCATTTCCGCCAAGTAAACATAAAATTGAAGAAATCTGAAAAACTCAGATTTTAAGACATATTTTTGGTCATATGATATTTTGACTAACTCGCAGTGGCGTTTAGATTGTCCTCCAGAAAAATCTTCAAAAAAGAGGAATAAATTCAACGGGCAATGTCGAATCGTCGCGGTGATCGGAGAGCACGTGCAGCCGCGCCAGTTCCTGATGTTAATTACGGATTTTTAAAGAGTATGTTTTTACTTGCCCAGTTATAAAAAAAAAACTGGCCCTGTTAATGTAGACAGACGATTAGAGGACATTACAAACAAACGGACATTACATACAAACGGACATTACAAACAAAACGGACATTACAAACAAAATTGAAA
>Ga0115008_10003739_pt1 | contig 12591 bp, 17 predicted proteins | sample FraStrMetagenome_FD_87164 | JGI IMG/M metagenome (GOLD analysis project Ga0115008, IMG submission 87164) | Marine eukaryotic phytoplankton communities from Arctic Ocean - Fram Strait ARC3M Metagenome | ecosystem: Environmental > Aquatic > Marine > Oceanic | place: Fram Strait | collected...
GTGAAAGAATTTTTATTCGTAGAAAAGTATAGACCACAAACCATTGAGGATTGCATTCTCCCTGAAGGCTTAAAGGAAACATTCCAAAAGATAGTCGAGAAGGGAGAACTCCCCAATATGATGTTTACAGGTTCTGCAGGTGTAGGTAAAACTACAGTTGCTAGAGCTTTGTGTAATGAATTAGATCTTGACTATATGTTGATTAATGGTTCTGAAGATGGAAACATTGATACATTACGTGGTAAGATCAAACAGTTTGCAAGTACTATATCATTACAAGGTGGACAAAAAGTAGTTATTCTCGACGAGGCTGATTACCTTAATCCACAATCTATACAACCTGCATTACGTGGGTTTATCGAAGAGTTCTCTTCTAATTGTAGATTTATTCTTACTTGCAATTTTAAGAATCGTATAATAGATCCTCTCCATTCGAGATGTTCTATATATGAATTCAACTTAGGAAACAAGGCAGAGATGGCCCAGAAATTTATGGCTAGGCTTCAATTCATTCTTGATTCCGAACATATTATATATGACAATGCAGTGATTGCAGAACTCATTATGAAATACATACCTGATTGGAGACGTGTCATTAATGAATGTCAAAGATATGGTATGAGTGGTCATATTGATACAGGTATTCTTGTTACTTTATCTGAGACAAGCATTGCTGGATTAATGGAAGACCTCAAGACTAAAAACTTTAAGAAGATGCGTAAATGGGTTACAGATAATATTGACGTAGAATCAGCAAAGTTGTTTAGATTAATTTATGATAATATGTCAGATTATGTTGAGCCTTCAAGTATTCCACAGTTAGTTCTTATACTTGCAGACTATTCATATAAAGATAGTTTTGTGGCTGATCATGAATTAAACGTAGTGGCATGCATGACTGAGATCATGTCCTCAATTAAATTTAAATAGGAGATCTATGACAGAACAATTAGCAATGTACGCCCATATAATTACAGCGATAGGTGTAATATTCATTGTGTGGCAATTAGAAAAAGCAGGTAGACTATTACAATTAATGAGTAAATTTTTAGCGGAGGCAGTAGAAGAACATGACAAAGTACAGTAATGTAACACCATATAGAGAAACTAATAATTTCTTTGCATCACCAACTCTATATGAAAATATACGAGAGTTTTTGTTAGGTGAAATAATTGAAATTTGTTTTACAAAGAAAGATGGCACAGAACGTAAGATGTTATGTACACTTAAGGCTGAACATATTCCTACTACGAATACACCAATATTAGAAGATGAGTCGGGTACTGTAGAGAATAAATCTTATATGAATGTATTCGATGTCGAAAACAATGGATGGAGATCATTCATCATTGATAATGTTAAATATATAAAGACGAACCTTGAACCCATTTGAATTAATTAAATCTATATCCAACACAAAGAAGGATATACTTGAGAATGAGAAAGATTACAATGCTTTTATGGTTAATCGTGGTCTTTCATATTTCCCTGATACTGTGATATACGCTAACGAAATGAATAGGTTTCATCATCTCGATCAGCGCTTGCAGTATCATTTTCTTATAAATACTATTAGAAAACGTAATCGTTTTTCTAAGTGGAACAAGTCGATTGAATCTGAAAATATCAGTGCTATAAAGCAATATTATGGTTATAGTAATGAAAAAGCTCGTGATGTACTTCCGCTTTTAAGTAATGAAAATCTTAAATACATAAGAGGAAGAATACAGCATGGCGGAATTCAACGATGAACTGGTAAATTGGAAACCAGAGATGATGTTAGAAGTTACATTGGCAGAGCCCGATGATTTTTTAAAGATACGTGAAACTCTCACCAGAATAGGCGTTGCATCAAAGAAAGATAACAAATTATATCAATCATGCCATATACTACACAAACAAGGTAGATATTTCATAACTCATTTTAAAGAGCTATTCTTATTAGACGGTAAGCCTTCTAATCTAACAGAAAATGATCTTAAACGTAGGAATACAATTGTCAAATTAATGGATGATTGGGGATTACTCGAGACAGTTTCACCTATTGGTGAAGTCGCAGCTCTTAATCAAATTAAAATTATCTCTCATAAAGATAAATCAGATTGGGAATTATGTCCCAAATATAATATAGGTATTAAGTAAAACCTGTATAAATAAAACTGAATATGCCTAACGGGTATTCATTTTTTTAACCTTGCTATACATAGGAGGTCAATATGACAAACTTAGCATTTAACTTCCCAAGAGATACGTTCTTGGGTTTTGATCAACTCTTTAATACGTTGCAAAATACGAATCTAGAAACCGTTCGAGGTGCTGGATATCCACCGTATAATGTAATTAAACGAGATGATGGTCACTTTCTAATTGAGATCGCTGTCGCAGGATTTAAAAAGGAAGACATTGATTTAACTCTTGAGAAAGGAGTTTTAACAATCGCTGGTAAGAAAGCTACTGGCACAGATACAAGAGACTATGCACATCGTGGCATTTCTCAAAGGGCGTTTGAAAGATCATTTACTTTAGCTGACACACTCAAAGTTGTTGGTGCTGATATTGTAGATGGTATGCTTGTAGTTATTTTGGAGAACAATATTCCAGAAGAAGACAAGCCTCAAACTATCAATTTAGGTGACCTGCCGAAATCAGCTAAAAAGCTGTTACTAGGCTAAATACTAAGGAGCACATGGCATATTCAGCGAAAGTTTTAGATCATTACAATAACCCACGCAATGTGGGTAAGATGGATATGAAAGATCCTAATGTGGGAACTGGTATGGTAGGTGCTCCTGCTTGTGGCGATGTTATGAAATTACAAATACGTATAGAAGATGACATAGTCACAGATGCAAAATTCAAAACATATGGTTGCGGATCAGCAATTGCCTCAAGCTCATTGTTAACAGAATGGGTTAAGGGTAAAACAATACATCAAGTAGAAGAAATTAAAAATACTGAAATTGTTGAAGAGCTTAATCTGCCTCCAGTCAAAATACACTGCAGCGTATTAGCTGAAGATGCAATTAAATCTGCAGTAGCAGATTATATAATTAAACAAAAAACCGAAAAGGAACACAGATGAATGAAATTAGATTAGTTCGACTTACGTCGGGTGAAGAGTTATTATGTAAAAAATTAAATGAAACAGGTTTAACAATCACAATCAAGCAAGCTGTTGCACTAGTACCCACAAAAGAAAGATTAGGTTTTATGCCTTACTTACCGTATGCTGATATAGATACATTAATAGTTAAAAAAGAACATATCATGTTTGATCTTAAACCAACAAAAGAATTAGCAGATCAACATGTTTTAATGCATAACGATTCGAATATAGTTACACCAGAAAAACCACAAATTGTAGTTTAATGAATTTAGATATCGAACATTATATCCATAAAGCAAAGTGGATAGATGATGAATTATGTGATGAAGCTATAGATAGACTTAATCTTCAAAACACATGGTTGCCATTCCCTAAAGATGTAATTAATGCATATCCCGATGCACCACGAAAACAAGATGGTATTGCGGGGTCAACATTAAGTATTGATTGGGAACAATTCATGGGTGATCCAGATATTCCTGAGCAAGATAGAAACTATGGCTTAACTCATATGAACGATAGACCAACACTAGATAGAATACGAGCTAGTGTAAAGAATGGATTAGATCATTATGTTCATGAGCATTTAAAAGACTTACCTTGGTATGATTATTATCGAGACTTTACTGATCCTAAATTTATGAAGTATAGCGAGACTCATGACATGATGGAACATTGCGATCATGTAAGATATGTGTTTGACGGTAAAAGAAAAGGTATACCAACAGTTTCTATAGTTGGCAGCTTAGATGATAAGCATGAAGGTGGTTATTTGAGGTTCTTTGACAAGACAGATTATTATGTAGGCAAAGGCGAAGTACTATACTTCCCTTCTAATTTTTTATATCCTCATAGAGTAACTGAAGTTACTGGAGGTTTAAGGTATTCTTTTGTAAGTTGGGTTTGGTAATATTTGACTAAAGCTATGTACATTTTGTGTTATCATGTTATAATGGTACCATGACAAATTCTTTCTATACAAGTGCCTTCCGTCATGGCAAGGTCATCAAATATTTGGGTTATGAAAATGGTGAGAAAGTAAAGTTCACTGTTCCATTTCGTCCAACTCTTTTCGTAACAAACAAAGGTAACAATGCACACGATTGGAATTCTCTCGATGGTAATTCTGTAGAACCCATCGTGTTTGGTTCTATGGGCGAAGCTACTGATTTTATTAAATCATATGCAGATGTTCCTGGTTTTAATGTCTATGGCAACACCAATTATGTTGTTCAATACATTAACGAAGAATTTCCTGGTGTAATCAAATGGGATCGTAACATGATTAATGTTACCTCCATCGATATTGAAACAAAGTTCGGTGATGGTTTTCCAGAACCTAAAGATGCTGATCAAGAAGTAACAGCAATCACGATGAAGAATAATATCGATGATATATACTATACATTTGGTTGTGGTGAGTATGATGTAGAGAATTCACTTATGCAAACCCATCAGGTGGTTTATATCAAATGTGCAGATGAACATGAACTCTTACACAAATTTACATATCATTGGGCTAAAACTTCTCCTGATGTTGTCACAGGTTGGAACTGTGAATTCTTTGATATACCATATCTAGTTAATCGTATTAAACGTATACTCGGCAATTCACGTGAGAAGTTCCTATCTCCATGGAGAATGATTGATGAACGTGAGACACATACAGGTTATGGTCAAACTACACTTAAATACGAAATCAAAGGTGTAGCCATCTTAGATTATATGGCAATCTTTAAAAAGTTTGGTTATTCGTATGGTCCACAAGAATCATATAAGCTAGACCATATTGCTAATGTTGTATTAGGTGAGAAGAAGCTTGACTTCGGTGAAGCATCTGACTTGAACGAGCTGCACGCAAATGACTATCAAAAGTTTATTGATTATAATATCAAAGACGTAGAACTTATCGATCGTATGGAAGACAAGCTTGGTCTTATTAGTTTATGCCTAACCATGGCTTACAAAGGTGGTGTAAACTATGAACAAGTATTGGGTACTGTGGCTATATGGGATTCATTAATCTATCGTGACTTACATGCTAAACGTATAGCTGTACCACAAAACGAAGAATCATTTAAAGGTGCATATCCTGGTGGATATGTAAAAGAACCACATGTTGGCATGCACGATTGGGTATGTTCATTTGATTTGGCTTCTCTATACCCATCAATCATTATGCAATATAATATGTCGCCTGAAACTATCCTACTCGATGATGAACCTGGTGTCAATGTCGAATCAGTGTTAGATGGTCATATAAAGAATAATACACCACATACTGCATTAGCTGTAAATGGTGTTCGTTTCGATACAAAGAAAGTTGGTATTATTCCAGCAATTATTCAAGAGATCTATAATGATCGTCAAACATTTAAGCAAGCACAACTCAAAGCTGAACAAGAACTTGAGCTATGTGGTGCAAAGTCTGAGGTCTATGCCTTAGAAAAACGTATTGCTATTGCTAAGAACCAACAAATGGCATTGAAGATCCTACTGAATTCCTTATATGGTGCAATGGGTAATAAATGGTTTAGATACTTTGACATGCGAATCGCTGAAGGTATTACACTTACTGGTCAAGCAACCATTCGTTGGGCAGAGAATAACCTAAACGATTACCTTAACAAAACTCTACAAACCAAAAGAGATTATGTTGTTGCCATTGACACTGACTCAGTTTATGTTCGTCTTGACGAGTTTGTTAATCGTCTTGGTCCAGCCAAGCCTGTAGATTTCTTAGATAAGATGTGTTCTACTGCCCTCGAAGGTGCACTCACTGAATGTTATGATCGTTTATTTAAAACACTTGGTGGTATAGAAAACAAAATGGTTATGGAACGCGAGGTAATTGCTGATCGTGGTATATGGACTGCCAAGAAAAGATACATACTCAATGTGCATGACAATGAAGGTGTTCGTTATGCCACACCTAAACTAAAAATTATGGGTATTGAAGCAATCAAATCATCTACACCAGCCATATGTAGACAAGCATTAAAAGATATCTTTAGAAGAATCATTGAGACTGATCAGCAAACTGTACAGTCAGATATAGCAAACTTTAAAGCTGCATTTAAACAAGCATCAGCTGAAGAAGTTAGCTTTCCTCGAGGTGTAAATAACCTAAACAAATGGACTAGCAAAGAAACTGTCTATAAGAAAGGCACACCTATCCACATACGTGGTGCAATACTCCACAATAATCTAATCACTAAACAAAAATTAGGTAGAAGTATTCAAAAGATAACAAGCGGTGACAAGGTCAAGTTCACATATCTTGTCAAGCCAAATCCAATCAAAGAGAATGTGATTGCATTTGTAGATTATCTCCCACGTCAATTTAAACTTGAGCAATATATAGATTATAACCTTCAATTCGAAAAAACTTTTCTCAGTGCTGTAGAACCAGTTCTTGATGCAGTTGGTTGGAAAAGTGAACATCAAGTATCTCTTGAAGATTTTTTCGTTTAAGGTATGTACATATCACAAAAGTGTGATATAATGTTAATAACAGTTATAAAAGGAGACTTATGTCAGCAGATTGGGTAAACGATATTAATCGTATGCAAACAAAATATGGTGTACGCGAATGGATAAACCATGCCACACCATTTCAATTAAAGAAGTATTTAGAATTTAGATTAGACTTTATCAAAGAAGAATATGATGAGACTAAAGAGGCACTAATCATGGAAGATGCAGAAGAAGTTGTCGATGGTCTTATTGATCTTTGTGTTGTAGCTATTGGTACATTAGATGCCATGGGTATAAATGTACACAAAGCATGGGATGAAGTATTAACAGCAAACATGGCAAAAGAAGTTGGTGTAAAAGAATCACGACCAAATCCATTAGGCTTACCAGATCTAATCAAGCCAGCAGGTTGGGTAGCACCAGTGCATTTTCCTAATCACGGTATTTTTGCATCAGCTTGGTCAGATGCAATTCAGAAACGAGCTATGAAAGCGAATGCTGCAAGAACAGAATTAGTAGGTGAAAATCCAGAGATTAATTCTGAATGGACACCAGATGCTGAAGAGCGTATGAATATTATTGGTCAAAATGGTAATGATGGTTTACACTATCCACCTCCAGGTCCAGATGGATATACTCCAGGGCCAGGACCATTAGATGGTACACAAGCAAAGATTGACTGGACAAAAGATTCGGAGTACATAAGATTATATGGCAAAGAAGGCAATAAAAAAGTCTAGCATAAACTACCGTACATGGTTAGTTTTATATAAAGGTAAAGATATTGAAAAGCTTACCTTAGAAGAGCATACTAAGTTTAGTAAGCTTTATGCTAAATGGAAAGTAGGTAACATTGAGAAAGTATGAACTATTCCCTTACATTATTTAAAAGTATATTCGATAACAAAACTCAGAAGCGTATGGACTTTACTTCATACCACCAATTTGAGCAATTGTTATTTGATCTAGCCCAACAAAAACGTGAAGATAAGAAGTCGGCTCCCCTTATATCTCCTGCAACTTATGTAGAAGATACGACTCGTGCGAATGATAATGTACTCGGTTGGGCTGGTTGGTGCGCAGTAGATGTAGATGAACATGTATTCGATGGTAATCTTGAGCAAGAATTATTAGATCGATATGGAAAATGGAATCATGTTGTTTACTCTACTGCTTCATCAACTCAAGAGCATCCTAAGTTTAGAATAGTATTTCCACTTACTGTTAATGTACCTAAAGAAAAGATCAAGCATTTTTGGTTTGCTCTAAACAAAGAATTAGGTGACATAGGTGATCCTCAAACAAAAGATCTATCACGTATGTATTATGTGCCTGGAAAATACAAAGGTGCATACAATTTTATATTTAATAATTTCAGTGGTGAAGATATGAATCCATATGAGATTATGGCAAAGCATGATTACGTTGAGCGTAGTGGTTCATTACTAGATAATCTACCACCCGAAATACGCAAAGCAATGTTAGCTCATCGTAAGAATGAAATGGTAAACACAAATGTGGCATGGAGTAATTACAAAGATTGTCCATTTGTCAATAAGAAGTTAGTGAAAGAGTACAATGAAATCGCTGACACAGGCTGGTATACGAAGATGTATGCCATTATGGTTTCAATTGCAGGTAATGCGATACGTAACAAATATCCTATTACTGCACAAGAGATCACTACATTATGCAAGGAGATAGACTATGAAAACGGCAATTGGTACAAGACAAGACCATTCGACAAAGAAGCAGATCGTGCCATTGAATTCGTATATGGGAATAGTTAAAAAAGAAATACTCACAGAAGAAGTTATTAGTGAAATAATTAATGAAAACTATGCCATAGTTTCTGCGGCTTATATAATACCCGAACATTTCGAAAATAAAAGACAAAAGACTAGAAGAAAACCAGTAATAGGTGATAAAGGTATTAAAAAAGGCCACGAAGCTGATTCAATTAGAATTAATACTTTAGAAGGTGAAGATTTTAAATATAAAAAACAAGGCAGTTTAAATCTTAGTGATCCTAGTGATCCAGATACTAATTATTATGAATCAGTTTTTATTTCAGCAACAACGCTTTATCATATTAAAAGAGGTACTATTGTATGGGTAACTCCTTGGAATACAAAAAATACAAAAATGTTACAAAAACACAATGGTAAATATGATTTACAACTTGGTGCAGAATTTGAATGGTATGAAAATCCATCTATACATAGAGATATAATTTTGGATCAAAAGGATTTAGAACCAAGCGGTACACCAGATTATGAAAATTTTAGATATTTATGCCCAGAAAATTTTGATAACTGGAATAACATGAATTATAGACTTTATTTAAATAGAGATGGTAAACCTGTACCACAAGAAATGTGGCCGCAAACAAACTATTGCTAAACTATGTACTTTCATCTGAAAGTGTGGTATAATATAACAATATTAATCGAGGAGTAAACATGAAAGAATCACTAAAAGTTTTAAAAAAAGCTGCAGAAATACAAACACAAAAATCAAACGATTATCAAAATCCTAATTCACGTATTCGTCAAGCTGATTACTATCAGCATGGTTGTGCTACGCTATTAGATTTAATGTATGCAAAAGTATTACGTATGCAATCAGTACTCGAAGCTATGGAATCTGATCCAGATTATCAACCAAACTTCGAATCATTAGATGATTCATGTATTGACATTATCAATTATGCATCATTCTTTGTTAGCTATTCACGTGGTACTATGGATGGTCAAGATCCAGCTCGTGATTTCTTAAATAGATTACCTAAACAAAATGCTAGTACGTCCGTATAAAGTTTCTGACGTTCGTGACTACTTCGTTGGTGCCAAGCAAAGTGGTGGTTATGGTCAGACTATAGATAAGACTGGTGTTCGTTGTTTAGAATTAATTGGTGCATCATTTCTAGCAGATGAACCTGCAATATTTGGTACACCTAATGTAGAATATATACAAGCAGAAATTGCTTGGTATTTATCGCAATCTTTAAATATTGAAGATATATACGGTAAACATTCTGGTAAAGAACCACCAGCAGCATGGAAATATGCAGCATCAGATCGTGGTTATATTCACTCAAATTATGGTTACTTAGTTGGTCATGAAGAAAATGGTAGCCAATACTCTCATGTTTTAGGTGAATTAAAACAAAGTCCAGATTCTCGTAGAGCTGTTATGATTTACCAAAGACCATCTATATGGGCAGAATATCATATTGATGGTTGTAATGATTTTATATGCACTAATTCAGTTGCTTATTATATTCGTAAAGGTAAACTACATTGCTCAGTCTCAATGAGATCTAATGATGTAGTGTATGGTTATAAAAATGATTATGCATGGCAACAATATATGTTAATGAATTTAGCTAATGATCTTGATGTAGAACCAGGCAATATGATTTGGCAAGTACAGAATTTACATGTATACGAAAAGCATTTTGATTTAGTTAAACCAAAAATGCCACCATCATGAAGAAATGGTTAAATCAAGAAGCTATAGATGTATTGTGCGATTATTATTATCCACGTGCAAAATGGTTACAAGACAATGTTAACTGGGGTCAATTAGATTACGAAGGTCCTGAAGCAAATGAAATTATTGATGATCCTTTAATGCAAAAGATTGACATCTATGATTGTTATACAAGGAATGCAGCAGGCTTTCAAAACGTATTACAAGATTTAAAATTTGGTTCAGAGACTCCTAAATCCAGATGGCATGATAGTCGTCGTAAAGATATTAATAAATGGAATAATGAAATCACATGGGGTTTATCTACATGGTTTTTTGTGTTTATGTGTCATCGTATTACAGGTTCTGGTGCATCATTTGAAAATGACCATGGATATCGTAATAATATTATGCAATATTGGGGTACACAGTTTGGTAAGTTAGGTGTAAAAGAAATGTGTGAAGACTTAGTAAAAATGAAAGCTAATCAGCCAATCTTTACATCTATTGGCAATCAACCTCCAGCACCCAAAAAAGGTACAACAAATGTAGACTTTATGACAAAGGAATTACCTCCATTAATTTATAGATTTACTGATTGGTTATTATATGAAAAGATAGATGGCAGAGAAATGAAAACTCATAAAGAAATTGTTGACTATTTAAATGCATATAATAAAACTGCAGGTCATAGAAAGTTTAATTTCCAATATGCTGCATTCTCTATGGATTGTTCAGACTATTATCCTGAAGCAGTAGATGTAGATTCACACTGTTATTTAGGTAATAATGCTGTACGTTGTATGCAAAAGTTGTCATCAGGTTATTCTTCAGATGAGTTTATGGACTTATTAAGAGAAAGAACAGGTGGTAAACCGAAAGATCTTGAAGATGTTATGTGTGACTTTGTAAGGTTTGGTCAGAATTATGTACCTCGTGGTAATGGCACATTTGACCATATTCCAAATGATTTATCTAATAACAGTGGTTGGGAATCAGGTTGGAGACAAAGACAAGGCGAACCACCAGAACTTAATAATACATTACCAATTTAATGCTATTTAATAATCCAAATAATATAGTATATCCAAATACTACAGCTGTAGAATTGAATGCTAAAAAGAAACCTACAGATACGTGGATGCAAGACTATACTTTGGACCAAAGAAAGGAAAAGTTCTTTGAATTTTGTGAGAAGTTTGATAAGAGAGAAGATGATTTATTACGAGATGATTTTCAGATCTTCTCACATCGTTTGCATTGGCATGAACATCCATATGTAGAATTTTTTCAAGGTAAAGAAACATCTTCGTTTGACAAGATATGGTTTACAATGGCATTCTCTTTTAGCAATGAACATTGGTTAACATTTAAAACATTATATGACCATGGTAAAGAAGGTTTACGTGAAAGATTTGAAAACCATCGTCATGCACGTTCAGACTTGTTTCAAATATATTATCCTAAAGGTACGAAGGTCAAAGATTGGTTGGTAGAGGTACCTTATAGATGCGCAGAAGATATGGAAGGAATACTAAACACTGGACAGAAATGGACAATGATGCAAATCGCGAAGGAGTTTTGCAATTACTTCATGACTCACCATGGTTTTAGAGCACCTATGTACCCATGTAAAAACTTTGCAAGATATATTGCAATGACATGGCCAGATCTGGTGGACCCTGAGAGTGTATTGTTTGGTGGTACTGGGCATTTTGATGGTATGCACCAAATATTTGGTGGTAAGAATCTAAATGGTAAAGTTAAATATGACATAGATAATAATGGTGAATTTATTCCCGCTAATAAACATGGCGAATTATGGATTGAACAAATGACTGAATTAGTAGAGGACTCTCGTAATCCTATGATGTCACAAAAATGGTTAAACGTAGAAGATAAGACATGTTTCTTTTATAAACATATGGCTATTACTCACGGTGAGAAAAGGCCTACAAAAAGAATCCCAAGAGATTGGATATTTCCAGAGGAGTTTAGACTTGCCACACAATAAACATGTAGAAGATGGGTTCAATATCGATGTCGGTATGATGCAACCTGACGAAGCAAAGAATTATTACTTAGATCTTGCAGGTGATTGGGAAGATCCTAATCCTCCTCCACGTATTGTTGAGCATGAAGGTATTCGAGTTGTAAGAGATGATGACTTAGTTGGATCGAAGGTCCGAGGTGGTGATTGTTTAATATCAAGTATTAAAGAAGATACTATTGTATATGTGCAGCCAAGGACTGGTTTAGCAGGTGTAAGTATATTAGATGTAGCAAAGAGACATAATAAAGCTGTAAGATTATTTATGCCATCATCTAAAAGAATATCACATCACCAAGCATGTTGCATAGAACAAGGAGCAGAAGCATCTTTCCATCGTATTGCAGCTATGCCTAATCTAAATAAGATAGCAAAAGACTGGGCTGATCAAAATCCAAATACATTCTTTGTGCCATTAGGACTGAAACATAAATTAGTTACAGCGGGTATGGTTAAGGTTGCTAGTAAGATTAAAGAGCCTGA
>Ga0115008_10003741_pt1 | contig 12587 bp, 8 predicted proteins | sample FraStrMetagenome_FD_87164 | JGI IMG/M metagenome (GOLD analysis project Ga0115008, IMG submission 87164) | Marine eukaryotic phytoplankton communities from Arctic Ocean - Fram Strait ARC3M Metagenome | ecosystem: Environmental > Aquatic > Marine > Oceanic | place: Fram Strait | collected 2012-06-18
AGGGATACGCCACAGAAGTTCGTTTGATTGAAGAAAAACTCGATAAAAGCGAAACCGTTACCATGTTAGAATAAAATTAACGTACTGGGGAATCGAACACCCAGACAACCATGCCACGTCAATCTTCTAACTGATATTTACACTTATAAGGTACACAAATATTTGTACCTCCTAAGATGCTAAACAAAGATGATGAAGACGATGTCGGGAGATGGACGTTTGAAGAAATCAATGGTCATCGTTGGTCGAAGGACAAAAATCAAAAAGGGAAAGTTGATGTACTTATCTCGTGGGAAGGTTAGGGAAGGTTATAAAGAAGAATGTTGGGAACCTATGGAAGTAATAAAGAAGGATGATCCAGCTACGCTCGCAAAATATGTTTATGATAATGACCTGACAGACGAAACAGTCTGGAAATACTCGAAGAACATCAAGAAGTTGAAGCGAATGGTAAGAAATCTTCGCGCATCACCTCGGGGAATCAAGTATCAATTTGGAGTGCGTGTACCAAGGAATATTGCAGAAGCGTACAAGTTAGATCAAGCTATTGGTAATTCTCTTTGGACTGAAGCCATTGATCGGGAAGTCAAGTTACTTCGTGACGAATTTGAATGTTTTCGAGTTGGTGATGAATCTGAAATCACTGAAGATTATCAGAAGATCCTTCTTTTGTGGGCCTTTGCCGTCAAGTTTGATGGGCGTCATTAAGCCCGACTTTGCACTGGAGGATACAGGACTCGGGATCCTGAGACGGATTATTAGAGTGGAGTAGTTGAATTGGAAACCGTCAGAATTCTCTTTGTCATTGCAGCTTTAAAGAAATTCAAAGTTATTGCAGCAGATGTTGCCTCGGCTTACGTTCAGGCATTGCCCGGTGAGCTAGTATATGCAATTGCAGGTCAAGAGTTTGATTTTGATCATTGTCAAGGCATTATATGGGTTGAAGTTGTCAGGAGCAATGTGGCATCAGAAGTTCTCTGATAATCTTAGGGACATGGGATTTCGTCCTTGCCATGCGGACTTTGACCTCTGGATGAGAGACCGTGGAGATTACTACGAGTATATTGCAGTCATGGTAGATGACCTCTTAATCTTCAGTAAGGAACCTCTCTCCATTATTGAGGCATTGCAGAAATTATGGGGTTATACTTTGAAGGGAGTTGGAACGCCTGAGTATTATAGCGGAGCGGATATTGAATGGGACAAAGGGCGCCAATGTTGGACACTTGGGGCTAAGACCTATATCAAGAGCGTCTGTGATCGTATTGAGAAACTCTTGGAGACATCTTTGAAGAACAGTGGTTTACCTTTGGATGCTGGTGATCACCCTGAAATGGATGATACTGATTTGCTTGTACCTAGTGAGATTCCTATTCATCAAATGATGATTGGATGCCTTCAATGGGCCGTTAGATTAGGTCGTTATAATGTTCAGTACGCAACCAATACTCTTGCAAGATTTGGCCAGAAGCCTCGCGATGGACATCTGAAGAGGGCCTTACGAGTATTCGGATACCTCAAGTTTCATGCACGTGGGAAATTGTATTTGATCCGTCCCCTATCTCCTATGAAGATATTGATTTCAAGGATGAGGATTGGACGGAATGTTACCCTGATACCGAAGAGTATATCGACGAAGATTTTCCAGAAGCGAAGGTTGATACCGTACCTCTTACAGTATTCAAGGATGCATGTCATGCCACTTGCCTTGATACTAGAAGGAGTGTCACCGGCATATTAATTTTGCTGGGAAATGCTCCGATCTTTTTCTACTCCAAGCATCAGAATACTGTGAAAAGTTCTACCTATGGTAGTGAGTTCGTTACCATGAGGATTGCCATTGAGAATCTTTTGGGATTCCGTTACAAACTATGCATGATAGGGATGGATGTGGAAAAGTGCTCCACCCTATCAGGAGACAAAAACTCTGTGATCGTCAATACTCAACTACGTTAGAGTTCTATCAAGAAGAAGCACAATTCATGGGTAGTTGCTGCAGGTTACGTTTGGACCGGACATATTGACGGTACTGAGAATCCCAGTGATGTATTGACGAAGGCGGTCTCCCCGACGGAGTTTTATAGACTCACAGGACCTATTTTATTCAACACCACAGCATAAGGGGAGTTGCAGGAATTTAAATGTGTGCACTGTGTCTTTGTATGTACGTGTGAATTTGTTACATGTGTGTAGTCGCTTTTTTCTTGGAATATTTAGGCGGTTACATGTTGTTCGTATCATCGATGACTGGTAACGATGTATTGCATATCATCGTTAACTGGTAACGTGTAACATTTCACACATGTTACCCAGTAACATACAGTATTTGTGTAGTCGCTTGATATATAAAATAAGCGGTTACATGTTTTGTGTTACGCACACACAACACGTCAGATGGAAAGAACCTTTTCTCAACTTTTAATAGAATACTTGATTTCATTCATTTAAAAGTTGGTTATCTTTTTAATCTATTTTTATTAAGCGACCACGCAAACATTTGTAATGCATATCGGAGCATTAGAGCATCGCGAAACTCTAACGAAGATAGGATTGTTCCGCTAACGTGCGAAGGCATGACGCTGAGCCAGCGCCCTGTTTTCTTCGCTCGTTTCAAGGTACGTTGAGTATCCTGAGGTAACTGATCGACTTCGGACTTGCATTTCACTTTGTGGGCTGCTTCTATACGACTCCAATATTTTGGCATGACCTCGCTTTGGCATTCAATATTATCAACTGGGCTGTATTGAACTCGACCGCGTAGGGCGGACAAGAGGTGGGAGCAGTAAAGAGTGCTTGACTTATAACACTCTTTAGAATTGGTTGTTGGATTGCTTAGACTTAGACCGCCGTGTCTGACTGGTAGCTCTGCTAACTTTCGATATTTGAGATTTATATCTCTACAAAAAAACTTATTTGCGAACGATATTATCTTCCAAAATCTATACGATAATTCTTCACATTCCAAGGCAAATATTGTTTGGATTTAGCGTATTGATAGGATTATGAATCCGTAATGTTGAAAGACGCAAATGCTAAATGCAAAAAAATCTGTAACCGTATTTTAGTTTGAGGTACAGTCTTCTATCTTTAAGAGAAATCGATAAAGAGGTGTTGAAGAATCTGCGGCTTCAGAGTATTTACCTACTATGTTTGGTAGTGATCGCGACATCACTGTAAATATCGAAAATGATCAGTGCTACCAGTGAGACATGATACTTTGAGTCTGACTGATCCAACAATCAATTCTAAAGAGTGTTATTTATCGAATACTTCCTACTGTTCCGATCACATCGCAGCTCTACACAGTCGATGTCGGTACCGTATTATTGACAATGTCGGCATTCAGAGCGTGGTTATACCAGCATTTCGGAATTGTCAAGAGTCATGAGGCAGCCTATGCACCTTAGACTTGAATAAAACAATTCCCTCAGGATATTCAACACATCCTGAAGTGAACATAGACTGTTGAACGCTGCCTCAGCATTCGGCATTATGCCTTGCACGTTATCGGAACTATTTTATCTTATATGCAGAGCTAACGTCAGGGCCCTGTCACATGTCACCTGTTCTTCGCACGTGGGGAATTTTCATTGTCCTAATTTCTCAACGAAACAAAAATGTTGTCCTAATTTCTCACCGAAACAAAAAATGCTTTACTATCTCCGTCACAGGGAATCGAACCCTGGTCTCCCGCGTGACAGGCGGGGATACTAGCCACTATACTATGACGGATTCGATGACGAAAAGAATTTATGTACATATATAAATAAATATATAAATTAGTCAAATGAGTAATGAGTGTAGACTTTTGTTCCTGTCCCTTTTCTGCCCTCGTATTTACGTTTTGAAAAAGATGCTTTACATCTATATCACACCGACTCAAGCCTTGCCTGCTCTTCGTTACTCTACACATACTAAACCTCTTTCTTAATTTTCTCTGGAATTAGTCAAATGAGTAATGAGTGTAGACTTTTGTTCCTGTCCCTTTTCTGCCCTCGTATATTTACGTTGAAAAAGATGCTTTATATCTATATCACACCGACTCAAGCCTTGCCTGCTCTTCGTTACTCTACACATACTAAACCTCTTTCTTAATTTTCTCTGGAAGAATCAGTTTTTCTTGCCGATGGAGTAATTGATCCCACTGAACACATAGTGTATTTTTCAAAAGTGCAGAAATCTATTTATGTTAGTTCCCATTGACCATCGATTTAGCCGAATGACTAACCCAAGCACCAGACCTCGTTGACGTAAAGATCCATAAGAATGTAGAGAGATGAAAATAAGCGTAATACATAACAACTAAGATTTTTATTTAACAGCTTTCGAATATAACTCACCCGCAGACCGCAGCATTAAATATACTTTATTTTCGAACAACAGTAAAGTGGATATCAAATAGTTGAAGTTTTGTAATAATTTGATTTGCTTTTGTATTTTATTGCAGTTTAATCGGAGTATCCTAAAGATGTCCTTCGAATAAGCTTTTTTGAAAATTTGTAGTGAAATCGTTTTCTTCATGAATGGAAATTACGATGAATATATCGAATGCTTCATCATTTATGCTCGACTACATCTTTGTTAAATGTTTTACACATTGAATTTTGATAGCGATGATATAAAATGAAGAAAAAGTATTTCATTATGGCATAGATGGTAATTCGCAAAGAATCAAAGTTTCTGGTCCTATGAATTGAGTCTTGATTAATGGTGATGTTATAACACACCATTCAAGGGCAGACGACGAGAGTTTTTAGAAAGATAGATGAGAGCGCCTGCTCGGCTACGAGAGTTATAGATGATGCCGTCGGAAGGGTATGTTGCGCATTAGACTAGGAGATGATGCATCGCCCGACCGCGCGTACGATCCATTTTTTGCTTTAAATTCATACAAGAGTAGATGTTAACAAAAGAAATGAGTCCAGATGTAGAGAAGCGCTAATAAGATTAATTAAAGTACACAGTTATTCGTTCAGAAGAAATGAAACTACCAGTTCATGTGCATTTGAAAAAATTGAAGACAATCTAATTTAGTTCCCTTATATTCATTCGTGTCGCCAACAACGATATCAGAATTTGTCACATCATCATCCCTTAATCCCTCTTCTAAAGACACACACACACACACGCACACTATTAACGACAGGTACTCACAACGTAACAGAGCAACAATAGCACCCGTCGGGGCATTCCCATATAACTCATTCTCTCGGCAGTTCCACCAAGGCTGTCACGAATCTCTCTCGGCACGACGCACACATTCCATTCGACGGAGATCTTGAAACTTGAATTGATATTCGGAAGCCTCAGGCTAAAGCCTATGTACTATTACTACCCAGGAATCTATAGCTTTGTGCTGTTCGGATAGATTTTATATATAAATAGGATAAACCTACGCAACAACGATACCTTGTGTAAATTATGACAGAAGAAATGAGTGACGAATCGAAGGAGCAGCTATCATCATCGTTGTTGTTCCATCATCAACAGCAACACGAGCAAACATCGTCGGTGCCTGTTCATTCTTCGCAGAGGCTTAACAATAAGAACAACAACAACGGGGATTATAATCATCATTCCTCTTCCTCATTAACACAGAAATCATCATCGTTGCATTCAAGGGTTAGCAGCAGCGGGGATCATAAGCAAAGGGTCGTTAAAACGTTTATGGAGAGCGTAGGACATTGTTTAGCGATTACGACTTTTTTGACGTTGATTGTGGGGATTCCTGTACTATTCTTTTGTATGGCGCAAGATAAAGAACTTGGAAAAGATTATGCGGCGTTTTATTCTGCTGGAGTTTTTGTAATGCTTACTCTACCTATTTCAATTCGAGAGATTACACTGCATTTAACGAACTGGTATAGGCCAGAGATTCAGAAATATGTTGTGCGGATTTTATGGATGGTTCCGCTGTATAGTATCAATTCGTGGTTATCGTTACGATTCCATGAATCGAGTCTCTATATTGATACGATTCGAGATTTTTACGAAGCTTTTGTCCTCATATCATTTTTTTATTTCTTAGTTGAGTTATTGGGTGGGCATGAGAGTCTTTCGTCTATTTTGAGGACGAAAAATGGTACTCTTGGTGAGCACCCTTCTCCTCTTAATCGCGTCATTGTGAAATGGCAAATGGGCCCTCAATTTCTCATCAATTGTAAGAATGGAGTACTACAATATGTAGTGTGGAAAACCACCGCTACAATTCTGACTTTATTTTGTGAGTCCATTGGAGTTTATGGTGAAGGGAAGTTTGAGTGGCGATACACCTACCCGTATCTTGCTATCGTTACCAACTTCAGCCAGATGTATGCTCTCTACTGCCTTATCAAGTTTTACTTTGCAACAGAAGAAGAACTCAAGGCACCTATTGATTGGAAGCCAATCGGAAAGTTCTTGTGCATAAAAGGTGTCATTTTTTTTACGTGGTGGCAAAGTGTCTTGATTGCCATCCTCAAAACAGTCGGCATTATAAGCGAAGTTGGTTCATGGGAAGCAAAAGATGTAGCACAAGGGTTACAGGACTATCTTGTTTGCATTGAGATGTTTCTATTTGCAATAGCTCATTCTTTTACGTATACGTACAAAGAATATGTGTTCGTTTATGATGAGCTCGATACGGTTGCCCACGGCGATTCACATGAAGTCGACCAGCACGGTTACTCACCCCCTCGAATGAGTATGTCAAAAGCGTTTTGGAGTTCAGCAATGCCAACAGAGACGATGAAGGATATTCACCGGTTGAGACAAGACTTTATGGTGTCCTCGGATCAGAAAAGTGAGAATGGCCTTGATCGAGAAGGTGGTACGGCTACAGAATTATTGACAAAGAATGGTAGTTGATAGTACAATCTTAATGTATAAGGACACATGTGACTTTTTTCTCTTTCTTGTACTGAACTTGATAAGATTTTAAGATTTTGAACTATAGCTTTGATTTAGTTTTGTGCCGCTCTTGAAAACTCAATCATTTAGACAAATCCATAAAACTCCCTACTTCATGGTTGGCATGTTGACATCTCCCAAACCAGATGAGGTGTACTGCCAATTTGAAGTTACAGTCTTTATTTGTGTATAAAAACTAGTGCCTTGACGTCCGTAAAAATGGATATCACCACGGATAGACGCTTTACTTCCTGTGAAAGAGAACATTGGGAGCGGCACAGGAATAGGCACGTTGATGCCCACTTGGCCAACATCAACTTCATGCTGAAATTTCCTAGCAAATGCACCATTTTGAGTGAAAATGGCACATCCATTTCCGTAAGGGTTCTCATTAGTTAGAGATATAGCCTCTTCAAGATTGTCCACCGCAATACAAGAAAGCACAGGCCCAAAAACCTCGTTGGTGTACACAGGACTTGTGACTGATACGTTCGAAAGTATAGTTGGTCCCAAGAAGTTCCCTTTGTGGTTGACTTTCACCTTTCTTCCATCCAAATCCAAAATCGCGCCTTTCATGACAGCATCAGATATTATTGATTTACATCGTTCAAGAGATTGAGGCGTGATTATGGGACCTATATCGGTTTTCTCGTCAAATCCATTACCGACTACTAACGACTTTGCCTCAGTTACTATATCGTGTATCCAATCTTTCGTCTCCCCTACGAAAACGACCACGCTTAGCCCCATACATCTCTGTCCCGCCGCTCCAAACGCAGCGCCAACAACAGCTTTGATGGTGGCCTCACGATCGGCATCAGGCATAACGACAGCATGATTCTTAGCACCCAAATTTGCTTGCACTCGTTTGCCATTTGAAGTTCCTTTTGAATGGATATACTCCCCAGCTTCATTTCCACCCACGAAACTGATTGCCTTTACTGCAGGATCTTCACATAAAAAGTCAACTGTTTTCTTACCACCGTGAATAATATTGAGAACACCATCGGGCAACCCTGCATCTCGTGCCATCTCTGCCAACATCATAGACGCTCCGGGAGTTTTCGGACTGGGTTTTAGAATGAAAGTACATCCACTGGTGCATGCTACGGGAAACATCCAAAGCGGAATCATAGCGGGAAAATTAAAAGGTGCAATTCCCGCCGCAACACCTAGAGGCTGCCTAAAAGATACGCAATCTATGCCATTACTAATATTTTCTAAGGACGTCCCCATCATATCTCTCACTATTGCACTACTCGTCGTCTCTACAACCTCCAATCCACGAAATATGTCACCACGAGCATCTGCCAACGTCTTTCCGTTCTCCAAAGTAATTATCTGAGCTAATTCCTCCGTCCGATCCCGAATTATACGAGCGAAGTTCATCATAATACGTGCCCTTCTTTGCACAGGAACCTCACGCCAAGTTACAAAAGCATTCGATGCCGCCACGATTGCTTCCTCCATTGCACTAGTTTCAAGCATATCGGGAACTCGCGCCACTACCGCGTTTGTAGCAGGATCGCGAATATCCAACAAATCTTCATCCTTGCCAGTGTATGGAACTACTTTTCCATTTATGAAGTTCCCGTATATCGGAAGGACATCTGCAGGCGCAGAATGTGAAAACTTTTTGTTCGTCGAAGTAGCAGTCGATAAGGAGGAAAACGAGGTAAGTTTGTCAGCTGCTCTTATCCGATTTCGTAAAGAGCTGATGCTTGCGCTTCCTCTGAATAACAATGTTGTGCATGGACGGTAATAATTCATCATTTTCCATTACATGTATATATATTAAATACATGTATTAATACCTGATATTTGTATCCATCCATATAAAGAGAGAGATTGATCTATTTCTTGTGTATTTTGCAAATTCTCATTTTTTCTTGCGCGGTATGTCAAGATTACGCAGGGTTCGCAAAGGTGCAGCATAGGGCAGCATAGGGCATACGACGTAGGTCTATCGGGTCTATCGGTTCTATCGGTAGACTACAACTACGACTCGTACAACAACACTACAACGCATCAAGAATCAGTAATGTGAATCTTCGTATAAATAGCTACACCGTTAGTTTCTCAGTTTTCCACTTTTCCACGACCGACGACGCAACGCAACCATTGTGTTGATAAAAAGCTGGTAGGGTGGGCAGCGGGCAAAGAGGGAAAAGAAAAAAGAACAGAACAGAACAGAACACCTCGCAACTCATAATAATCTATCATCGACGGAATAGATTATCCTTATTCCCTACTCAATCTCTCAAGTCGTTTCCAGAAGTTTTTTTCAGGAGAGAGGTATAATATCCCGCTCCCGTTTCATCGCTCGAGTAGAAGCGAAAGAAATTTCGGCATGTGCGTCGCGAATGATAAAAAGATCAATGAACTGTCATCTACAAAACATGTAATAATGACTAAATATGACCGGCAAGGTTGGATGATGGCGATAGTGTACGTTAACATCGTTCTATATGCTCTATGCTACCAGTTGCAGAGGCCTATTGAGCCCTTTTTGGTTGACCGTTTCGCAACAAAGGAAGGTGTCGAGGAAGGCGATGTATTATTATCTTATGGAAGATTACAAAGCTTCTTTTCTATGCTTCAAGCTTTTGGAAGTCCAGTTGTGGGTGTATTACTGGATAGAATAGGGGCAAAAAATTGCTTTGTTTTTGTATTTTTATCCTCTGCGTGCTCTTATTTTTTGTTGGCGAATGCTAATTCTATTACGGGCTTATATCTTAGTAAAATTCCTTCTATATTTCAAGCAGCCTTTCTCGTTGCTCAAGCCTTGATTGCTACAAATTTATCGGATGACAATGCTTCATCATCAAACAGGGCAGCTGCATTGGGGCGGTTAACGACGGCATATACTATTGGAGCTTCAGTAGGTCCTGCCCTTGGTGGGATGATCGGTGCAAGCGGCGATTACTTTTTTGGAGCTAAACTTGCTGCTGTTGGAAGCCTCATAAGCGCTGCACTCGCCGCATTTGCTTTACCTGACTTGCGAGCAGGAAATATAAGAGGAGACGAGAAGGAACCGAAGACCGCATCGCCAATCATGGTTGGGTGGTCAATCATTTCTAGACCAACAATATGGCCGCTACTACTTTTAAAAGTGACTTCCTCCATATCTAATTCTATGCTCAATACAGCCCTCCCCATTTTTCTTAAGCAGCGTGGCTTTAACGAGTCGGCGATGGGGTGGAATATGAGCGCCTCGTTCGTCGCAGTAGCAATAACGGGTGCTTTTGTAATGAAACCGCTCACAAAGATGTTGGGGCCAGCTCGAATAACATGGTTTTGTCTGGTTTTGAAAGGTTGTATTGCAATTATGCTAGGATTTGTGTCTGAAAAGGAAAATACAATATTTGTTGCAATGTGTTCGATTTCGGCTGCGTGCCTTTCCCATCTATTAGCAACTTCTCTGACGACTCGTACAACTGGCGCGGTTGAATATCACGAACAAGGAACGCTCTTAGGAATAGAGCACAGTCTTTTTTCTGGTGCAAGAATCTTCGGTCCAGGCATCGGGATGAAATTAATGTCTTTCGGAGGCTTCTTTGGTCTTGCAACCACATGTTGTACAATTGATGTTGCATTAGGAATAACAGCTCGATTATTTCGAAGTAAGAGAATAGATTAGAAAATTAGAAAAACATGAAAGGATATATATAGAATATAGGCAATCATGTAATTTAAGAATTCTTTAAGTTGTTAACCCCTATGCACAATGGATGTACTTGGCAGCCACTTTTTGCATTCTAATTTACCGTTTGAGAAGATCGATTGAGAAAATTATGATGTAGAACGTCGCTGAGGGACATTCTACGTGCTGGTTCTAATGCGAGACATCGAGTTAGTAAGTCTGCGAAACGCAGTACTTCCAATCTGTCGTCACTTTGACTTTTTGATTTCAAAAAGAGTTGAGGAAGAGTTTTTGACTGCTTAGCCGAAGTTATTGATACAGTCCGTAGAACTGGTCGACCTGTCACAATATCTATATCATGATAATGGAATGCATAATTTTCCCTGTCAAAGTGAGGAGACAACCCGAGTTTCTCGAATGAATTAAAATGCCGTTTTAATATTTTGTTTGAGAAAGGCCCCAAACTTTCCATAAACAAACGTAGCATGTCATTGTTTGTGTTCCCTGGGAATAGTACACTTCCTTGAAACAGTTCTGCTAAACTGACTGCTATAGACCAAAGATCTACAGGGTGGGAATAGTCCATCCCTAAAATCACCTCTGGTGGTCTATAGAACCGCGAAACTAGGTATGGTGTTGGATCTTTGGCATCAACGTCTGTTACAAAAAATGCACTTCCAAAATCACAAATCTTGACGACGGAAAAATCGGCGTTGACCAAAATATTGTCGGGTTTAATATCTGCATGAACGATCCCGTGTTCCTTCAAGTGAGTCAAAGCAAGAACAAGTTGCCGAGTGTATCTCCTCACTGCCGAAATTTGAATCCCAACACCCTTACCAAACTTATACAGTGTCTCACGTAAATTCATATGCATAATTTCAAAGTACATGGTTATGTGATTTCGGTGTTCGTGTCCACTCCCGGGTAGAATCATGATGCAATGGGCATTCGCCTTCTTCGTTGAAGTTAGCATTTTCAAGATGCGCAATTCCTTTTGAGCTGCTTTCGCCATCGTTTCATTGTTACGAATAAGCTTCAATGCCACGAGATTACTTGGATCGTCCAAGTTACAGCATTTTAGCACAGAAGAAAAGACGCCCTTACCAATCACGCCCAACACCCGATACCGTACAGTCTTTGTTTCTATATCATCATGATAATTATTGTTCAGGTGAAGAGGAACGGTAATCACTTCCCCAATTGTAGCTTTGTAATAACCATCTGCATCATCCCAATTCGATACATCTTCCACACCACCACTTGCGGATGCCGCTGAAATATTCCTCAATTCCCTCGTTCCATTGCTTTCGGGTGTATCTGCACCAAACATGTCAAAACTACTGTCATCGTCATCGTCATCACCGTCATCTTCCCCCTTTTCCTTTTCTTTCACTTGATCACTCGACTTATCGGCAGTCGCAATCATTTTATTAGTCTCAACTTCATTATTTACCTGACTGATATCCTCGTCATTACCAAATTTTTCCATAATGGCTCGTTTACGTTTACGACGACGTTCAGCCAATGCCTCTGCTTCCACATCATTATCATCCCATCCCGTCTCCGCCAGCTGCTCCAATTGCCTCTGCTCCTCCTCGATAAACTCGTTACTGCTCATCGTAAGGTCCGTTATAGGAGACTTTTCTCTCGAGCTCGTTTGTGTGCACTTTCCGTCTTTCCGTCTTTCCGTCTTTCTCTCTCTCTCTCTCTCTCTGAAGATTCTTTTACGAGATGCCAATAAATGTGTGTTTGATGAATGTGACTCTCGAAGTTGGTTTGGAGTTTGGAAATGGTCTAAAGTTCGTATCAGTGTCCATTAAGCGAAGTTTAACGATTTAACGAGGCACGTAGCACGTAGATCTACAAGAAGATTGGCAATTTTTGATTTTTTTCTTCCACATCCGTATGTCAACATGTCAACACAGAAAACCACAACGACCAAACCAAACCAACCAACCAACCAACCAACAACGTAACACTTCTCTCCATTTCAAAACAGGAAAAGAATATTGCGACGTCGAGCCACAGAACGGAGAACAACTGAACTCGATAA